>MDTG01203924.1_pt1 | contig 10219 bp, 7 predicted proteins | sample 811421 | NCBI WGS metagenome assembly MDTG01 (sample SAMN05326645, study PRJNA326480) | marine metagenome | isolation source: seawater | place: Pacific Ocean: South East | collected 2011 | reverse complement strand
GCTGCAGCTGTACATCCACCCCGCAGATCTCCGCTTGGATAAAGGCCACCCCGGCGCGATCGCACAACCGCCTCAGGTCGATCGCCACAACGTCACTCGTATCGATGCCGGCGATCAAGGCCGGCACCATTCCGGAATACAGGGCTGAACCATGGCGATTGACCAGCACGATCCGTCGTTTGGGCCGAAGCTGTGGCCGCATGGCCCATTGTTTGAGCAGAAGAGCGTGGCTGTGGCCCCCACCGGCAAGCACCAAGGCCCCCGCGCTTGTCATGCGGGTTGCCTGTATCCCATTGGGTTGGCCTGTTGCCAGGCCCAACCATCGCGGCACATTTCCTCCAGGCTTCGGCGCGCCGTCCAGCCCAGAATTGTTTTCGCCCGTTCCGGGCAGGCTTGCAGCCTTGGCACATCGCCTGGGCGACGTTCCACCAGGTCGTACGGAATGGTCAGTCCGGTGGCTGCTTCGAAGCCTTTCACTACGTCCAGAACACTGAGCCCGGATCCTGTGCCGATGTTCAGAGTCAGAATGCTTGGAGCATGCCTGTCGAGCAGGTAATCAAGGGTCACGGCATGGGCCTCGGCGAGATCCATGACGTGTATGTAGTCGCGAATGCCAGTGCCATCGTGGGTTGGGTAGTCGTTCCCGAAAATTTGCAATCGATTGCGGCGTCCTGCAGCCACCTGTGTCATGAAAGGGAAGAGGTTGTTAGGGATGCCCAGAGGGTCCTCGCCGATTCGGCCGCTTGGATGGGCGCCAACGGGGTTGAAATAGCGCAAGCAGGCCACGCGCCAGGCGTCACTGCGGCAAAGCGCTTGCAGCATCTGCTCGACGGCAAGCTTTGTCTGGGCGTAGGGGTGTATCGGCGCGGTGGTCATCTCCTCGGTCAGGGGGAACTGATCCGGTTCTCCGTAGACAGTTGATGTGCTGCTGAAAACCAGGGTCCTGCAACCGTGCTGTTCCATTGCAGCGGCCAGTACAAGACTGCCATTCAGATTCACATCCCAATAACGCAGTGGATTTGTGACTGATTCACCAACGGCTTTGAGTCCGGCGAAGTGGATCACTCCGTCAATAGGGCCCTTGCATCGGAAGACTTGATCGAGAACATTCGGCTCTCGAACGTCTCCTTCAACAAGAGATAAAGCATCCCGCGCTGCCAGTTGCTTGACTCGCTTCAATGCCTCAGGGCTGCTGTTGTCAAAGTTGTCCAGCACTATCAACTCATGTCCGGCATCCAATAGCACTAGGCAAGTGTGGCTGCCGATGAAGCCGGCACCACCGGTGATCAGAAGGCGGCTTCCCATCTCTCGTAATCCGAACCGCACACGATTGTGGAGTAGTTGGAGGAAAGCCCCTAAATTGACTGGACCAACAAATCAAGAGTGAATAGCGAAAAGGTGGTGTCCGAACTGCGCCGGGACATCAGCCCAGACGGCCGCACGTTATTGAAGGCCAACAACTTGCTTCGCCCTTTGGTGGAGCAGATGGTTACCTCTGAGGCTATCCAGGAATGTCCTGTTAGTGATGTCGCTCTCGATAATGCCCGGCAGAATTTGCTTGAACAGCGAGGTTTCGAATCGATTGAGCAATGGCCGGAATTGTTGAGGAATCTCGGCAAAACGGAAGAGGAAGTCTTGGATCGACTTCAACATGTCGTACGTCGACAGCATTTCATTCGTGAACGCTTTTCTCCTAAGGCTGAAGCCCGCTTTTTAGAGCGCAAAAACGAGCTAGATCAGGTTGTTTACAGTCTTCTCAGGCTTGAGAACAGCTTCCTAGCTCGTGAGCTGTACCTTCAGATCGAATCGGGGGAATCAAATTTTGCTGATTTGGCCAAGCGTTACGCCGAAGGACCAGAACGCAACACGAATGGCATCGTTGGACCGGTTTCACTTACGCAGGCCCATCCCCAACTTGTTGAGAAATTGCGTGTGACTCGGCCAGGTGTTTTGCTTGAACCATTTCGAATATCAGACTGGTGGTTGGTTGTGCGTCTCGAGCGCTATTCCCCCGCCACTTTTTCTGACGAGATCTCCGATCGAATGTGCCAGGAGATGTTTGATGCATGGATTGCAGAGCAAACCTCAACTACTTTGAGTCGGCTTGAGGCTGATTCAAGCGATTTCAGTGTCTCCTGATGACTCAGTCCTCTCCTTTCCCTTTGCTAAAGCATCCAGCTTTTTGTGACCTTTCTGAAGAAGGATTGGCCCGTCTGCAGCAATGCACGCGCACTCTGAGGTTTGAGCTGGGGCAGCAGCTCTGTGAGCCTGATGACATACCCGCAAGAATTCTTGTGTTGCTCAAGGGTCAGGCACGCTTGGTGGCACGCGAGAAGGGTCGCCTGACTTCGGTTGGCAAGTTCGGGCCTGGAAGTGTAATTGGAGCTGCAAGCCTGCTCAGTGGTAATCCTTGTGAAAACGTGATTGCTTCCGATGAGGTGATTGCCTGTGCAATCCCCGATCAAGATTGGACAGATCTCTACGCTTCGGAAAAAAGTTTTCGCGATTGGTGCGATCTGCAGCTCTGGCCTCAGGAACTGTTGAGCCTTCTAGAGATCCTTGAAGTTGGGACTGCTGAAACGGATAGTTCGCCTCTCGAACAGCTTGAAGCCGCACTAAAGACTGCACAACGCTGTTTGCCTGAGGCTGTTTCAGTTGAAGTGGCTATTCAGGAAGGGAAACGTTTGTTTCTTACGAGCTGTTGGGGGAAGGCCAACCTTGGTGATGCGATCCTCACTTCGTCCGATATACCTCCAGAAGAACGATTCGCGCACCGACTGGTCGCTTTTCCTGCTGAAGATGCAACTATCACTGCCAAGTTGGGCGAGCCAGGTGGTGATTTGCTTCCTCCTAACGAAATTCAGAAAGCCGACCTCCTCCCACCGGTGAGCAGCTTCAGCCCTGAGCGCAATGTAATCGAGAGCTTGCGACTGATTCGGGCGGATGGTGCGATTCAGGAAACCCTGGCTTGTTTTCAGATGCTGGCGCAGTTAATGAGGCTGCCATTTAGACGGGATTCCATTGAGAAAGTCCTGCAAGACAACATTCGTCGGGGCCTCAACCCAAACCTACAGCTTTGTGGTCAATTGGCCGCCAGCCTCGGGCTCCATGTCATGGGAGCAAAGGTGCCGGCATTAGCAGGCACTCGTTTGCAGGTGCCTTCCATGCTTCCTTGGCAGGGGGGCTTTGCCTTAGTGGTGGCCAGCAGTGAGCAGGGTCTGAAGCTTGCTTCTCCAAAGCAGGGCCTAGTGACCCTCGCTCCTCAGGATCTGGCTGAGAATTTCCCCGAGGGCATCGACCTGCTGTTGATGGATCGCTCCAATGCCACACCGGATCAAAAATTTGGTCCTGGTTGGTTCTGGCCAGCTTTGAAGAGGTATCGCGGCGTCTTGATCCAGGTGCTGGCAGCCAGCTTCGTTGTGCAGTTGTTCACCCTCGCCAATCCTCTGTTGATTCAGGTGATCATCGACAAGGTGATCAGCCAGCGCAGTCTCGACACGTTGCAGGTTCTGGGCATCGCCTTGGTAGTGGTGACAATTCTGGAAGGAGTGCTTGGAAGCCTCAAGACTTTCCTGTTCGCAGAAACCACCAATCGGATCGACCAGCGTCTCGGTGCTGAGGTGATCGATCATCTGCTGCGATTACCTCTGGGATATTTCGATCGTCGGCCGGTTGGTGAATTAGGCACCCGTGTGGCTGAATTGGAGAAAATCCGTAACTTCCTGACGGGTCAAGCCCTTACCACGATTCTTGATGCTGCTTTTTCGGTTATCTACATCTTGGTAATGGTCATCTACAGCTGGCTTCTAACATTAATAGCCCTATCTGTTTTGCCGATTCAGATCGGATTGACCGTTCTTGGAGCTCCTTTATTCCGCCGCCAATTTCGTGCTGCTGCTGAGGAGAATGCCAAGACTCAGAGTCACCTTGTGGAGGTGTTGACAGGAATTCAGACCGTTAAGGCTCAAAATGTTGAAATGGTGAGCCGCTGGCGCTGGCAGGAATTTTACTCACAGTACATTGCAAGAACCTTTGAGAAGACGATTACAGGCACTGCACTGAACCAGACCAGTCAGGTTTTGCAAAAGATTTCGCAGCTGATGGTTCTCTGGATTGGTGCTTCGATGGTTCTGAAAGGTGAATTAAGTCTAGGTCAATTGATTGCTTTCAGGATTATTTCCGGCTACGTCACGCAGCCTTTGCTGCGTCTTTCCACGATCTGGCAGAACATTCAGGAGCTAAGAGTAAGTTTTGAGAGACTTGCTGATGTGATCGATACTCCAGAAGAATCTGACGAGATTGATAAATCCAAAGTGATGTTGCCGCCGATTCAGGGTGAGGTTTGCTTTGAAAATTTGTCCTTCCGTTTTCGACCTGGCCAGCCTGAAGTTCTCAAGGACATCAACCTAAAGATCAATTCAGGAACTTTTGTAGGCATTGTTGGGCAGAGCGGCAGCGGTAAGAGCACATTGATGAAGCTGCTGCCTCGTCTCTACCATCCAGGTTCAGGTCGAATACTTATCGATGGTTATGACATAGATAAAGTTGAACTTTATTCACTCCGTCGGCAGATCGGTATCGTGCCTCAGGACCCATTGCTGTTCAGTGGAACGGTAAGTGAAAATATTGCTCTCACTAATCCTGAGGCTTCAAGCGAAGAAATTGTGCGTGCTGCTCGTCTAGCTAATGCTCACGAATTCATCATGGAACTCTCTAGCGGTTACAGCACGCCTGTTGGAGAACGAGGAGCTGCTTTAAGTGGTGGTCAGAGGCAACGTGTAGCGATTGCACGCACATTGCTCAGTAATCCAAAGTTGCTCGTCATGGATGAAGCAACGAGTGCCTTGGATTACGAAACGGAACGCAAGGTTTGCGACAATTTGCTAGAGAATCTTGATGATCAAACAGTTTTCTTTATCACCCATCGTCTAACTACAATTCGTCGAGCCGATGTGATCGTGATGCTTCACCAAGGAGCCGTTGTTGAGGTAGGTACTCACGACGAGCTGATGTCGCATCGCGGCCGCTATTACGCCCTCTATCGTCAGCAGGAGAGCTCCTAAAATGAAGATGAATCCTAGAAACTTGCCAACACTTTTAAAACACACTTCCAGGGATCTCGTTGCAAGATCTCGTACTTTTTTTAAACGTTTCGATCCTGCCGCAACTCAGGATGCGTCTGATGTCGATACTTACGACGAATCGATTCTCCAGCAGGGTCGTTTCTGGATGCGCACGGTGACCTGGAGCCTTATCGGCACAACGGTTTTCGGTGTTGCTTGGTTGGCTTTGGCTCGCACTGAGGAGATCGTCGTAGCTGCAGGTCAATTGGAGCCTGTTGGTTCTGTACAGGACATTCAGATGCCGGTGGGTGGCGTCGTTCAGCAGATCTTGGTGGAAGAGGGTCAGTCGGTGGCCGCCGGCCAGGTGTTGATCAAGCTCGACACCGAAGCCAGTGAGCAGCAACGCCGCAGCCTTGAAACCACGATCAAGCTCAAACAGGAGCAGCTCGGGCTGAAGGAGCAGGAAAAGCTTCGTTATCTCCAGGTGAACAACGAGGAGGTTCAAATGCTTGAAAACAATCTCGAGCTGCAAATCGAGATCCAGGACCGATTTGAAGATCTGGAGGAGGCTGGAGCTGCTTCAGAGCTTCAGTATCTGAGCCAGAGAAATACCGTTGAGGAAACCCGGGGTCGTTTGATGCAGACGAAGGCAGATCGCCTGCGTCAGGTTGCTCAGCTGGATCAGCAGATGGCTCAACTAAATTCCGAGTTGGCGGATCTGAAAAGTCGTCTTGCTGAGGCCAGAGTTACCTTGCGCTACCAGCAGTTGCAATCACCGGTGGCTGGTGTTGTTTTCGATCTTCAACCAACCTCCGCTGGCTTCACAGCCCAATCCACCCAGACTGTGATGAAAGTGGTCCCTCACGGATTGCTGGAAGCGAAGGTTGAGGTTCCCAGCAACAAAATTGGTTTCGTCAAAGTCCCTTCTGGCTGCCTTCAAGATCATCAACAATGCATGAAGGCAGATATCAGTATTGATTCTTATCCTTCAACAGACTTTGGAGTATTGGAGGGGCGTGTCACTCGAATTGGTTCTGATGCCTTACCACCAGATCCTCAGGAACAGCGCCAGGAACTCAGCTTTCCGGTCACTGTGCGACTTGACCAGCAGATGTTGGAGTTAAAAAGTGGATCCAAGCTTCCTCTCCAGGTAGGTATGAGCCTCACGGCCAATATAAAACTGCGCAGAGTTTCTTACCTTCAGCTGTTGTTGGGTGGTTTCCAGGACAGGGCAGAGTCGCTTCAAGAGCTTTGAGGCTGATGCGAATTCTGTTCGTTCATCAAAACTTTCCTGGTCAGTATCTCCATATCGTTCAGCGTTTGGCTCGTCAAGAAGGTCATCAATTAGTTGCACTCGGAATTAACAAACTTCCAGAAGATCGGCCCGTTCCTCAATCCCTCAAATACTTTCAATACCCACTTGCCCAGGGTAATACCAAGGGGATTCATCGTTGGGTGATGGAGATTGAGACCAAGGCCATCCGGGCAGAGGGATGCGCGCGCGCCGCTCATGAACTCAAGACCAAAGGCTTTACCCCTGATCTCATCTGCGCACACCCAGGCTGGGGAGAAGCACTTTTTCTCAAGTCGGTGTGGCCGAATTCACCGTTGCTTTGTTATCAGGAGTTTTTTTACAACCATCAAGGATTTGATTCCAATTTTGACCCGGAATTTCATCAGGACTCGACCTGGCAAGACAAAGCGAGATTGAATATGAAAAATGCTTATCTGCACCTCACGCTGGATCAGTCCGACTGGAATATTTCCCCAACTCGTTTTCAGGCCAGCAGTTTTCCAGCGCATTGGCAGCGCAAAATCAGCGTCATTCATGACGGTGTAGATACTCAAAAGGCCTGCCCAAATCCATCGGCAGCTTCACTCACTCTTCCTGATGGAACGGTCCTTGAGCGGGGCCAGTCAATTGTCACCTTTGTGAATCGACGCTTGGAGCCTTACCGCGGTTGCCATACATTTTTGCGTTCTTTGCCGGCACTTCAGGAGCAGTGCCCAGAAGCTCGAATCGTGATTGTGGGTGAGACCACCGGGGTTAGTTACGGCGCTGCTTGTCCTGAGGGGGAGTGGAAGGACAAGTTCCTGGCGGAGATCGAAGGGAGATATGACCCTTCAAAGGTGCATTTCACCGGAACGCTGCCGTACAAGCAGTTCATCCCTTTGCTGCAACTCAGTGCTTGTCATGTTTACCTCACATACCCCTTCGTGATGAGCTGGAGCCTGCTCGAGGCTATGGCCTGTGGGTGTGCTGTCGTTGGGTCTGATACTGCCCCGGTTCGAGAGGTGATCCGCCATGGTGAGAACGGCTTGCTTGTGGATTTTTTCTCACCTTCTGACCTGGCTTCTGCAGTTGTGGAGCTTCTTCAAGATCGTGATCGTGCGGCAGCCTTCGGTGTTGCGGCTCGACGCACCGTGCAACGCACCTACGACTTAGATGTCTGCGTGCAACGCCAGCTGTCCTTGATGGACCTTGTGGCCAGCGGCAGCATCAATGCCTGAGGCCACCGGGCAGACTGAATTGCACTTGAAGAGCCTGGAGTTTTGAGTCAACTGCAGAGCCTGAGGGGAATGGTGGATCTGCTGCCGGAGGCTCTACAGCGCTGGCAGGCGGTGGAGGCTGTGGCTCGGCAGCATTTTCTGTGTTCCGGTTTTGGTGAAATCCGCACCCCTTTGCTTGAGAGCACCGATCTGTTCTGTCGTGGCATCGGTGAGGGTACCGATGTGGTTGGTAAGGAGATGTACAGCTTCAGTGATCGTGGTGATCGCTCCTGCACCTTGAGACCAGAAGGCACCGCATCAGTGGTGCGGGCGGCTTTGCAACACGGTCTGCTGAGCCAGGGGGCCCAGAAACTTTGGTATGCCGGACCGATGTTCCGCTATGAGCGCCCCCAGGCGGGTCGTCAGCGTCAGTTTCATCAGATTGGTGTGGAGTGGCTGGGGGCGGAAAGCGCCCGCAGTGATGTTGAAGTGATCGCTCTGGCTTGGGATCTGCTGGCGCAGCTCGGGGTTGGAGGATTGGAGCTGGAGATCAACAGCCTCGGCACCCAGGAGGATCGCCAGGCCTACCGAGCGGCGCTGGTGGCTTGGTTGGAGCAGCGGATGGATCAGTTGGATGCCGATTCGCAGGCACGATTGACGACCAACCCGTTGCGGATTCTCGATTCAAAGAATCCGGCAACCCAAGCGTTGCTGGAGCAGGCACCGACGTTGGCAGATGCCATCAGCGCCGAGAGCCGCCATCGTTTTGCATTGGTGCAGCAGGGATTGACCGCTCTTGGAATTCCCTATCGGCTCAATTCCCGGCTGGTTCGGGGACTTGATTACTACGGACACACGGCTTTTGAGATCACCAGTGATCAACTGGGAGCCCAGGCCACCGTGTGCGGCGGCGGCCGATACGACGGTCTGATCGGCCAGCTGGGTGGGCCCTCTACCCCCGCGATCGGCTGGGCTCTTGGGATGGAGAGGCTGTTGCTTGTGCTTGAGGTGGCTTCTCAGGCTGATCCTTTGGGGCCGGCGGCTCGGCTCGTGCGCCCGCCGACCCCTGACGTTTATTTGGTAAATCGCGGCGAAAGGGCCGAATCGGCTGGCCTTGTACTGGCGCGAGCCCTGCGACAGCATGGACTCTCCGTGGAGTTGGACAGCTCAGGATCGGCTTTCGGTAAGCAGTTCAAGCGTGCCGATCGAAGTGGTGCCCGCTGGGCTTTGGTGCTTGGAGACGAGGAGGCAGAGCGTGGTGAAGTGCGGTTGAAGTCGTTAAAAGGGCAGGGGGAGGAGCGCTGCTTTTTGATGGAGGATTTGCCGGGGCTCAAGACGGTGCTAAGGAAATCCTGAGTAGGCCGATCGGTCGAGATGCAGATGTTAACTTTCGCCAACCTAGAGGAGAACTACTTTGATCAATTTGGTGACAGGCGGAGCTGGTTTCGTTGGTTCCCACCTGGTTGATCGTTTAATGGAAGCGGGCGAAGAAGTTATTTGCCTTGACAACTATTTCACCGGAAGAAAGATAAACATTTCTCAGTGGATTGGAAGTCCGAGGTTTGAGTTAATTCGCCATGATGTCACTGAGCCAATTCGTCTTGAATGTGATCGAATTTGGCACTTAGCCTGCCCAGCCTCTCCCGTTCACTATCAGTTTAATCCAATTAAAACGGCTAAAACTAGTTTTCTTGGTACCTATAATATGCTTGGTTTGGCTCGTCGTGTTGGTGCGCGATTGTTGTTGGCAAGTACTAGTGAAGTGTATGGCGATCCGGAAGTTCATCCTCAGCCAGAAAGCTATAGGGGCTGCGTAAATACAATTGGAATTAGAAGCTGTTACGACGAGGGAAAGCGTATTGCCGAAACCTTGTGTTTTGATTATCAGCGAATGCATGATGTTGATGTTCGTATTATGCGTATTTTCAACACTTATGGTCCTCGAATGTTGCCTGATGATGGACGAGTGGTAAGTAACTTTATTGTTCAAGCTTTGAGGGGCGAGCCGCTGACTTTGTATGGGGACGGTTCGCAGACGCGTTCATTCTGTTTTGTGGATGACCTTGTGGAAGGGATGATTCGTGTGATGAATGGTGCTTATCCTGGCCCTATAAATATTGGTAATCCTGGCGAATTCACGATTCTCCAGCTTGCGGAGTTGATTCGTGCTTTTGTGAATCCTGGCCTTCCTTTCGTTAAAAAGCAGTTGCCTGCAGATGATCCTCTGCAGCGGCAGCCTGTAATCGACTTGGCGAGAAGAGAATTGGGGTGGGAGCCAACTATCTCACTAGAAGAGGGATTGGTTCCAACAATTGATTGGTTTCGAAAAATTCTTGAGTTCGAGGATCAGTCGTTTGAAGAGGTGAACTCATGAAGATCAAACGTATTTGTTGTATCGGAGCTGGTTATGTCGGTGGTCCCACCATGGCAGTTATTGCGGACCGTTGTTCCGCTTTGCAGGTCACCGTTGTTGATTTAAATCAACAACGGATTGATGCTTGGAATGATCAGGATCTCAGCCGGCTGCCCGTTTATGAGCCGGGTCTGGATGCGGTGGTGGGTCGAGCCAGGGGCCGCAATCTGAGCTTTTCCACGGAGGTTGAAGCGTCGATTGCAGCGGCGGACATGGTGTTCATTTCCGTCAATACGCCTACCAAGACAAAGGG
>MDTG01129672.1_pt1 | contig 10219 bp, 10 predicted proteins | sample 811421 | NCBI WGS metagenome assembly MDTG01 (sample SAMN05326645, study PRJNA326480) | marine metagenome | isolation source: seawater | place: Pacific Ocean: South East | collected 2011 | reverse complement strand
CTTTAGCGACAATTTGTAGTTCGTTCAAAAGCTCTTCAATTTGAAAACTTAGAATAGAAATATCTTGAGATTGGAATGATATTGTTTTTTCATTTTCTGCTACTTGTTTTTCTAATTGCGTAGTCAGGGATTTTTCTGATTTTAGCTCAGATTTTGTAGTTGATAAATCTTCTAGGGCTAATTGCTTTTCTTTACTTTCTATAACTAGAATTCTTGAAAGTTCATTAATTTGATTTTTTAAATCCTCTAGAGCCTTGTCTCTTCCAGAAATAGCGTCACTTAAATAAATTTGAGATACTGTGAAAACCATTAAAACAAATATTATGACAATTAATAATGTCGCTAAAACATCAACAAATCCTGGCCAAATATTCGTAGAATCATTTATTCGATTGCGTATCGATCTAGTTGTCATGATTATTTTTTCTTAGAATTTGAAATTAATTTTTGTATCCCCTTATCTATATTTTCAAAATATTTTTTAGTTTTGTTATCAATTATTCCATTTTTTGATAGCTCATTAGTTAATTTCAAAATATCTGATTGAATATTAATTTGGGTTGATAAAAAATTTGATAATTTTTTATCTAAGTCCCGAGAATTATTATTAATCTCTTTAAGCTGGTCGCTAAGTGATTGCATGTAGGAAAAAACTTGATTCTGGTTTTTTGAACTTTCTTTTAATGAAAAAACTAAATTATCTAAATTATCATAAACTTTCTGAATAGCTGTTATAGTGTTATTATTTAGAGTTGTTTTAGATTGAGTAAAATCTGGACTACTATTGTTAAAAATTACTTTTTCAGCAAATTGCGAAAATTTATTTTGAGCTTGCCCTAATTGTAAATCTACAAATCCTAAAATTAATGATCCAGCTAAACCTAATAATGAACTACTAAAAGCTATACTCATTCCTTGAAGAGGTGCATTTAATCCATCTTTTAAACTATTAAAAAACCCAGCAACATTTGTATCATCGATTCCAAGACCTCCAATCACATTGCCTACTGAACCAATAGTTTTTAAAAGTCCCCAAAAAGTTCCAAGAAGGCCTAAAAAAACTAAAAGTCCAACTAAGTATCTAGAAGTTTCTCTAATACTTGCCAATGTCATATCAATATTTTCTAAAATTTTATCAATCTTAGAAGATCTAAAAGTATATTGACCATCATTTTCAGAAAGTTCGTGAACTAAATTTTTTAAAGGTCCTTTTTTATTCATAAAAATTTCTGGTGATCTATGAATATTAAAATTCGCTAAGCTAGAATAATGGGATTGAAGTTCAGTTAAATTATATATACAAAAACCTAATCCAAATATTAATGATAATATGATTATCAAATTGATGTAAATGTTTGATAAAAATGCAGATTGCAGGACTGGATATAAAAGAACAGCAACTACAAATACAAAAAAAATAAATATTATGACTCTTAATAGATATTGATTTAGTGAACCATGCATTATCTTTCCTCGCAATATTGTCAATTAATAATATAATTATTAAAGCACAATTATGACAAAAATGCTATTTTAGTTATAAATATAGTTTCTAGTTATCGGTAAATTGTTGATATTTTTTGATATTTGAATTTGAAAAACTACATTTCCCATATTTATGAAAGAATATTTGCTTATTAATAAATAAAACTCCCACATTCGGAAGAATTTTTCATCATATAATTGAACTATCTTTTCTTTATTTTCTAATATATTTTTATGCCAATGCGTTAAAGTATTAGCATAATGCAATCTTAAAATTTCTATATCAGTAATATTAATATTTTGTTTTTCACATACTTTTAGTATTTCGGACATAGAAGGAATATACCCTCCTGGAAATATATACTTTCTAATAAAAGGACTGGTTGCAGAAGGCATTCCTCTTTGCCCAATGGTGTGCAAAAGAAAAACACCAGTTTCTTTTAAAAGTGAGTAGCATTTAGAGAAAAAAGAAGAATAATAATTTATTCCAACATGCTCAAACATACCAACCGAAACAATTCTATCGTATAAATCATTTTCTTGTCTATAATCTTGAAGAGCAAACTCTACTTTATCATTTAATCCTTCTTCAAATGCCCTTTTTTTTGCAGTTGTATATTGGTTTTCTGAAAGAGTGATTCCTTTAACAAATGCACCTGTTTCTTTTGCAATATGCAAAGTTAATCCACCCCATCCACATCCAATATCCAAAACTTTCATATTATTATTAATCTTTAATTTATTTATTATATGATTTTTTTTATCAAATTGAGCCTGTTCAAGACTAATATTATCATTAAAAAAATAAGCACAAGAATATTGCAAATCCTTATCAAGGAAAAGTTTATATAAATTTTCATTTAAATCATAATGATGAGCAACATTTTTTTTTGATTTAATAATTTTGTTTAATTGCTGAAATGGTTTTAAAATATTTGAAAAAAATTCATAGTAGCGAAAAATTAAATTATTTGAGATAAAATCATCATAAGAGGAAGAAATGATATTAATAAAATCTTCTAAGGTGCCTTTTTCTATTAATATTTCACCATTCATATATCCTTCGCCTATATGCAGACTTGGGTTAATAAAAACATTACGTTCAATCTTTTTATTAGTGAATCTAATCTTTGCATATGTATTGTCTAAATTACTATTTCCAAAACTATGAGTTTTATTGTTAGAATCAACAATATCTAACTTACCTTTAAGATTTATTTTTTTAAGTATAGAAAACAACATATAAAGAATAAATTAATATCACATTAAAACAAATGTAATTTATGTCAACAAACTCAATAAAGTTATTAATTTATTAAATATAGCAATAAATATTATTAAGCAGCAATTCTTTTATGTTTTTGTGCTTCTTTTTCTTTTCTTAATTCTTTTTCATCAATGTACGCTATATCGCAATGAGCTTGACAATAAGGTTTGCCAGAAAGAGGAGTTGAGCCACAAAAATGAAAATCTTTTTCTTGAGGATCTCCTATTGGCCACTGACAACTTGAGAAAGTATGAGTTACTCTGTTTTGTTTAAAATAGTTTTTTATTATCGACATTATGTTTCCGTATCTAAATTTCTTTGTAATTCCTTAATTCGCAGATACTATATATGTCTCTAAATTAGACTATTCAAGCTGGAAATAAAAAAAAACATTAAATATCAATATCTTAGTATTAATATTGTCTTGGTATACTATATATAGTTAGATAAAGAAAAAAAATTTTTTATAAAAACGAATCGGATCTTATAAAATAGCTAATTAGACTAAATAAAAATAAAAAAATCAAAAACGAGATAATAAACAATTTTCTAATTAATTTTATTTTATTAGGTTTTCTTAAAAAAACAAATACCAAAACAACTAACCAAAAAAAAAATAATATAAATAAACCTAAATTAATTGAATATAAAAAATCAATAATCACAAAAAGAAAATTATTTACGTTTTAACAAAAAACACTGATGATACTCTTCAGCTAAATAAAATTCTTTTGCTTCATTAATTTCAGTTACCACTGGCAAATCAACAAATTTTTGAAATTCTTTTTTAGATTTTTCTGCAATTTCTTTTTGTTCTAAGTTAAAAAAAAATATTGCTGATCTGTATTGAGTTCCAACATCTAAGCCTTGACGATTTAATTGTGTAGGATCGTGACATTTCCAAAACAGATTTATGATATCTTTGTAAGATAGAATTTCTCTATTAAAATCAATTGATACAGCTTCTGCATGACCTGTCCTTCCACTACATACATCTTCATATGTAGGATTTAAAAAGCTTCCTCCAGTATATCCTACTTCAGTATTAACTATTCCTTCTAAATTTCTAAAATATTCTTCTATTCCCCAAAAACATCCTGCAGCAATTAAAGCTTTTTCAACCATAATATTAAGTTCCAATTCCTAAATTATAAGGTTGTGTTATTTTTCTACAAACAAATGACAAATCAAGAGTTGTCATATCTTTATCAATAGTTTGATATTCTTGACATTCAAACACTTCTTTATCTTTTTGTAAGACTGTCACAAAAAATAAAATTGTTAATCCGCTATCAGTTTTTAATGTGCTCATATCATAAGCTTTTACCTCAAAGCCATCATCAACTAAATCTTTATATGTTTTGTCAGTATCTTCCCATTGATCAATGTTTGTTTCAGCATTTAATTTAAAGCTAATTATAAAAATTAAAAAAAATAATATTATTATCTTATAAAACATTAATTTTCTTCTAACCATTTAATGACTTCTTTAAAATGTAAATCTGGAGGAAAAATAGGATAAAAAACATGTTTAATTACTGATTCTTTTACTATTAAGGTTAATCTTTTAATATAATTTTTTGTTCCGATTTTGAATTTAGGGAGATTAATTTCATTTGTTAATTCCAATTTTTCATCACTTAAAATATCATATGGAACTTTTAAACGAATAGTCATTTCTTTTATTTCATCTATAGTTTGTGTAGAAATACCAATCGGAATTGCATTTAATGCAGTAAATTTATAGTAATTATCTCGAAATGAACACGTTTGAGAAGTGCATCCTCTAGCGCCTGGAATTTCATTCCATTTTTCTGGTAAAGGTCTATTTGGATGGCCTGTCATTGGAAAAAAATAAATAACCAAATGAAAAGTATCTAATCTATTTAAATTCAATAGATTCCCATCTTGATTTGGAAGCGACAAAACAGGTATTTTTGTATTTAATAGATGATTACAAGCTCCATCATCTTTAGGAATTTGTGAATTATTGGGCAAATTTGATAAATTCATCTCAAAATATTTACTGTAAGTTAAATTAATGTATTAATAATATTAATTCAATATTAATACTATGAATAAGATAAAACCAACAGAAGGAATGACAACACCAAGATTTGCAGATGTTGCAACTTTCTTTAGATTACCAATAATTAAAGATTTTTCCAAAATTGATTACTGTATTTGTGGAGTACCTTGGGATGGAGGAACTACTAATAGGCCAGGTGCAAGACATGGACCTAGAGAAGTTAGAAATGCTTCTTCAATGATTCGTTTGTATCATCCGGTATCACTTAAAAGTCCTTATGATAAATATAATATTGCCGATATTGGTGATTGTCCTGTGAATCCAGTAAACTTAGATGACTCTTTGAATAGAATTCAAAAGTTTTATAAAAATATTAAATCAAGTAATACAATTCCTTTATCTATTGGAGGTGATCATTTAGTTTCTTTACCTATTCTTAGAAGTTTAGCAGCAGATGGTCCGGTTGGTCTATTTCAATTCGATTCACATTCTGATACTTGGGATTCTTATTTTGGTGGACATAAATACACTCATGGAACTCCTTTCAGAAGAGCAATTGAAGAAAACTTAGTTGATCCAAAAAAATATATTATGCTTGGTATAAGAGGTTCGCTTTATGATCCAGCTGATATGGATTGGGCTAAAAAAAAGGGTGTAACAATAATAACTATTGATGATTTTCATAAAATGGGATTTGAAAAAGTCATGAAGATTGTTAATGATATATTAGTTGATACTCCAACTTATTTAACTTTTGATATAGATGGTATTGATCCAACATTTGCTCCTGGCACTGGAACGCCAGAGGTTGGGGGTTTTAGTGTAAGAGAATCTCAATTAATAATAAGAGAGCTCAAAAAAATAAATTTTATTGGAGCTGATGTTGTAGAAGTATCTCCTCCTTTTGATTTAAACAATATGACTTCTTTAGTTGGAGCTACAATGGCTTTTGAGATACTTTGTGTAATGACAAAAGCAGTTTAATCTTCCTTAGTGTCAAACCCTCCAAAATCTTTAAATAAATTAGGATCACTAAAAATATCGCCATAATCTTGATTTCCTCCTAAAGCTCCACCTTCTAAAGATTCTTCATCAACTGTATCAGCATTTTCTTGTAATAGTTTTAATTGTTCAGCAAAATTAGATTTTTTAGCTGATTCAGCTGCTGCAACACATTCTGATCCATAAAGACCATTTTTGACAAGTTGGTTAAAACCAAAAATACCAACGATAAAAAGAAATAAAATAACAAAAATAAATTTTGGAATTTTAAAAGAGGCAGTTTCATCTTTTTTCAGCCTGCTATCTTTTGTTTCTTCATATAATAATTGATCTTGTCTCTCTTTTTTTCTTCTATCTTCTCTTCGTCTTAAAACCTCATAAATAATTGCTGCAATTATAGTAAGTGTTATGATAACTAAAGCAAGTGCACTAATGGCTGGACTTATTCCTAAGCGAACTTTTGAAGCTATAACAGTTGTCAATGTTTGATCTGATAAAATACTAAAAACAGTAGTGTTATAATTTTCAAATGAAGCTAAAAAAGCAATAACAGCTGCAGAAGCTATAGCAGGCATAAGATATGGAATTAGTATTTTAAAAAATACTTGTGTCTGACTAGCTCCAAGATCTAATGCTGCTTCTTCTTGAGTTTGATCAAATCGTTGAAGACGAGCTACAAAAATAAGAAAACAATAAGTAGAAATAAAACAAGTTTGTCCTAATATTGTTAAAAAAATACCATTGCGACCAATATCTGAAAGAAAACCTTCGCCGCTAATTGTTGCAATTCTATCCCATAAAACAACAGTCGATATTCCAATAATTACACCAGGAAATAATACAGGCATTATAGAAACTGAATAAAAAATTGTCCTTAATCTACTGTGAACTTGGGTAAGCACAATAGATGCTGCCATACCAATAGGGACGGATAATATAACTACTCCAAGACCGATAATTAGGCTTTTAATTAATCCATCATGAAGTCGCCAATCGGTAGACAATCCTGCTAAGTGTTGTCCATCATAAGCAATTTTACCTTCTTGAAACCACCTCCAACTAAAACATTCCCAAGGAGTAATAGAAGGAAATTCTGCAGAATTAAAAGCAGTAACACTCATAATTAATAATGGACCAAATAAATAAGTCAGAAAAATAAAAATATATATACCAAGTAAAATATTTAAAAAATGTTGAGACTTCATCTAACTATTTCACCAATTTTAACTTTAAATAACCTCATCATTAATAAAACAAAAACAACTGAAACAGATAGTAATAAAATGGAATAAGCTGATCCTCTTGACCAATTATCATTCATATTGAACCATTGATAAATTAGTTGGGTAAACCAATAAGTGTTGGGACTACTTAAAACTACAGGTGTTGCTAATGCGCCAGCAGTTAACATAAAGACCATAGTACAACCAGAGGCAATACCAGCCTTTGCATGAGGAATGACTATTCTCCAATGAGTTCTAATAGTTGATGAACCTAAATCTTTTGCTGCTTCTAATTGATTTTTGTCTAAACTTTCTATCGCATTATATAATGGGAAAATCATTAAAAGAATATATGCATAAGTTAAGCCTGTGTAGAGCGCTATATCTAAAGCTATAAAATTGATTCCTGTATCAATTAGACCTGTACCTATCAAAATATTATTTATTACTCCTTCTCCAGCAAATAATATACGTAAGGCAAATGAACGTAATAATTCATTAATCCAAAAAGGAATTATAAGAGCAACTATCAAAAGTCTTGCAGAATTAGGTTTAGCAACCTTTGCCATATAAAAAGCTATTGGATAACAAAAACATAAATTAATAATTGTAACCAAAATAGCAGTAAAAATTGTGTTAAAAAATACCCCTATATCTACATAATTGTATGTATCAGCACTTGTTTCAGAGCCAAAAATAAAATGTTTATAGTGCACAAGAGTATGAACATCGTCAGGCCCACCTCTGAGCAAAGGTGGAAGATTTGGTCGAAAAGACAAATCCAACATATAAAGTTGTGGTATAATAATTAAAAAAATTAACCAAAAAACTATAGCAATTATAAAATAAGTAGAAATTAATGGACCGTTTTTTTTAAAAAAAGAATTCATTTATATAACAAAACTAATCAACAGCAAGCGAACCCTTAGGGAGCACTACTGCTTTTTTTGAAGAAAAAGTTAGATCAACATCTTTGCCACTTGATAAATCACTTGTGTCTACTGCATTTGGAACACTGAATCTAACATTCATACTAGAATTAATTTTTAAATAAATATTTTTTAAATTTCCTTCAAATTCAATTGAACTTACTTTAGCAGAAAAATTATTATCTAATTTATTGTTTTCATTTTTAATAAAAATTGACTCAGGTCTAATAAACATGATTACTTCATCTCCAATTGAAAATGAATGATTTTGATTTTCGTTAATTTTACCTGGCGTTGCAATAAAAGTATTTCCTTGGGATTCAACTTTTACTTCATTATTTTTAATTGATATCACTTTAGAATAAAAAGGATTGTTCTCACCAACAAAAGTAGCTACAAAAGGGGTAATTGGATAATCATAAACGTCATCGCATAATCCCACTTGTTCCAATTCTCCTTCATTCATCACTGCTACCCTATCTGACATAGTTAAGGCTTCTCCTTGATCATGCGTAATATAAATAAATGTAATACCGACTCTTTTTTGGATTGCTCTTAATTCTGTTCTCATTTTTTGTCGAAGTTTTAAATCTAAAGCAGAGAGTGGTTCATCAAGTAATAAAACTTCTGGCTCTATTGCTAATGCTCTAGCTATAGCTACACGTTGTCTTTGACCACCAGATAATTCATGAACTTTTTTATCTCCTTGGCCAGTTAATGCAATTAGTTCAAGAAGTTCATCTGCTCTTTTACGTCTTTCTATTTTTCCAGTACCTCTAACTTCAAGGGAAAACGCTATGTTATCAGCTACAGACATCAGAGGAAATAAAGCCAAGTTTTGAAATATCAATGATGTCGGTCTTTTATTTGGACCTATACCGGCCATATCTTGTCCGCCAATTAATACTTTGCCTTGCGATGGATCAAGAAAACCTGATATGGCACGCAACAACGTTGTTTTTCCACATCCAGAAGGGCCTAAAAAACTAAAAAATTCGCCTTCTTTTATTTTTACACTAACATCTTTAGCTGCATAAAAACTTCCAAATGTAACTGAGATATTTTGCAATTCAACATCAGCACTCATATTCTTTCCTCAATATACTTAGTTTAGCAAATTTTATTATAAAAACTATTAAAAAAAGCGCCCTGTAAAACAGGACGCTAATTATATTTTACAACTTAATTATGCAGTTTCAAATTTATTTGCATATTCAGCCCTTGCATCAGCATACCAAGGTGGCTCTGGTGGCCATGGATTAAGCTTAGAAGCTGTATCCCCAGGGTAAATAGCTTGAGCAAGCGCTTTTGTCTCAGCTGAATAAAAATCAGAAGCACCAATTACTGCAGAGTTATAACCAATTTCATTGATCGTTGCTCCTCCAACTTCTGGAGTAAAGCTATAATTGATTAACTCATATGCTTCATCAACATTTTCTGCTTTTGCTGATAATGTAATACCATCAACCCAAGCTAGAGCGCCTTCATCAGTTGTTTGATAAGCTACTGGCTCACCTGCTTTCATCATTGCTGCAATTGGACCATCCCAAGTTTGTCCAACAACAACTCCGTCAGATGTGAAACCTTGTTTCTGTGGATCTGCTCCAGACCAGAATTTTACAAGATTACCTTTTTTAGAAATACAATAGTCAGTAAGTACTTCCCAATTCTTTCTCATTGTAGCTTCGTCTTTATAAGAAGACCAAAAGTCCATCTTACCTTGATGATGCATCCAGATTCCACAACCAGTCATCATTGAGTATGTTCTACCCATCATGAATGCTCCATCGATTCCCGGATTTGGTTCCCAGATATCACCAAAGCTTGGTAAACCATCTGGTGTCCATTTATCAGTTCTCCATGAAATTGACTCTGTACCCCAAAGTTGTGGCACCCAGTGTGAACCTTTTCCGCCAAAGTTCCAATCTCTTTCTCCAACTGCTACCATTCCAGGATTAACATTACCAATATTAGTAATTTTACTCATGTCAAATGGTGCAAGCACTCCTAGGTTTTCCCATTGAAGAGCTCTCATGTTAGTTGGACTTGCTAAATCATAACCAGCTCCACCGCCAGCTTTCATTTTAGCAATTATTTCTCCGTTATCACCAATCTTAGTATGGTTAACTGTAATTCCAGTTTTAGCTTTAAAATCAGCTACAACAGAGTCAGGTAAATATTCCCCCCACATAACAACATTAACTTGGCCACTTGAGGCTGCGAATGCATTTTTAACAAACATAGGGGCAGCTCCTACAAATGCCGCTGCAGCAGCACCTCTTTT
>MDTG01118289.1_pt1 | contig 10219 bp, 22 predicted proteins | sample 811421 | NCBI WGS metagenome assembly MDTG01 (sample SAMN05326645, study PRJNA326480) | marine metagenome | isolation source: seawater | place: Pacific Ocean: South East | collected 2011 | reverse complement strand
TTTCTAGATAAACAGCTTGGCAAGTTTATACAGCCGCCAAAAAGTAAAATAGTTATTGAAAGCGAGAGGGAATCTGAGTTGCGTAATAAAAAGTATTACATGCGCTTACGACGTCTTTGTAAGAAGCATGGCATCACATATAGCCGTGACTTATCATATTGGGATTTTTCAGAACCTATTGGAACCATAGGCATGAATGAAAACGTTGATGGCTACGAAAACGCTTATTGGTATGTAAAGGAAAAATTAGAGCCATGAACTTTCAGATAACACGTAAACCACTACCGAAAAAAAATGTAGCGCATTCAACAGCGCTACAGATGCAACCAGGCGAATGCGTGGAGGGCCTTTTGGCTAAAGACGCAGTCAAGTTGCGCGACGCAATTGACGAACTGCACGGGCAGGGGAGCGCCGTTGCTCAGCTTATAGATTTGAACAGATACACCTGGACGGTATGGAGGAAGTAATGAGCGAGTTTAAAATGGAAAGTGATTTAACAGATATAGAAATATCTTGTTTAGAGTTAGCTTCAGGTAATTATAAAAATAAAAAAGAATTAGACGAGGAACTTTATAGAATTTCTAATTTGGCTAGACTTTTAAATCAAAATAAAGAGGAAGCTAAATAGTGAATATTTATATCAACAAAAAAGAAGCTGAACTGCTACTTAAAGCCATCCATGAGCTACAGCACGTAGTTGAAGAAATGGAGTTAGAAGAGGAGGGTTCATCAGGTTACACACCGTATGAAATGGTTAATACCAATACCCTTAAATTAAAAATAAAAAACGCAATGGCTCAAAAAAAGCGTGAGGCTAGGAAATGACCATACAAGTACAAGATATTAGAGCAAAAAAAATAGAGGGAGTAAGATAAAATGTTTTTTTATAGACATCCGGATAACCGCCCTTATGCTAATCAATTAAAAAGAGGGCAAAAGGGTAGGCACTTGAAAGCCGGAGTTTTTATATTTGGTGGTCACGAAAGTAACCAAACAAAACAGCGCGACCAGGTCCGACAACTTTTTAAAGGTTCTAAGACACATACTAAGTATTTTGTTGAACCAAGAGGCCATCAGAAACGTGCGCCAGAAGATAGGGAAGTTTTGCAAGAGGCCGCCCGGTATTGCCGCACCGCTGACGCTACCTTTGTAGTATCTACCATGAAGGGATTTTGTCAGACAAAATGGCAAGCGGTCAATTGGATGTTAAGCCAAGCGCAAATTCACAATACTCAGTTTATGGTGGCAGATGACCCAGCAATAAGCAGGGGCACTTTAGCTATAATGTCAGCGCAAGCAGATGAACAGCGTCATAGAATTGCTAAAAGCTCCCGTGACGCATTAAATGATATTAAAAAGAAACTAGCATCTGGGAAACCTATTGTTGCTAAACGTAGTGGGCGAACAATTACAAAATTAGGTGTTCATGAGGGTTTAGCTGAAACCCAACAAAAGGGTAATGAGGAACAAGCTAGGCTAGCCCGGGAACGTGATAAAAAATATTTGCCTGACATTGTAAAACTACAAGCGCTCGGCATGGGGTTTAGTGAGATAGCCCGTCAATTTAATTCTTTGGGTATTGAAACACCCGCTCAAGCACGCAAGCAAAGAAGTGACACTGCTGGAACTTGGTACGCTAGCACAGTTAGAAACATTGTTATTCGTCACCAAGGAGAAATAAAATGATTACAGAAACAATCATGCCTATTGTAAAAAAAGAAACTATCCAGAGTATGCAAGAAACTCTTAAAGTGTTGCAACGAGGATGGACCAGACGAAATTTAGCAGTAGAAATTGCAACTCTTGAGGGTAACAGAACAATATTTGACCCAGAAGAACGCAAGCTTAGAGACTACGCAATATCTACGACAAATCGTAGAAAGTTTTGTTTGTATAATATTCGTGCTTTCTATGACAACGAGTCGATTTCTTATAAGCAACTTATTAAGCTACTTAACATTTCTCGCAACGCTTTAGACACAATGATTAACGAATGTGTGGGCGCAAAATGGGTGATATTTACTGAAGGCAAGACTAAAAACGACGGTAAATTCACAGCCGCCAATATTACTATTAAAGCCTACGAAAATTACGCAAATTGGTCATGGCAAGTGTGGGAAAACACGGGAACTTTTATGCAATCTCAGTCCATTATAGAGCTACAACATTTGATTAAACACGCAGAATGTGAAAAAGCGAAGTAACTTACAAATTTAGTCAGTTATTTTCCAAACTACTTAAACTTGCTTCGTAAACCGAACGAGTACAAAATAGGGGTATGAGAAAAACTATGAGAAAACCACGCAGAAATAATGAGACTGTTATGCGTATGCGGTCAGGTCAATTGCGCTTCAAGAGGCGCATGGACCTTCCCATGTGGCACCAGGATCATTTGTTGAAAATATCTCGTATACTTCAAGACGCTGGAAAGCGTATAGAAGAAATCTCTAACAGCAATTCCTTACGGAATGTTGATAAATGCCTTGCGGCTCAAACAATAGTTTCTTTGGCAAATGCTGACGCTAGCCAAATAACTCCAAAGGACCCACGGGAACGGGGTGCAGAGTTAGGTATGTATACCGAACAAGGTTGGGTTAATATGGCGGGTCATGCTGAGCTAAACGCCCGGGATGATTTAGACTAAATAGTATCTAGTACCTATAATAAGGTATCTAGTAAGTACAAACAACGAGCAGAGGGCTTGATTATGAAGAAACAAACACTTAGCGAGTTAGCTATAAACCCTATTCGCATAATATATATTATCTTAGAATTAACTATTCCTTCTAAAAAACAGATTAGTCAGTACAGACAGGGCAGGGCTTTCAGCTTGTTCTGTTCTATAGCTGGGGATATCTTGGGTGTTATTAGCATTTTTGCCATAGCTTACTTATGGTTAGTAGCAACAGCCGTATTTTCATGAAGATAACTAAAATTACCCCGGCTGACGTTGAACAAGATTTAGACAACGTTAGCTTTCGGGAAGAGTTTGGAAAATCAATTGATATACTGGCTGAAAACCTTGCCATAGCAATAGCTGAAAGTAAGCGGTGGCAATCAATAGAGGCAATTAGTTCTGAGGCTCTTGATGAAGCTATGGAGATCCTTGAGATAGCAGAAATAAGAAGTAGTTACTGCACCTTCAAAAGATCAGATAGAGGAATAGAAGTAGAGTACAACGGGGAGAAGTTACATTGAATAGACCCCCCTTAACACCAGCTCAAGAGCAAGTTTACACGTACATTGTTGAATTTCAGAAAGTGCATAAAAACCGCACTCCCAGCTTGCGTGAAATTGGTTCTGGCTTCATTGACGGTAAAAAAGTGATACCTGAACGAAAAAGTAAAGGTAGCACATATAAGCTTGTTAAGACGCTAGTTAAAAAAAATTACGTCACTCAAAAGTTTTATGAGAATGTACCTTACTGGGTTGTCGAAAATGATAAGCAAGATAGCTGAAATGCAAGCTATGGCCGCTATTGAAAACGATAAGGCTAGGCGTAGCTGGGGTATGATGTATCACTCCAAAGCTATCACAACCCATGCTGAAAAGCTTTTAGAATTGAGTAAGAACGCTAAGCGTGTGAATCGTATGCTAAAAAGAGGGCGCACATTAACACAAATAGCTAAGCAAATGGGTTCATCAAAACAAACGGTAGGGCAGTTGATTAGTCTTTATAAGCTGCCCCGGGAAGAATAATTGCATGTGGTTGTTTTATACACATGCGCGGCAAGCTATGAGTGTCGTGGATCATTGGCATACCTACAACCGTAGCAGTGTCAGCTTGTGCACCTCATTAGAAAACATCCTGCATAGGTGATGACATAAAGCAACAGCGTATAGTTGCTTTCAAAAGATAAGGGGCTTTGTGAGTCGGGTCTAGTCTCCAAGAACCCGGTAGCCCCTTATCACTTTAACCAATCATATATTTTTTGAGTTTCTTTTATTCTATGGTCTAGCCCGTTATAGCCGCCATTTACCCTTTTAGTTACCTTTTTAATAACTGGCTCCTCAATACCTTCATCACAGATAGTCCACAGATTGTTGCGTCTAAAGTACCAGATGGCACTTTCCATAGCGTAATCAGTTGCAACCAAGTTAGGGTTTTCCATTACTTCAGGTACACGCATATCACTAGCAAAAGCTCTGTAATTCGTTTTGTGCGTAAGTTGGAGGAAGCCTCGACCGCGCCATAAAAAACCTTCACCTTCATTACCACCACGCCCACCGTACACAATATCGGCTAATGCTTTTGGGTTACGTTCAACTTTCTCAGCTTCAGCTTCATCTTTAAAATATTTACCAAACACTCTAAGAATAGCCTCTTTGGAATAGTTTAAGTTTTCTTCAGTGTATCTAAATGATCCCGACTCATGCACTGTTTGACCTAATAAGTGAGCTGCCCGTTTAGGGTTTAGGTCAAAATGTTTAGCAATTCCACGGGCTGTATTTGGCCCAAATTGACCATCTGCAACTAACCCTTCACAACGACTTTGTAATTTTTTTAATGCTTCACTCATTTTGTATCCGTTTTCTTTAATTTATCGTAACTTCTCATTGAGCCAATTCCTAACATTCCTAATAAAAGCGGCATCATTACGGAGGTATCAGCTTGTGGTATGGTGACCCCAAACCCGGCACAAATAGGAGCTATTAAAAAGTTAATTGCTAAACCTAGTACACACACGTAACCCGCAAGCGGTCTCCAGGAGCTTTGGAACCAGTTGCCTTTAGCGTCCAATTTAAGAATTTCTATTTGTTGGAGTGCAATTTCTTGAGCGTGTTTCTCGCCCATCGTGGCTATCTCGTGAGCTAGTTTTGCAGCTTGGTCTTTGTCTTTTATAACCTTCCCAAGTAGGCCACTAACAGGTTCTATTAATTTATCTATCATTGGTTTTTCTCCCGAATTGCATTAACGCCCATATAGCCGACAACAGTTCCAGAAGCGGCCACTACGTAAACACTTGCAATGTCTGTGATTAAGCTTGCCGCTGTGTCGAAACCTAAAACTGAAGCTAGTAAAATTATAAAAGGGTAGAGAACGAGGCCCAACGCTGACATGGTAACTAACTTGCGCTCCAGATTACGTTTGGCATCTGCATCTTGAATGGTTAGACGTTTATTGAGGACGTCTAGCTTTGCAAACTCATCTTTACTAAGTGAGCCGTTTTGATCTGTGTCTAGTTTTTCAAACTCTGTCATTTTCCATTACCCTTATTGCTACAAGTTTGTCTGTGGTCTGGAGAACCACTTTCCCATCTTTGTAAATCACCCATCTTTTCCATTTAACCTCAATCAGTTCCATCCAGCTTAATGCACTCAATAATCATAGAATTGCTCGTGACGAGAATTTTGGCTTTATCTCGTTCTACTAAGCAGGTTTTTTTGTTGGGGTAGGTATCTAAATAATAATACTGAAGATGATCATGGTTTATGAAATGAAACCATACTAGCGCATAGGCTAGATGATGCATTGCCAGCATTACCACGGCCAATAATCCCTTAAATCCAGCCAGCCCATATAGTAAAGGTAGGCACTTGAGCCGACAAACGAGAATATGAGAAGCACCACTATCCCCACTATGGTAATGACTATCTCTTGCCTTTGTATAGCCTCACGCCTCGCCTGAGCTTCTGCCTCGCGCTTCTCTTGCAAAACCTCTCTGCGTATCTTCAAAAGAGTTTGCCAATGCGATGGACCAAGACTTTCTGAAATAAATTTTTTTAGCTCGGCCTCACTTTCTGCGGCCTGACGCAGTTTCGTGAATCGTTCCATTGCAATGGCATTTACATTTTTTCCAGACACACCCTTTTTTTGTAGTTTCTTTTTTGCTGTATCGGTTGCATCGAAGAACTGCCCAATCTCTTTGCTTAGAGAGCTAAGTGATTTACCGGCCCCAACGCCTAATTTGATGGCTGATAAAATTGAAATGGGGTCCATAGTTACATCCCATCTTTGCGGGTAAACTCAACAGTCTTTTCTAATAGTGCTATGCGGGATTGGAGTTTTATTATTTCCATGTAATTAGAGGCTAGTGACCCTACGTCAGCGTGAAGGGTATCTATCTCATCCCATAATTCTAGGTCACCGCTTTCAAAGTCCTCGTAAACCTCAGATAATATATCAATCAGCTCTTGGATGTGCTCTTGATTTCTTTGTACATCTCTTATGAGATTGGTCCGGTCTACCGCTGAGTTTTCTATAGAGAGAGCTGCGACCTGGTCTTGTAATCCTTCAATAACAGAGGCTTGCTGGCTCATATACCAGACGCCACCCCCCAAAGTACTGGTTATTGCCACAACCGCTGAAGCAGCAACAGCTATATTTACCTTGGGCAACTCCATTAATTAGCCCATCAAAGTCATGCGTAGAAGCAAGGCAATGATAAATCCTGAAGTCGCAAGATATACCATTTCTAGACGCTTAACGCGGTTGAATAAATCACGGAATTGCAAATCTACTGTAGTCTGTAACTCAATGAGCTGCTTTTCTATGCTATCTATTCTAGTATGAGCTGAGGCGACAGTGCGCTTGTCTTGGTCTACCATTTGCCTTGCCAATCACCCCTAAGCTTAGAAAATTCATTGCTCATGAGCTTACGCTTTATAACGTCTTTTATGCCTTCAACGTCAGTCCAGGCAACGCCAGCTTCTTTGAGCCATGTAGCTAAAACAGGCATCTCAATTTGACCTAAATGAATGTTGTCATTGCCAAACTTATGTGGCGCAACTTCCCGGGCATACTCAGCATCCTTGAGCATACCGCTAACGTCATGAGTATTTTTGACAATTAAAGTGTCACCATCCATCCAAGCTTTTTCTGAAACCTTCATTATTCATATGCCTCATTGACGTCAGGTGTGCTTGGATCATCAGCTTTTAATGTTCCGTTAGAGTTACGCGCTCTTTTCTTTTTAGCCGGGGCTTTTTTAGATGATTTAAATACAGGTGCTTCTGCAACGGCTTCAAATGAGCCAGGTTTCATAAAGTGAATTTTTGCCACTTCTTTTTCAGGTAATTCAACATAGTTACCTTCAGTGACTATGCCCTTTGAAGTAGAAAGGCTTTTTGCAATTACTAAATATTTCATGGGTTTCTCCCGGTTGTGTCTAGTAGTTGTATAGGGGCGGTCTCCCGCCCCATATTTTATTATGATGTTGTATTGTCAGCTATTAGGCCCGAGGCAGCCTCATTAGCACAGATCATGGTTAATTCCTGTGTAATTTGGCGGCGCTCTGAGTCGCCGGTTTTCGCCAATGCAACATTTTTAGCTGGGCGTAACACACCTATATGCCACATGTCAGAAGTCATGATCCAAACATCACGGCCTCTAACCTCACGACTAGGCTGGAAACTAATTTGGCCCCACGGAGTAAGATAAACTGACAGTGAGTTAACAACTCGTTCATCTGCAGCCACAACATTAGCACGCTGGTTATTGTTTCCAGTAAACGCCAATGCTTTGTTCATTTGGAACGGGCTGAGATAGCAAGTGTCAGGCTCCCCGCCGTTAGTCCATACAGATTGCATAACAGAATCGAATTTAGCTTGCGTAAACGCTGTTGGTGTGCCGTCATCTGTTCTTGCATCTGAACCGTCACCAGTTGCGTTAGCCCCAGAGTTACCAGTTTGTAAGTCAACGTTTGAAGTTACCCAAGTAGGGGCACCAGCCATTTTTCGGGCTGTTGAGGCGTTTCCAGAAACTTTTGCCACATTTGAAAATAACGTTTTTTCAACATCGAGCTTCTGTTCTTTTAGCACTTTTAGCATTTCATGTGCCATGACACCACTACGACCAGCATGCGCTATATTCGTGTCGGTATCACTTACAGCCACACTATTTTTAAAAATTTGTGTGACATTGTTCAAACGTGTGCTTTGCGTTCTGGCTTCTGAAGTTGTTTCATCACCTTCAATATGAGCATTTGTTAAAACAGACGCACGTAGGCTAGATGTATTCCACTCATGCAAAGTGTTTGAGATTGATTTTTTCTGTGACTTAGAAAAAAATGGAGTAGCTTCTGGGGTAATAAGATAAATTACATCCTCGAGGCTTTCCTTAATAGTATTTACCGCGTCATAGGTATCTACTAGGTTTGATGGCTGTGCCATTTATTTATTCCTTTCAAGGTTTTATAGCGCTTTCTTAGCGCTAATTATTCAAAATTAAGGCAAGTGCATCTTCAGCTTTGCCGGTTTTTTTTAAGCGCTGTAGCGCTTGATCTTGTGACTTAGCCTTTACTGAGTTTGGTCGTTTTTTGACCCCAGCTTTCACTGTTGGCGTAGTAGTTTTCCCCGCCTTAGTGTTTGCAGCTTTGCGCTTATTAACCAATGCTCGGTACTTCATGGCGTCATTCAAAGTGAGCACATATCTGTGGTCTCTCACTTGTGATAATTCATGAGCCTCAAAGCCGTAATGCTTACCAGCTTCAAACAATTGCTGTTTGTATATTTCACCCTTTTCAGGACTTGCTAAAACAGGCAATTTTTCGTGTAGAATTTTGGTTTGGTTTTCAGTGTATTCTTGAAGTTGTACTTCTTGCTCTTTTTGGCGTGAAGTGTGCAATTCTTGTAATTTACTGACCTTGTTATTGTACTCGCTAACTTCCTTGTCATAAATCATTTTAGCCTTCATGAACCCCATAGGGTCAGCGTCAAATAATTCTTCGCTTGGAGGTGTTGGCGGTACAAACGGCGCTTCCTGCATATTATTAGCAAACTCAAGTATTTGCTGCGTCTTATTTGAAAGCTCAGACTGTGCGTGCTTGAGGTCTTTTTCAAGTTTTGCAACGTCTTGCATTCGTTGTTGAATATAAGCTTGACCAGAATAATCTCGGGTTAGCTCCTCATAGGTAACTTCTTTATATTCACCGTTTACTTTGACCCGGTGTAGTTCTTGAGGGGCTTCGGTTTCTTCTTGTATTGCCTCATCAGTTTCAGCCTCAAACTCTCCTTCAAAGAGGTCATTATCAGCGTCAGCCTCCAGCTCAATTTCATCAGTTTCAACAGTCTCAATTTGAGGTTCTGTTTCGACTGGTTCAACTTCAGCCTTTTGGACTTCTTGGTTTTCTTCTTCATTTTTAGTGTCTTGTACTTGTAAGATTGACGCAACAGCGTCATCCTCACTTATTGATTGCATAGTCGTGTCATTCACGGTGCTACTTCCTTCTAAGTTCTAAGAGGGTCTCTGCCGCAACAGCGGCGTCGAGGTGTACCTCTAATTCTTTTAATGCCCGTACTATTGCGTGGGCGTCTTCACGCACCTCAACTTCATGAGCTGCGCTATTCAAAAAAGCATCTGACTGACGCTTACGAACTTCAGACAACACCTTAATAAAAGAGGTGTCGGCTTTTAACCTTTTGGCTTCTTCAGCCGTTAACGGTGTTAAGTTCTTCATGCTTCGTAACATAGCATGGGTCATTGAAATCTAACAAAAAACCGCGTTGTCTATTGGGCTTGTGTTGTTTGTGCAACGTCAGCTATTGTTCTTAATTTATCTTGCTCAGCCTTAATAGCGGCAACGTCTACATTTGCCCCGTATTGCCCAGCAATCTTAGCACCTTGTATAAACAAGTCTTGAGCCATTTTATCGCGCTCTCGGTCATCCTCAATTGCCGCTTTTTGTGCCTCTAAACTTAGCTTAGCTATATCAGTTTGAGCTTTAGCGTTAGTTTTCATTTGCTCAGCTTGTAAAAATGCCGCGTTTGGATCTTGTTTATTTTGAGCCATTGCTAGTTGCTGTTGCTGTTGCAAGTTTAATAGTTGCGCTTCTATATCTGGGTTTATGGGTGCAAAGTATCTATCACTATTTCTAATACCAGTTATTGCTAACATATCTGTAAGCGTGTTTCTAATATTAGTTAATGAAACTAAACCATTATTTGCGCCATAACCTTGATAGATTTGCATTTGAAGGGATAGGGCGCTTTGTAGCGCTTTTTGCTTTTCATCTTCTTTACCAGTGCCTAAGCCAACATTTATAGCAATATCACGGTCTACATCCCAAACTTTAGGGTCTACCGGCGTATAAATACCGTTAAGCCTAATCATTTGTTCTTCATCTACGTTTTTATGAATAGTTCTAAGAATAATACCAAATAAATCTTTTAAACCAGTTGCTAGATTTCTAACTATTACCTCAACTTGACCCGCTGCAGCTTCCACTGTTGCGGTTACTCCTGCCTTTGTTGTTGATTGCAAAGCATCAGGGTTTAAGGC
>MDTG01071407.1_pt1 | contig 10219 bp, 6 predicted proteins | sample 811421 | NCBI WGS metagenome assembly MDTG01 (sample SAMN05326645, study PRJNA326480) | marine metagenome | isolation source: seawater | place: Pacific Ocean: South East | collected 2011 | reverse complement strand
TGGATCTGCAAAAGAATTTATTGAAAAAATAGTTTTTTCAGGCTTAAAAATAAGTGATGCACCAATTAAAATAATTAAAATTAATAAAGAAATTAAATTTAAAGATGGAAAAAGAACAATTTCTATCGCTCCATCAAAACTAAGTCTTGATATAGACTTTGAACTTAAATATGAAAATCCAATTATAGGCAATCAAAGAAATAGAGTGAATGTTTATGAAGATGATTTACAAGATGTTTTTAATTCCAGAACTTTCTGTTTATTTGAAGACATAGAAAAGATTAAGCAAATTGGTTTAGCAAAAGGTGGTAGTCTTGAAAACGCAATAGTTGTTAAAGAGAAAGAAATTTTAAATGAAAACGGTCTAAGAAATTCCAAAGAATTTGTAAATCATAAGATATTAGATTGTATTGGAGATCTTTACACATGTGGATATAGAATGCTAGCAACTATAATATGTTCTCAAGGTGGTCATTATTTGACTAACAGTTTATTAAGAAAAGTATTTGAAAATAAACAAAATTTCTCAATAGTAGAAATTAAAGAAAGAAATTTACCTCACACTGTTATTAATAGAAATCTTTTGAGATCTATAGCGTAAATTAAAGCCCTTTATAATCGTTGATTAAGATTATATAAAATAGGCATGAAATTTGTGAAGATTTTTTTAATAACTTTTTTTTTAATCTTGCTTTATTCGTGTTCAAAAGAAGAAAAAGAAATTTCTTATATTAAAGAAACAAAACAAGAATTAGAAATCGCAACAGCGTATAGTGAAGCTTATAAAGCTTTAGAAGAAAACGATCCTTATTTTGCTGCCAAAAAATTTCTTGAAGCTGAACTTTTATTTCCTCAGTCAAAATGGGCACCGAGATCAGCGCTGATGGCAGCATACTCGTATTATATGCAAAATTATTATGCTGAAGCACTTTCAAATTTAAAAAGATATCTTAAAACTTACCCTAAAGATAAAGATTTGGCTTATGCTCATTATTTAATAGCAATGTGTTATTATGAAACTATTGAAGATGAAAAAAGAGATTCTGGGCCGCTTGTAAAAGCAAAAGTGCAATTTGAATTTGTTGTAAAAGAATATCCAGGTACTGATTTTGCTATAGACTCAAAATTTAAGATTGAACTTATTCAAGACATACTTGCATCTAAAGAAATGTATTTAGGAAGACATTATATCAAAAAAGGTAAATGGATTGCAGCAATGAATAGATTTAAAAATATTGTAAATGATTATGATCAAACTATTTTTATTGAGGAGGCCTTACATAGATTAGTTGAAATTAATTATAAAATAGGTCTTTTAGAAGAATCTCAAAAATATGCTAATTTATTGGGGTACAATTATCAATCAAGTGAATGGTATGAAAAATCATATAAACTATTTAATAAAGAATACTTGTCAAAAATTGATAAGAAAAAGGAAAAAAAGGGAGTAATTAAAAAATTTAAAAAACTTTTTGATTAATATGAATAAAGATTTGATCAAAAAAGAATATAAAAAAAAGATTAAATTATTTAATCATTATAATAAACAATATTATAATGAAAATAGATCTGAAATTTCAGATTCTGATTTTGATGATTTAAAAAAAAATATAATTGAATTAGAAAAAAAATATATTTTTTTAAAAAGTAAAAAATCTCCTCAAATAAAAATTGGATATAAACCATCTAAAAATTTTAGAAAATTTAATCATAGAGTTCCAATGCTATCTTTAGCTAATGCCTTCTCTAAAGAAGATTTAGAAAATTATGAAAAAAAAATATTTAATTTTTTAAATAAACAAAATGATTTTAAAATAGAATATAGTGCAGAACCTAAAATTGATGGAATCTCAGCTTCTTTAACATATAAAAATGGAAAATTTTTAGTAGGATTGTCTAGAGGAGACGGAAAGGAAGGTGAAGATATTACTGCAAATTTGAAAACAGTAAGAGATATTCCTGATACAATTTTAGATAAAGATTTTCCAAAAGATATTGATATCAGAGGAGAAATATTCATACAAAATAGTGATTTTTTAAAAATTAAAGATAAGTTCGCAAATCCAAGAAATGCAGCATCTGGATCTCTAAGACAAAAAAATCCAAATGATACTAAAAAAATTCCTTTAAGATTTATTGCATATACATTTGGATACGAAAAAGGAATGAATATTAATTTACAAAGTGATTATTTAAAAAAATTAAAAAAATGGGGGTTTAAAATTAATCCATTGAATAAAGTAATAACTGGTATAGATGATTTAATTTCAAATTATAATGAGATTGAAAAAAAAAGAAGTGAATTGGACTTTGATATAGATGGAATCGTTTATAAGGTGAATAGTTTTAAAATTCAAAAAAGATTGGGAAATGTTTCTAATGCTCCAAGGTGGGCAATAGCACATAAATTTTCAGCAAATAAGGGTGTTTCAAAAATTTTAGATATAGATATCCAAATTGGAAGAACTGGAGCTTTAACTCCAGTAGCAAAAATAAAACCAGTTAATATTGGAGGAGTTATTGTTTCAAATGCCACATTACATAATGAAGAAGAAATATTGAGAAAAGATATAAGAATAGATGACGAAGTTGCTGTAGAAAGAGCCGGAGATGTAATACCACATATTATTTCAGTTGATTTTAGCAAACGAAGAAAAGAATCAAAAAAATTTATTTTTCCTACAAAATGTCCATCCTGTGGATCTAAAACAGTTAAAGAATTTAATTCTACAACTAAAAAAGAGGATGCAGTAAGAAGATGTTCAAGTGAGGGATATGAGTGTGAAAAAGTTTCAATTGAAAAAATAAAACATTTTGTCTCAAAAGAAGCTTTTAATATTGATGGCTTTGGAAAAAAGATTGTAGAAAAATTTTGGGATCTTAAATTTGTAAGATTACCGCAGGATATATTTAGTTTAGATTATAATAAAATTGAGACATTGGATGGTTGGGGAAAACAATCAGTTCTAAATTTAAGATATTCTATTGAGGAGAAAAGAAACATTTCACTTGATAAATTTATTTTTTCACTCGGTATAAGGCATATAGGACTGGAAAATGCAAAATTGATTTCTAAATATTTAGAATCTTTATCAAACTTTATATCTCTTTCTAAAAATCAAAACTTTAAAGAACTATTAAACATAGACGGAATAGGAGAAACTCAAATCTCTTCAATCAAAAATTTCTTTTTAAATAATGTAAATATAAAAGTAGTTAAAGAACTTAACAAAGTTCTTAAAGTTAAAAGTGTCATTCAAGCAAAAAAAGGTGGTCGTTTAGCCAATCAAACATTTATGATTACTGGAAAATTGGAAGGAATAAGCAGAGCAGAAGCAAAATCTTTAATTGAGCAAAATTCTGGATCAATTGTCAGCAACGTTTCTAAGAAACTTGATTACTTAATTATTGGGGAAAAACCTACTAAAAGAAAAATAGAAGCTGCAAAAGAACTTAAAATTAAAATCTTAAGTCAAAGCGAATGGTTTAAAATTTTAAATAAGACTAACTAGCCAATTTTTTTCCTTTTGATTTAAAAAAGGAGATAACTTCTCATAAATAAGCATATTATACTTAAATAAATAATTTTTTTCATCTGTAGTTAATTGTTTATAATCTATAAGATCGCTATCAATTGGTGCAAGTGTCAAGTTTTCAAAAAATAATTTGTTTTTAAATTTTTTTACATATAATAAGTTTTCAATTCTAATACCAAAGTATCCTTTTTTATAGTAGCCAGGCTCATTACTTAAAATCATACCTTCTGAAATTTTAACATTATTATATTTGGAAATTGCTTGTGGGCCTTCATGAACATTTGAAAAAAATCCAACCCCATGTCCTGTACCATGCGCGTAATCTAAATTAATTTTCTTTAAAAAATGTCTAGCCCTAATATCAATTGTTTTTCCTGTTTTGAATTTATTAAGATTTGAAGTAACAACTGCAATATGTCCTTTTAAAACTTTTGTGAAAATACTTTTTATATTCTTTTTTGGTGAAGAAAAACAAATAGTACGAGTCACATCTGTTGTGCCATATTTATATTGACCACCTGAGTCACATAAAAAAATATCTTTCTTATCAATTTTTTTTGTATTTTTTTTTGTTGCTCTATAGTGAACAATAGCTCCATTTGCACCGCTACCAGCAATTGTTGTAAAGCTTGGATATAAATAATTGGTAGATTTTTTTCTAAAGCTTTCGAGTTTATTTTGTGCATCAAATTCAGTAATTTGTTTTTTATTAATATTTTTCATCCAGTAAAGAAATTTAGTTAAAGCTACCCCATCATATACATGACTATCAATCATATTTTTTATTTCGGTTTTATTTTTTATCGATTTTAAAAGATAAATCGGATCTTCTTTATTTGAAATCTTAAATTTTTTTTTTAAAATATTTTCATAATATAAAGAGCACTTTTGAGAATCGATACTAATTTTTTTACCTTTAAGTTGATTAATAAATTTCTCAAAATATTTAGGTTCAATTATTTGATTAGATTTAATTTTTTTTTCTTTTAATAGATTTCTTACTTTTTTTCTTTCTGTGACTAAGTAAATATTTTTTTTATTATCCAAAAATAAATGAGTATTTGGAATTGGACTATTAGGATTATCATATCCTCTGATATTAAGTAACCAAGCTACATTTTCTGGTGCAGAAATAAATATATAATCTGATTTTATTTTTTTTAAATAATTTACTATTTTATTAATTTTAATTTTAAAACTTTCTCCCACAACTTTTTTGCTAAGGGAAAAAAAAGGTCTTGAAAAAATTACGTTTTTTTTTACAATTTCATCAATCAAATTAGTATTTATTATTTTGATTTTGTTATTTTTAAGAAAAAATTTTTCAATTTGATTAGATGTGAATAATTTCGGATCTAATCCAATTGTAAGATTTTTAAATAAATCACAACTAAATATTTTACCATATTCAACAATTTTAAAATTATTAGCAGACTCTATATGAGCTTGAATGGTATATCTTCCATCAACAAATAAAAAATTTTTATTCTTTAATATAACTGCATAACCTGCTGATCCAGTAAAATTTGAAATAATTTTTAGTCTATCTATTTTTGAATATTCTGAAAAAAATTCATCATTTTTAGGAATTACATATCCGTCAATACCGTTTTTTTTGAACTTTTTTCTTAAACTTTTTATCGTATTTTTTATCATTTTATTCTTTTTTGATACCTTATCCATCCAGGACTTCTATAATTTTCATCTGATTCAAAATCTTGATTAAATTCAAAGTCATCAATTTCATCTTTATTTTCATCAAAAAAAGAATTTTTTTCCAGAAATTTCTCTGGAAGCTCATCTATAAATCTTGAAGCCATACTGTCAATCCAATCCCCTTGATAAAATCTGTTCATTGAAAAAGATATTGCAGCTTTTTTCTTAGCTCTAGTTATTCCAACATAAGCCAATCTTCTTTCTTCCTCTAAGCCACTTTGCCCTTTTTCTTCAATTGATTTTTGATGAGGAAAAAGTCCTTCTTCCCAACCTGGTAAAAAAACTGATTCGAATTCCAAACCTTTTGAAGAATGCATGGTCATCATATTTACTTTTTCACCATCCCATTCTTGATCAACAGACGTAGCTAAAGAAACATGTTCTAAAAAACTTTCTAAATTTTCAAATTCTTTCATAGCACTTAAAAGTTCTTTAATATTTTCCAGTCTATTCTCATTTTCAATATCTTTTTTATTTTTAAGCATAGCCGAATAACCAGATTCATCCAAAATAGTTTGAAGTAATTTTATTTGATTCATCTTTTTAAGATTTAAATCATTTCTCCATTTATTTAAGAGATCTAAAAATATAGTTAGACCAATTTTAGTTTTAGGTTTAAGTAAATTCTCTTCAATCATTTTTTTTGAAGCAGCTTCTAAATTCATATGATTTTTTTTTGAATATTCATAAATCTGTTTTATTGAATTATCTCCTATAGATCTCTTGGGATTATTTACAATTCTTTCAAATGCTAAATCATCCTTACCTTGATTAACCAATCTTAGATATGCAATACAATCTTTAATTTCTGCTCTTTCATAAAATTTGGTACCACCTAATATTCTATAGGGTATTCCAATTTTTAAAAACCTTTCTTCAAACTCTCTCGTTTGAAATATAGCCCTTACAAGAATAGCTATATTGTTATATGAAATTTTTTTTTTAATCTTTTCTATTTCGTCTGAAATTCCTATAGCCTCATCTTTTCCATTTTTAAAACAATTTAATTTTACTAATTCGCCTTCTTCTAAAGTTGCTTTTAAAGTTTTCCCAACTCTGTTTTCGTTATTAGCAATAAGACCCGATGCTATAGATAAAATATTTTGAGAAGATCTATAATTTTCTTCAAGTCTAATTACTTTTGTATTTTTATAAACTTGATCGAATTCTAAAAAATTTTTTATTTCTGCGCCTCTCCAGCTATAAATAGATTGGTCATCATCACCTACACAACAAATATTATTATTTTTTTCTGAAAGTAACTTAAGCCATTTACTTTGTATAAAATTTGTATCCTGATATTCATCAACTAAAATATACTTAAAATTTTGAGAATAAATATTTCTAATATCCGGATTCTTTTCAAAGATTTTAACTACGTGCAATATCAAATCTCCAAAGTCACAAGAGTTTAGTTCAACTAACTTTTGTTGGTAAACTTTGTAAATTGGTAAAATTGTTTTTTCATAAATATCTTTTTGATTAACTACAACTTCACTTGGATAATAGCCTTTATTTTTCCATCTATCTATAATTGCCAGAATATATCTTGGAGCTAATTGTTTAATATCTATATCTTCAGCCTTACATATATTTTTGATCAATCTAATTTGGTCATCAGTATCAATTATTGTAAAATTTGAATTTAAACTTGCTGCTGAAGCATGCTTTCTTAAAAGTTTTGCACAAATTGAATGAAATGTCCCAAGCCATGAAAGACTAGTTGCCGAAGAACCCAGAATTTTACTTACTCTAATCTGCATCTCTTTAGCTGCCTTATTAGTAAAAGTGACAGATAATATTTGATTGGGAAAAGCTTTCTTTTTTTTTATAATATTGGCTATTCTTGAGGTCAGCACCTTAGTTTTTCCTGACCCTGCTCCAGCGACTATGAGCAAAGGGCCATCTAAGTGCATAACTGCCTCATTTTGAGCTTTATTTAGACCATTTAAATATTCAGAGTTTACCATTTAAAATATTTTATTATAAGTTGTTCAATTATTATGAGTAAACATAATTCATCTTTAAAAAAAATTAAGAAACAAATTTTATCAGTAAATGATTTAATAGAAAGTAATTTCAACAAGATAAATTACTTTAAATCAAATTTTAAAAAAATTTTATTTGATAAGGATAATAGAGTTATTTTAGTTGTAGGGGTAGTTGTTATTTTGACACTATCTTATTTGTTAATCCCTACATTTTACTCTAAAGATATAATTCAGACGCAAATAAAGAATCAGATTCTTAAAAATTATAATATAGATATAAAATTTAATGAAAAAATAAATTATGGATTATTACCTAAACCCCATTTTTCTGCAAAAAATTTAACAATTCTGAGAGAAAATAAAAAAATTGGGATCTCAAATAATTTAAAAGTATTTATTGATATAAGTCATTTTTTTTCAATTGATAAAATTGAAATGCAAAATTTAGTTTTTAATAAAACAGATTTTAATATTTATTTAGATGATTATTTTTTTTTTATAGATCTATTAAAGATAGCACCTAATGAAAATAAAATTTTATTTAAAAAAAGTAATATTTTTTTTAAAAATCGTAGTGATGAAGTGTTATTTATAAATAAAATAAGTAATGGTGAATTCTATTATGACTCAAATAATTTACAGAATATTTTGAATATGAAAAGTGAAATTTTTAATGTCCCTTTCAAACTTTTAATTAGGAATGACAAATTTTACAAAAAATTTTTTATAAAATTTAATTCGAAAAAAATCAGGCTTAATATAAAAAATGAAACTAGCTATGAAAAAGAGTTTAAGTCTGGTTTGTTAGATACTCTTTTTATTAATAAAAGTACTTCATTAAAATATAAAATAAGTCAAAATTCTTTAAACTTTGTATCTGAAGATAATCCAAATAAATATAATGGAACAATTGATTTTAAACCTTTTTATCTTTCAACATTTATTAATTATGATGGTATAAGTTTAAAAAATATATTTGATAGCGATTCAATTTTTGTTGATTTATTTGAATCTGAAATATTGAACAATAAAAATTTAAGTGCAAATTTGAACTTAACAGTAAAAGATATAACTAACATTAATGAGTTAAATAATCTTAATTTAAAAATTTTTATTGAAGAAGGTGATATAAAATTTTCTGATTCATCTATAATGTGGAAGGATGATTTAAAAATAGAACTTGATGAAGGCCAATTGGCCATTAATGATGAAGGTATAAATCTATTTGGTACTATAAAAATAGATTTTAAAGATATAAATAACTTTTATAGTTCTTTTCAAACTAAGAAAATAAATAGAAAAGATATAAAACAAATTGAGATTAATTTTATTTATAACTTTAATAGCAAAAGTTTCCGTTTTGATAATCCTAGAATTAATAATTCTCAGAACATTAAATTAGAACAATTTTTAAATACCTTTAATTTGAAAGATGATAGGGTATTTAATAAGATTACTTTTAAAAATTTTGTTAATGATTTTATCCAAGTTTATGATGGGTAAATCATTTTTTTCGGATCAACGATTTTATTATAATCTTTTTCATTAATTAATCCTGATTTTAAAGCTTCTTCTTTTAAAGTAGTGTTATTTTTTAAAGCAGATTTAGCTATCTTAGCAGAATTATCGTACCCAATATGTGGAGCGAGAGCTGTAATTAACATTAAGGAATTATCTAAAAAATATTTTATTTTTGACTTATCTGCTTTAATTCCTCTGATGCAATAGAGTGCAAAATTTTTAGTACTATCAGCTATTAAATCTACAGATTGTAAAATATTATGAGCAATTAATGGTTTGAAAACATTAAGTTCAAAATGCCCATGAGAACCTGCCATTGTGATACCATTATGATTTCCAATAACTTTTACACAAACCATAGTTACTGCCTCCGATTGAGTTGGATTTACTTTGCCAGGCATAATTGATGATCCTGGTTCGTTTGTCGGCAAAATTAGTTCACCATAACCTGCTCTTGGACCTGAGCCTAAAAACCTTATGTCATTTGCAATCTTCATTAAACTCACAGCAGTTGTATTTAATGTCCCTGAAAAATTAACGATTTCGTCATGAGCAGCTAAAGCTGCAAATTTATTTTTTGTTGGTTTAAAAGGAAGTTTAGTCATTTTTTTTATTTCATTAATAATTTTTTTATCAAAACCTTTTTTACTATTAATTCCTGTTCCTACAGCAGTACCTCCTTGAGCTAAAAAATAAATTTCATTAAGAGCATTTTTTATTCTTAGAATGCAATCTTCCAATTGAGATTGATATCCAGAAAATTCTTGACCCAAAGATAAAGGAGTTGCATCTTGTAAGTGTGTCCTCCCAACTTTAACAACTTTTTTAAATTGAGATACTTTCTTTTTTAATTCTTTGTTTAACAATTCGAGAGATGGTAATAATTTTCTTTTTGTTTCAATAGCAATTGCTATATGCATAGCAGTTGGAAACACATCATTGGTAGACTGGGATTTATTTACATGATCATTAGGATGGACAGGTTTTTTAGTTCCTTTTCTTCCTCCCAAAATTTCAATAGCCCTGTTTGCAATTACTTCATTTACATTCATATTAGTTTGAGTTCCAGATCCTGTTTGCCAAACTTTAAGTGGAAAATGTTCGTCTAATTTTCCCGATATTACTTCATTCGAAGCTTTAATAATTGCTTTTGAAATATTGGGTAAAATTTGTTTTTCTCTTCCATGAACAATTGCTGCTGCTTTCTTTATAATTGCAATAGATTTAATTAATATCGGTCTAACTAAAAATTCACCAATATCAAAATATTTTTTTGATCTTTGAGTAGAAGCACCCCAATATTTGTGGTTTGGGACACTGATTTTTCCAATGCTATCGAATTCTTTTCTTAGTTTCATGAATATTGTTTTTTAAAGTATATACAATAGATATATATTAATTTTATTTAAACTTATAGGAGCAAAATGACAAATTTTGATAAAGTGGGAACTTTCA
>MDTG01238291.1_pt1 | contig 10220 bp, 9 predicted proteins | sample 811421 | NCBI WGS metagenome assembly MDTG01 (sample SAMN05326645, study PRJNA326480) | marine metagenome | isolation source: seawater | place: Pacific Ocean: South East | collected 2011 | reverse complement strand
GTTGAAATTTCCAATGATTTTTTGGCAAAATTTATACTTTCATCATTTGATTTTTTTGAGACGATAGATTCAATTGCTTGAGCTATAGCATCAAAGCCAGCTGATGCTTTGATTTTATAAGGTGCTGAGATTAAAAAATCAGGTATAAGAAAAAAATTATCTGGAATTAAAAGATCACTCTCAAATGAATGTTTTACACCGTCAACATATATTACTGCATTTGATGTTACTTCTGCTCCTGAACCAGCAGTAGTAGGGATAACAGCTAAACATGATTGTTTTTTTTTAAAAGGATATGAGTATGTAATTATTAAATCTGCCAAATCAGATCTTTCTTCAACTACATTTGCTATTTTAGCATAATCAATAACAGTTCCACCCCCTACCGCTAAAATTAAATCAGGCTTAAAATTTTTAATTTCCCGAATAATTTTAATAAGTTCATTTAAAGTAGGAATTTCTGAATTTTTAAAAAAAAAATTCACTTTCTTTTTTTTTAATTCTTTTATAAAGAACTGTTTTGCACCTGAAAAAGCAAAAGATTTTTTTCCACACAAAACAAAAACTTTTTCAAAACTTGGATTTTGAATAAATCTTTTAATATCTTCTGTTGTATTGACCATCATTTCATAAATTGATTTTTAATTTTGATTAAATTTTTTGGTCTTGGTAATTTCTTCAATTTGCAATTTGAAATTTTTACTTCTAAAAAATTCAAATCTCTTCCACTCAGAAAATCTTTTATTTTTTTTTTTTAAATTCTGACTATTTTTAATTGAATAAAAATTTTTAAAGCCTAAACTTTTCGAAAACTTATTTAGATCAATATCATTAGTATAAGTGCTTTGACCCCCAACAGAGTCATGCATGTTGTTATTAAGTAGTATATATTTTAGGTTATTATTTCCAAAAGTCCCGATCGTTTTAATTGATCCTAAATGCATTAAAAAAGAACCATCGCCGTCTAAACAGATTGTTTTTTTATTACTTGCCAAAGAATAGCCAAGAGCCGTAGATGATGTATGTCCCATTCCTCCAACCATATAAAAATCGTTATTCTTTTTTATTTGATATTTTTCTCTTACATACATTAATTCTCTTGAATTATAGCCTGTGCTTGAAATAATTTTAGTTTCTGTGCCAATAATTTCAAGTAAGGTTTTGAAAAATATTTCCTTACTTATTTTGTGATAACTATCTTTTTTGACTTTGTTGTTACTTGTAGTTAAAGTTCCTTTTTCAATCAAACAAGCCACAATTGATTTGTTTTTTTTTGCTTTTTTAATTTGTTTATCAAATTTTTTTAAATCATTTCTTTTTCTAATAATTGTATATTTTATATCGAGAAGTTTTAAAATTTGTTGAGTTATTTTACCTTTAACTTCATGCTGAGGCTCATCTTTTATATTTGGAGAGCCTCTCCAGCCAATTATTAAGATCAGTGGTATAGAGTAAACTTTTTGATGGGCTATAGATATTAGAGGGTTTAAAGCATTAGACAAACCAGAATTTTGCATATAAACGCAAGGAATTTTTCTAGTTGATAAATAATATCCTATACCTATTGATACTGCGGATCCTTCATTTGTTGCAATTATATGTTTCTTTTTATTTTTTTTTTTTAAAAAGATAGAGAGTTCTTCTAGGACACTATCTGGTACTCCAGTGAAGAATTCACTTTTATTTTTTTTCAGTGTTTGAATTAATGATCCAATCTTAATCATTTTTAATTAGATTTATAATTTCTTTTATAGGAATAATTTTTTTTTCTACATCAAAAGCTCTTCCTTTTTCAAGAATTTTTTCAGCCACCTTTCTCATTGAAGGATAAGATGCTCTTAAAAGTTGATTAGCATAAATTACAATTTTGAAACCATTATTTATTAATTCATCTTCATATACTTTTGAATAAGTTGATGGAACTGAAACAAGAGGTATATAATATTTGCTCTTTTTAAAAATTCTTGCAAAAGAAAAAATTTCTTTTGGACTTTTTTCTTTACTATGAATTAAAATTGCATCTGCACCTGATTTTGAATATATTTCTGCTCGTTTGAGAGCATCATTTAAATTTTTTCCAAGAATAAAACTTTCTATACGCGCTATTACCATAAAATCTTTTGATCTTCTTGAACTACAAATTTTTTTTATTTTTTTTGCAAAATTTTCAGGGCTATCTTGTTTAGAGTCTGATTGGTTGTTGAAAAGTGAGTTTTTTTTAATACCAATTTTGTCTTCTATAATCAAAGCCGAAACTCCAGACCTTTCTAAAGATCTTACTAAAAAAGATATATGATTTATATGACCTCCATTATCTGCATCAAATATAACAGGTTTGGTAGTAACATCCATCATGTCATTTAAAGATGTAATTCTTGAAGAAAAATCTAAAGAGGAGTTATCAGGCTTTCCCTTCATGGCAGAGTCGGTAAGACTAGATGACCACATTCCATCATATTCTAATGTTTTTTCTTTTTTTTTTATTTTTAAATTTTCAATAATAATTCCAGTAAGAGAACTGTGAGACTCTAATATTCTCACAATATTTTTTGAATTAACTAATCTTTTTAATCTTGAAATTCTGTTTTGAGGGGAAATTTCAATCTCAAAAATTTTTTTTTTAATAAGAGAAGAAGATATATTCGTTGTATACTTAGGTTCAATTAATTTTCCTGACCATTTTTTTAATTCTTTAATTACCTTAGATCTAGTTTTTTTTTGTATTCCTTTTTTCCAATCATCACCATGAATCACAAAATCTGGTTTTAGCATTTTTAAATTTGGAACATAATCAAGAGAATATTGAGGCACTACTTTGTTTACATATTTTAAGTTTTTAACTATCGTTTTCCTTCTTTCAAAATTAATTAATGGTAATTTTTTATATGAAGCAATTGCCTCATCAGTTAGTAGTCCAACTATCACTTTTCCATACTTGTTTGCTATCTTTAAGATATTGATATGGCCATCATGTATGATATCTGCTGACATGCCGACATATGCGATTTTGTTATTTTTTTTCATATTTCAAAATTTAAGAAATCTTTTTTGTTAAATTATTGGATAAATAATTCATATCATTTTTAAAAAGAAAAAATACAATATATTGTGAAAATTGAAAGAATTATCTTCTTTACTGTTCAAAAATTGAACGTTATATTGTTCAACTTTTGAACATATGAGTGATAATCTAGATCAGTTTAACGTACTAAGGAAGATTAAATCAAATCCAAATTCTTCACAAAGAGAATTGGCATCAAAGTTGGGTTTTAGTTTAGGGAAATTAAACTACTGTCTAAAGGCTCTAAGTGAAAAGGGATTGATAAAGATAAAAAATTTTCAAAAGAATCCAAATAAAATTGGTTACTCTTATATTCTAACCCCCAAAGGTTTTGCTGCAAAAACTCGATTAACATTAAACTTTATGAAAAGAAAAATGAAAGAATATGATGAGCTAAAAATGGAAATAGAAAACGATGAGAAATAGATTATGTGGACAATAGCCAAAATTGATAAAAAAAAATTTCCTTTTTTAAAAAAGGATTTTTACAAAAAATTAGGAAATGATGTTAAATTTTATTCACCAAAGATAAGATTAAAGAAAATTCAAAATAAAAAAATTCAGATTAAAGAAAATTTTTTACTTGGAGATTATTTACTTTGTTTTCATAAGAGTTTTTCTAATAGTTCTGTAATAGAGTCATTAAAATACTGTAAAGGTTTAAAATATTTTTTAACAGATTTTTTTCACTCGCAGTATGAAATTGAAAACTTTATTAACAAATGTAAAGAGAATGAAGATGAAAATGGCTTTATTAAGTCATCTTTCTTTAATTTTCCAAATAAAAAGAAATTTGAATTTATTTCAGGACCTTTCAATAATATGATTTTTAGTGTCCTAAAAGAAAATAGATTATCCATAAAAGCATTAATGGGTAATTTTAAGATAACAGTATCTAAAGAGGAAAACTTTTTTAGACCTGTGTAGAGAAAAAATTGTTGTGATAATTATTGTTGTAAAAAAATTGATTTTTACATTGTGCGGAGCTATGTCTAATTAATAAGGCGATGATTAAATATATTATTACTGGCGGTGCAGGTTTCATAGGAAGTCATTTAGTAGAAAAATTAATTAAGAAAAATAAAAAGATTATTGTTATAGATAATCTTTCAACAGGAAGATTAGAAAACATAAAAAGATTTAAAAAAAAAATAAGATTTATAAAATGTGATATTTCAAAAAAGGGGAACTGGATCAAGGAATTTAAAGGTAAATGTTATGTTTTTCATTTAGCATCTTTAGCAGATATCGTTCCAAGTATACAAAATCCAAAAAAATACTTTGAATCTAATGTAAATGGAACGCTTAATGTTTTAGAAGCATGCAGAAAAGCAAAAATAATAAAATTCATTTATTCTGCATCATCTTCGTGTTATGGGATACCAAAAACTTATCCAACAAAAGAATCTGAAAAAATGAGACCTATGTACCCGTACGCACTAACCAAAAAAATGGGAGAAGATTTAATAATTCATTGGTCAAAAGTTTTTGGTATTCCTTTTATTTCACTTAGATTGTTTAATGTTTATGGAACACGATCAAGAACATCAGGTACTTATGGAGCTATGTTTGGAGTTTTTTTAGCTCAAAAATTAGCTAATCACCCGTTTACAATTGTTGGTTCAGGTAAACAAACGAGGGATTTTACTTATGTAACTGATGTTGTAGATGCTTTTTTAAAATGTAGTAAATCAAAAATATCTAATGAAATATTTAATATTGGAAGTGGAAAAACTATAAGTGTAAATAAAATTGTAAGTTTGATTAAGGGAAAAAAGGTATTTATTAAAAAACGACCAGGTGAGCCAGACTGTACTTTTGCCGATATATCAAAGATTAAAAAATCTATTGGTTGGGTTCCCAAAATAGATATAGAAAAAGGTGTAGATATGCTTTTAAAAGACATCGAGTACTGGAAAAAGGCTCCTGTTTGGACCCCAAAAAAAATTAACAAAATAACAAAACTTTGGTTTAAACATCTTAAAAAATGAAAAAAAAGATTTATCTTTTAAAAGATCTGGCAGAAATAATTAAAAACGATAAAATTAAAAAAAAAATTATTGTTCATTGTCATGGTGTATTTGATTTACTTCATATCGGACATATTAAACATTTGGAAAAAGCAAAAAAGCTTGGAGACAAATTAGTTGTCACATTAACTTCAGATAGATATGTAAACAAGGGACCAGGCAGACCTGTATTTAATGAAAATTTAAGATGTGAAGCAATAGCAGCTTTAGATGCAGTTGATTATGTTTCAATTAATGATGCAAGCACTGCCATAAATCCTATCAAGATTCTTAAACCAAATATTTATTGCAAAGGAACTGATTATAAAAATTTTAAAGATGATATTACTGGAGAGATAAAGAATGAGCTTAAAGAATTAAAGAAAGTAAAAGGTAAAATTTTTTTTACAGAAGAAATGACTTTCAGTTCAAGTAGATTAATAAACAAATCAACTAATTTTTTTTCGCAAAAACAAAAACGCATTATTAAAAGAATAAATGAAAAATTAAATTTTAAGGAAATCAAGGATATCATAAATAATTTTAATAAATTCAAAGTTTTAATAGTAGGAGAAACAATTATTGATCAATATAATTTTTGTGAGGCTCTTGGCAAATCTGGAAAAGAACCAATTCTTGTTTTAAGAGAGACACAAAAAGATCAGTATTTAGGAGGTGTATTAGGTATTGCAAGAAATATATCTGAAATTTGTAAAAACATTACAGTGATATCTATGGTAGGTGAAAAAAAAGAATATTTAAAAGATATAAATAAAAATTTACCAAAAAATATTAAAAAAAAATTTATTTTTAAGAAAAATTCTCCTACAATTGTAAAAAAAAGATATGTTGATAACACTAGTCAAAGTAAGGTAATTGGGATTTATAATATAAATGATGAAATTTTAGGAAAAAGTGATGAATTTAAATTTAATCAAATTCTTAAAAGCGAAATACCAAAGTATGATTTAGTGATAGTTTCAGATTATGGTCATGGACTTATTTCTAAAAAAAGTGCAAATATGATTTGCAAAAATTCAAAATTTTTGGCTTTAAATGCCCAAGTAAATTCATCTAACATAGGATATCATACGATAAGAAATTACTATAATTTTGATACTTTAATAATAAATGAAAAAGAAATAAGACATGAAATGAGAGATAAAGCAAGTAAATTGGAAATTTTAATGAGCAACCTATCAAGGGAAAAAAAGATAAAAAATATAATTGTTACAGTAGGTAGCAAGGGTTCAATTTTATATTCTAAAAAATTGAATAAGTTTTTTTATGCAGATGCTTTTGCGCATAAAATAGTAGATAAAGTTGGTGCAGGAGATACAATGCTTTCTGTAATAGGATTATGTTTAAAATCAAAAATTGATTATAATCTCACTTTGTTAATAAGTTCTTTGGCAGCAGCACAGTCAGTTGAGTCAATTGGAAATAAAGATACAATAAAGAAATTAAAAATTCTTAAAACCTTAGAGAGTGTTTTAAAATAAAATGAATTTTAATACTATTATACAAAATTACTGGACACACCTTGAAAACAAAACTCTTTCTCCTAAGTATGTGAGTAAAGTGAGTAAACTAGATTTCTCGACACTTAAAAAAGCAGTAGATAACAAGGATATTAATTTTGTAAAAAAAATTATCAGACGAATGTACGTTGATAAAGAAGCATTTATTTTAAAGAATTCAGCTTCAAAAAAATTAAAAAAAACAGTCTTGGAACTTGCAAATGAATACAAAAAAAGAAAATCTAGTTTCTACAAAATGTATGATGGATGTCCTAACTTTCACAGGGTGATTGATAAAAAAATAACAAAAAAATATAGCTTGTTTGCAATAAAGCATTCATTTTATTTCTATAATTGGAATATTAAAACAAAATTAGAGAAAGAGCTTAAAAATGGAGTTTATAGACATTGGCGTTACATCAAATTTTTAGCTGGGAATGGAAAGAACAAATTTGAGAAGAATATTCCTAGTGATGGACAAATTGATCGACTTCAAATAGTTAGATATCCAGCTGGAGGGGGAGAATTGAGAGATCATGTAGACCCAAGAAAAAATCAAAGAATAGTCTCAGGTATAATAATGAGTAAACTAGGTGTTGATTTTCAAAAAGGTGGCTTTTATTTTAAATCATCAAAGTTGAAAAAATTAAATATAGAAGAACACCTTGATGAAGGAGATGCAGTGATTTTTTATGGATCTATTGCACACGGTGTTGACAAAGTAGATCCTAATGAAAAATTAATTTGGAATAGCAATAAAGGTAGATGGTTTGTAGGTATGTTCGTTAATGACAGTGATCATGTTAGAAATAGAATTACCGCAAAAGATTTAACAGGTAGTGTAAAGTAAAAATTTTTTTTCAAATGTTAAATTTAAATTTAGAGAACGATTTTATAAATAAGAAAATTATTGTAACTGGAGCTTCCAAAGGTTTAGGAGCAGAAACATGTAAAGCATTAGCTTTGCGAGGTGCTAGAATTGCTATGTTATCAAGGTCAAAGATACAAATGGATAAATTAAAAGAAAAAATGAAAAATTCATCAAATCACATATCAATTAAAGTAGATTTATTAGACTCAAAATCTTTAAATTTAGCAGTTCAAAAAGCAAAAAAATTTCTTAAAGATATTGATATTATAATTCATGTTGCGGGTGGTGGTTATGGACTAAAAAATTCTTTAATCAAAAGTTCAGACTTAAATACTCTTTTTCAAATAAATTTAGGTGCTGCAGTAGAAATTAATAATCTTGTCATTGAACAAAAAAAAAAGAAAAAGGATTTAAAATTAATACACGTAGGTTCAATTGCATCAAATGAAGCAGTTGGATCTGTTGGTTACAATGTGGTAAAATCAGCTTTAGCAGCTTATGTCAGAAGTTTAGGGAGAGAACTCAGTCACAATAAAGTTTTAGTCACAGGAATTTTACCAGGAGGTTTTATTGCTAAAAATAATGCAATGGAAAGATTAAAAAAAAAAGATGCTCAAGTATATAAAAGATTTATCAAAACTCGACTTCCAAGAGGTGTTATGGGTAAGGTAGATGAAGTTATACCAATGTTACTTTTTTTATGCTCAAAACACTCTGAAATGATGGGAGGTTGTTTAGTTCCAATGGATGCAGGTGAGGGACGGTCATATCAAATTTAATAAATTTATTTATTCTCTAGGTGTGATAAGTTACTATTATTTTGTTTTAAAGTTATGAAAAAAATCGTTTTAAATGCAAATCTAATTAAAAAATACCATCAAGATCTAGTTTTTAATTATTCAGAATATCCAACTAAAGATCATTGGGATTTTAATTTTAAAAATGATGAATTTAAAAATGCTATTTTAGATTGGTTTCCGAAAAATAGAGATAAAAAAATATTTTTTTATGTTCATATCCCTTTTTGCGAAGAGTTATGCTGGTTTTGTACTTGTAGTAAATTTATTAATAAAGATTATCAAAAAGTGACAGATTATCTTAATTATCTTTATAAAGAAATTGATTTACTTTTTGAACATTTTAATAAAAATAATATTAAACTTAATGTTGGAACTGTTTTTTTTGGTGGAGGGTCTCCAACAATTTTAAATAGAGAAGATTTGAAAAAGTTAGTAGACAAACTTAAAGGTTTATTTGATTGGTCAAATGTTGAATTTTTTACAGTAGAAAGTGATCCTAGAAGAGTTGACGAAGACAGATTGATATATAACCATGAAGTTTGTGGAACAAACAGAATATCTTTTGGTATGCAAGATCTAGATCCTGAAGTACAAAGAAGAGTAAATAGAATTCAACCTGCAAAATTATTTGAAGATATACTTACTACAAAAGTTAGAAGAATGTATAAAGAAATTGCCTTTGATCTTTTAATTGGGCAACCGGGACAAACCGTAGAGTCGATGTCTAAAACCTGTGATGAAATTATAAGGCTCAAACCAACATTAGTTCAACTATCATTAATGGCGTATAAACCATGGGTAGCTAAGTACCAAGTCCAAATGGTTGCTGAAGGTCCTTTGCCAGATTTTCTAGAAAGAAAAGAATTATTAGAAATTATACATAAAAAATTGAAATCTGGGGGTTATATAAGAACTGGATTTGAGTGTTATTCATTACCTAACAGTCCAATGACTAAAGCTTTTGAAGAGGGCAATGCACATTATGGTGCATCTGGACACCAACCTGGTGGAAGAGTAAATTTTATCGCGGTTGGTAGTTCGTCTATGAGTAACTTGGGAAATGATTATTATGTTCAAAATTTTTATGATATTCAATCTTACAAAAAGGCCTTAGATCAAAATTTACTCCCATCTTTTAGAGGTATGAAATTAAATGAAGATGATAAAATTCGTCAACATGCTACCCAACAAATTAGAAGCTATTTCAAGATTGATTTTAAAAATTTTAAAGACCAATTTGGGATAAATGGTAAAGATTATTTCAAAAAAGAAATAGATTTTATGAAAGAAATGCACAATGATGGATTAGTAGAATTTTCTAATGAGGGTATATTTTTGACTGAAATTGGTAAAGATTTTACTCAAAATATAATGAATGTTTTTGATAAATACGACCCCCCAAATAAGACATATAAAGAAAGATTAGATACTGTCAAAAAAGCCAAAGAGGCACAAGCAGCGGTTCAAGAGAATATCTGATAAAACCAAAATAAATCAAAATGAATTATAGAAAGTTTTCAGATTTAGGATGGAATGTCTCTGAAATTGGATTAGGCTGTTGGCAGATTGGCTGGTGTTGGGGAGATGTGACTGATAAAGATGCAAGAGATATACTAAAAAAATCTTTAGATAATGGAATCAATTTTTTTGATACTTCTGATACCTATGGCGATGGAAGAAGTGAAAAATTTTTATCAGAAATAATTAAAGATACATCTGAAAAAATATACGTAACTACAAAACTTGGAAGAAGAATTAGAGGAACAAGTTATCCAAAAGGGTATAAGCATCACCCCATGGAAGAATTTATAGACAGATCACTAAAAAATTTGAATATAGAATGTATTGATTTAGTTCAATTACACTGCCCTCCTTTAGAAATTTTAAAAAAAAGAGAGACCTTTCAAAGCATGGATCACTTTGTCAAAAAGGGAAAAATTTTACATTACGGTGTTAGTG
>MDTG01210296.1_pt1 | contig 10220 bp, 11 predicted proteins | sample 811421 | NCBI WGS metagenome assembly MDTG01 (sample SAMN05326645, study PRJNA326480) | marine metagenome | isolation source: seawater | place: Pacific Ocean: South East | collected 2011 | reverse complement strand
TTTAATGGTGTTTTTAATTCATGACTCATATTTGCTAAAAAATCATCTTTTGCTTTATTCGCTCTTATTAATTCTTCTTTTTGCTCTTCTAGTTTTTTATTAGTATGAATTAATTGATAATTCCTCTTTTTTAAATCCTCTTGCATCTCACTCATAGACTTTGACAAAATACCTATTTCATCTTTAGTATTAGTAAAAGGAACTTCAATATTTTCTTCTTTTCCTATTTTGATTGCAATATTAGATAATTGTGTTAATTTTTTAGTTAATCTACTACCTAAAATATAAGATAGTAAAGTTGATATAATTATTTCAATAAAGATAATAAAAAGAGTTCTTGTTTTATTGTCTTCAATAGATTTTGAGCTACTAGTTGTATCAAATATAATGTATAAAGAGCAAACTAGCGTTTCCTCTTCAAAAATTTCTTTATAGATAATCTCATATGTCGTTTTATCTATTTTAACACTTTTATTCTCTTTAATTTTTAATAAATCTTCTTCTTTTAAATGCTTATATGTATATCTACTTGATAAGATTCTATCATGTGAATCTAAAACAATAATAGAGTTTATATACTTATTAGTATTTGCATTTGTTACTAAATCGTCAAGTGTTCCTATATCGTATATACTAACTGGTACTTTTACTAATTGTCCTAATAGAGTAACATTAGATTCAATTTTTTCATTTGTTAATTTTTTTGTAGAAGTATTAATTGTAAAAAAGTTTACTGATACAATTAATATAATAAAAAAAGCTTCTAATAGTACAAAGGATAATATAAAACGATATTTAAAAGACATCTATTTCTTCACATTTAAATTTCTAATTACATCATATTCAGATGTATTGGTTTTTATAAACTCTTTGATACTTAAAATACTTTTTATCTCTTTTGGCATATTTAAAAATGCATTTTGAAGTTTTTGAATATCTTCTTTTTTAACTCTTGGATGACTTGGATATTTAGCCGTTTTATATACAATATTTAACTTATTTTTGTCATTGTTATTTTTGAAATTATTATATGTTCTATTAATTCCCCCACCAATATATCCAATATCTCTTGAGATACCTTTATATACAGAATCATGAGAGTTTACATATAATACTTTTGCCTCTTTATCTATATCAAAATCAAATTTATTTTTAAATTCATATTTTGGTAATAGTGTTGCTGCAAAGGCATTTGGTGCAGGAAATAAAAATACTTTTCCTTTTAAATTTTCTTTTGAAAAATCGACTTTCTTTTCTTTTGAAAGCACAATTCCTTGAATATTTTTTTGCGCTCTTATAAAAGCAGTGAAACTAGCTTCCTTATTAGCAACTACAAAATGATATGGATTCATATACGCTATATCGTATTTTCCGTTATACAACTCTTTTTCAAAGTTAGGAATAGATCTCTCTGTTTTAAAAACTACATTTATCCCTGTTTGCTCTTTTAAGTAGTTTGTAACAATTAGCCATTTTTTAGATAGTTTTAAAGGACTTTGCTGTGGAACAACACCAAGTATAAGATCAGTAGAAAATGCATAAGTTGCTAGAAGTAGTATTGCGATTATTTTTTTCATGTTATTTCCTTTTTATTATATTATCTTTTATTTACCAAAAGATAATATAGGCTTACTTGATTTTTGATTTTGGTTTTCTTTTTCTTTTTGAAAATTTGAAACAAGGTCTTTTAAATCTCTTATTCTTAAAAGTGATTCTTTATCTTTTTCTTTGAATTCTTCAAGTTCATTATCTTTTCTTTGTACTCTTTTTTCTAATTCTAAAATCATTTTTTCATATTTCGAATTTAAACTTTTTGCTTTTGTTAAAGAATCATATATTATATCAAATTGTTTGTTCTTATCTTTTTTTGCCATTAATTGTAGTTTAGAGTTTTCTAAGTTATTTTGCTCATATGATTCTAATTGTTTTAATAAATCAACTCTTTTTTCATTTATTTCATTATATCTAGTCTCATAATCATGCATATTCTTAATTATATTTGCATTCTCTTCTTTACTTAAGTCTAACTCTTTTTGCATATTTGCAATACTTTTTTTATAAAAACTAATTTGCTGCAAAATATTTTTATTATTTTGTCTTTTAATATGTTCTTCTTCTGTATTAATAAATTGGATATATAAATATTCTTCTATTTCTTTCCCTGTGCTATCATATAATGGTACGATTTTAGATTTTGAGAAATATTCACTATTATCTTTTGCTCTATTTTTATATGTTCCTGTCCATGTTTCACCTTTTAATACTGTTTTCCATATATTTTTAACAATAGAATCTGATACATCAGGATGCTTAGTTATATAGTAGGGTTGACCAATTAGTTCCTCTTCATTATAAAGTGATATATTACAAAAAGCTTCATTTACAAAAGTAATAATTCCCTCTTTATTTATTTTTGAGACAATTGCTTCTTGATTAATAATACTAATATAGTTTTCAAGCTCTTTTTTTTGACTTTCATAACTACTTCTGTAAAATAAATCTTTTGTAATTTTTTCTAATTTTGCATCGATTACTTCTAAATCTAAAGGCTTTGTAATATAATCTTCTACATGAAGATGAATGGCTTTTAATAAATTACTTGTTTCAGTTCTAGCTGTAATTAAAATAACAGGTATAGTTGAATCAATTTCTCTGATTTTTTCAAGCATTGTAATACCATCCATCATCGGCATATTTATATCACTAATAATTAAATCAAATTTTTCATTCTTTGATTTTTTTTCATGAAACTTTATAAGGCCTTCTGCTCCGTTAATTGAGGATTCTATATTATTAAATTTACGACTTAAAAATTTTGTTAATTTCTCTCTAGTAGTGTCATCATCTTCAACATATAAAATATTAATCTCTTTTTTATATATTTCAAATTCTTTCATTTTCAATCCTTATTTGATAACCTAATCCATAAATATTTTTAATATTTAATTCAGGTATTTTTTTTCTAATCCTAGATATTAGATTCTTAAGATTTATTACTGCTGTTTCAAAATCTAAACAATCTTCCCAAAGTTTGTATATGATTATTTCTGAACTAACTGTATTATTTAGATTTATAAATAGTTCATTGAGTAATTCAACTTCTTTTTTAGTTAGTGTAATAATAGAATCATTAAAATGTAGGTTTTTTGTTTTTAAATTCCAGTAAAAATTGTCTTTTATAAAAATAATATCTGATTCTTTTTTTAAAAATTCTTCTTTGTATTTTTTCTTTGTAGTTTTATTTATACTTGCAATTAATTCTGTTATTGATATGGGTTTTGTCAAATAGTCATTTATATCTAACTTTACTACTTTTAATAAAGTATCTAGTTCTAAATGAGCAGTTAGAAAAATAAAGGGTATAAACTCATCTATTATTCTAATATGTTCTAAAAGTTCTATCCCATTTATCTTGGGCATATTTAAATCACTAATAATTAAATCAAAGTATTTATCTTTTGAATAGTAATCTTTAAATTTTACTAATGCTTCACTACCATTTTCTGCAACAACAACGTTTGCATATACTTTATTTAGCATTTTATGTAATTTTTCAAGAGTTTGAATATCATCTTCAACGAGTAATATTCTAATGTTTCTATAGTTGTTATTTAGTATGTATTCCATATCAATTTATTATCAATTTAATTATTAAAGAGATAATTTCCTTTTAGTATTAATCTTATATTATAAGTATAAATAGTATCATAAAAGTACTAATAACTAAAATATTTAATAATTATATCGAAATTTTATTGCTTTTAGTACCAAAAAATAGCTATTTAATTTTTTTATAAAAAATTGTAAGAGTAAAAAATAACAATACTGTAATAAGTTTTATTTATAAAATACTCTTGCAATTCCAAGTAGAAATAAAGCAATAGCAAAGTTATCATATCCATTATCTAAAGATAAAACAAAAAATGAACCAAGCATAAGTGCAAAGCCACCAAGTTTGGGATTTATATGACTTTTTAATTCTTTTAATATATATTCTAGTTGCCCTTTTGAAAGTTCAACTTCTAAATTTCCTTTGCTAGCTTTTGTAATTACAGATTTTAAATCTCTTACAATAAAAGGTAAATCTTTTACTTCATCAACTAATGTTTCTAAAACACTCTCTTTTGCCCCTAAAGCTTTTGGAATATTAACTTGTAAAATAGGTAAAATATCTTTAACACCATTAAAGTTTTCAATATAAGTAGTTCCTAAGCCTTCAATAATAGCACTAACTCTTAAAATATAAATAGCATCACTTGGAAGTTTAAAAGGAAAATCCCTTGTCGTTTCTAGTATTTCAAAAGCAAGTTTTTGCATGGATTCACTGTCAAGGTTATTGTTTGAAAATATTTCAAACATTTTCGCTGTAAATTCTGCTAATTCACTAACAGGTGCTTCATAACTTATAGTTCCTAAACGCTTATTCGCATCTATGTAAGCTTCATAATTTTGTTCATTTGCAGCTTTTATAAGCTCAATTATTGCAACTCTTGTTTCATTTGGAACGGTTTTTACCATCCCAAAATCTAAAAATACTATATTTGAATCTTTTGTAATTAAAATATTCCCAGGATGTGGATCTGCATGGAAATATCCATTTATCAGCATTTGAGTAGTATAAAATTCTACAAGTTTTCCAATTACTGCTTTTGCATCAATATTGTTCTTAAAGATATTTTCTTTATCGTCAAATCTAAAACCTTCTTCGTAACTCATTACAATTGCATCGTTTGAACAAAACTGCTCATATGGTTTTGGAAAGATTATTCCACTATCTTTGTAAGTACTTGAAAACTTTTTGAGATTTGTTAACTCTGTATTAAAGTTTACTTCTTCTAAAATCATTTTAGAAAACTCACTTATAACGGCATCTATAGAGTTTTTTGTGTAAAAAGAAAAAAATGGTTTAAATATAGAGTTAAAAAAGTTAATTATTTTTATATCTGCGCTTACTTGCTCTTTAATTAGATGTCTTTTTAGTTTTACAGCAACTTTTGTATCATCATGTAAAAAAGCTATATGAACTTGTCCAATTGATGCTGAAGCAATTGGAGTTGTATCAAAAGACTTGAAAGTATTTGTAAAGAAGCTTTGTTTATAAACAGTATCAAAATGCTCTTGTGACATATGAGGAATTTGATCATGAAGCTCTTTTAATTCATCAAGATACTCTTGTGAAAAAAAGTCAGCTCTAGTTGCTAAAACTTGAGCTAGTTTTATAAAACTAGCTCCCAAAGCTGTAATAGTACTTTTTAGTTTTTTTGGTTTTAAGGGTTTAAAAAAAAGAAATTTATCCTTTTTTTTAATAACCATAAATAAAGTAAGTAAAAAAGTAAATACTTTATAAACTCTAAGTGGGGAATAAAGTCTCACTTTAACTCTTGTTTTAACTTTTCAAGATCATCTTTAGTAGCAAGTCCTAAATCATCAACTATATCTTTTAACATAGATTTTAGTTTTTCTTTATTTTTTTGCTCTTCTTCTTTGGCTTTTTGCTCAATAGATTCTAGAAAGTTTTTGGCATCATCAGTTTTTATTTTTCCTGATTTTTCCATCTTATGTATTTCTTCTTCAACTTTTTCTTTTATAAGTAATCCTGCACCAATACCTGTATATAATAAATCTTTTAACATTCTTTTTCCTTTTTTTTGTATCTATTTTTTACCAAGGACCTTGGAACCTGTCTGGTTTATGCTCACATTTTTTGCTATGTTTTGTAACTCTTCCGTGGACTCTTTTTCTCCATCTATCATAAGCTTTTTTACTTAAAAGTTTTCTCATCTTATTTTTTACTTGATTCTCTGTTAATCCATATTGTAAATATATTATTTCAAAAGGCATTCTATCTTGCCATGCCATTTCAATAAGTCTATTTTCATCAGATTCTTGAAATTGTAAATCTCTTTTTTTAAGTGCTTTTAACTTAACTTCTTTTTTATAGTTCATCTTATTGTATTAAAAAATCTTGTAAATTTGTTTTTCCATAACTTACATCGCTATTAGAGTCTTTTACTGTTTTTGCTATTAAAGCCATAAGTGTTTTTACACCTTTCGTTTTTTCTGGATCAGTTTGAGGAAGAAGTCGAACAGTTACGGCATCACCTTTACTTGAAAGCTGAATAAAAAAGTTTTGTGATTTGCCATCTTCAACAGCAATACTTTCTATTAAGGCTGAGTTTTCTTTGTGATTTATATACTTATCCGCAGTTTTTAAAATACCTTTGTCTACTTTGTGCATAATAGGTTCAATCACATCATAACACTCTTTAACACTTTTTGCTTTTTCTAATACTATATGTGGCATATATTTCTCCATTTTTTAACTAGTGTTATTTTATGGGAAATATCTATTTTTTTGTAGTTCTTTTATGGCAGTTAATATTTTTTTAGTAAAGTTTTTTATTTAGGCTTAATTCAATGCTGAATTTAGCTCCTATATATTTAACAGTTTCATATGTATATTCATTATTTGAAACACTAATTTCTCCATTTAAATGAGTTGTAATAATATCATGACTCATATATAAACCAATTCCTGTACCTACAGATTGATGTTTAGTTGTAAAGTAAGGTTCAAATATCTTTTCTATTATATGTTCTTTTATTCCACCAGCATTATCTATTATTTCTACACATAAAACATTGTCTTTTTTATATGTATTTATAATGATTAATTTGTCTCCGTCTTCTTTTTCAAGTAGTGCATCTTTTGCGTTATTCAAAATATTTATTAATACTTGAATAAATTCGTTTTCAATAGATTCAATAGTAATATTTTGAATATTTTTTATTATTTTTATCTCATTAGCTATAAATTGAGAACCAATCATATTTAATACTTTGTCAATAGTGTTAGAAATATCAATCTCTTCTATCTTTCTATTATTAGGATCAAGAAAACCTCTAAAATCTTCTATTGTTTGTGATAGGTATTGTGCTGAATCATTAATGGAATCCATTGCTCTATATAAATCTTTATCCTCTAGTACCTCCATCTCTTTATGCAATTTTATTCCTGTTGCTGCAGTTGAAATAACACTTAAAGGTTGTCTCCATTGATGTGCAATATTACCTAACATTTCACCTAATGAAGCCATTTTTGATTGTTCTGCCAGAAGCTTTGTTTTATTTCTATTCTCTTTTATTTCGTTATCTAATTGTCTTATCATTTCATTTATATTATTTGCTAAATCTTTGAATTCATCATTAGTATTCATTTCAATGGGTTTATGTAAGTTATTAAGCTTTATCTCTTGTGTACTTTTTGAAATAAAATTAATTTTATTAATAAGAAAATATTTTATAATTAAGATTAATAGTAAAATTAATAAACTTGTAACAAAGATTGATACAAAAACTATATCTTTAATTCTTTTATCTATAAGTTTAGAGTTTTCTAAATTTGAGATACTTACAACAACTTTTGCTAAGATTTGGTCATTAATTACAACATTAGATTTGAATAAACTTTTTTTATCTTCACTCATTCCTTTCTTAAAAGTTTGAGATACGATTTTCTTATTAATAATTACTCTTATTGTGGCAATGTTTTTATATGCGTGAGAAGTATTTTCAACTATAGTATCAATAGCAGCATAATCTTTTAGTAATACAGAATCTAAAATAGATATAGAAATAGTATTTACAATTGTTTTTCCTTGTTCATTTTGTAGTTTTTCAAGAAAGTTTTTTTCATCTTTAATTATAAAAAATCCAAAGAATGATAATAAAGACATCACGCTAATTAAAACTGTTGCTGTTATTTTAAATGTTAGTTTCATCAGAATCTAGATGAATTATCCATACTTTCTTTAATAATAGTATAGTCATCATCCATTGCCTCTAAGAAAGCAGTTTTTTTAATCGATTTTAATACTTCTTTATCTTTTAAATTTAATAAAGATTTTTTTAAAGTATTGTAAACCTTATCATCCAGCCCAGCTTTTACTAACCATGGTTTTGTAATATTTTGGAAGCTAGCAATACTTTTTAATCCTCTGTTTTTATATTTTTTATATGAACTCTCTTTTACAACTCCTGAATCAAAGTCTCCATGTACAACTGCTAAGGCAACCTTGTCATGTCTATTTAAATAATCGAATTTTTTTAAATCTTTTGAGGTAATATTAACTTTTAAGAGTTCATTTTGAGCTAAATATCTTCCTATAGTTGATTGTTTATCTCCAAATGCAAAACTTTTGTTTTTTAAATCTTTTAAAGACTTTATAGTTGAGCCTTTTCTTACTATAAAAACTCCATTAAAAACTTTTTTTCCTTTATGCTCTTCTTTTACAAGAAGCTTTATATCTTTATTTCTTTGTTTTGCTAAGATGTAACTAGCTGGTCCAAATCGTGCGAAATCATAATCTCCTTTAACTATACCTTCTAAAGCACTTTCATAAGATGGATATATTTTAATAGAGATTTTTAAATCAAGTCCTTGTTTTTTTGCATCTTTTTCTAAATATTTAATGATTGGACTAAATTGCTTATACATAACAGAAGCTTTATCTGAAGTATAAATACCAAACTTTAAATCTATTGCATAAGTACTTGTAAGAAAAGACAATAGTAAAAAAAGTAAAATTATATTTTTATTTTTTTTCATTAAACCCTCTTTATAGATTACATGGTTTTGAATCTTCATAATAACAAAATAATAAATAAAATCTTCTTGTTACCATATTTAATTATAAATATATCAATATAATAATTATACATTAATATACTTATACAAGAACTAATTAGTAGATTTGTTAAGAGATTTTAAAGCAGGTGCTTTTTTATTTCTATTAACTTTCTAATGTTTGAATTAGTGTTTGTCCTAAATGAATATTAGTTTGTGAACCATTTATAGCTTTTCTTGTATCTTCAACTACATTATGGATTTTATTTTTAATTGTATCTGAGCTTTGTAATTGTTGATTTACATTACATGAAATACTATTTGAATTTTCACTATTTTGATTTGCAACAAGAATAAGGTTTTTAAGTTTTAAGATTGCATCTTTAGAAATTTCGACACTATTTTTTACTAAGACTTGAACAGCTTCATTTTTATTTGTTACTGAACTTGTCATTTCTTTGATATTATCAATTTCATTTCCAATATTTAAGGTAGACTCTTTTGATGATGCCGCTAGTTTTTTAACTTCAGTAGCAACAATAGCAAATCCTCTTCCATACTCTTTAGCTTTTGATGCTTCTATTGCTGCATTAATTGCTAGTAAATTTGTTTGCATAGAAATTTTATCATTCTCTTTTACTAAATCAGTAATAGAGTTGTTTTTATCATTTAATTCTTCGATTGTATGTGAAAATTCATCTATAGCATTTGACATATTATTTATTAAATCAAATAATTCTTCAACTAATGTAATAATACTAGTGCTTTCTTGAGATGCTAATTTTGCAGAGTTTAAAGAGTCATCAGACATAGTTTGTATTTCATTTGAGTGATTAATAAAAGTATTTACTAATTGTTCGATATTCTCAACTTCTGATAATCTTGTTTTTGAAGCGCTGTTTACATTTATTGCATTGTTTGTTATATCTTGAGCTATATTTAATGATTCATTCAAATTTAACTTATCAAAAAGTTTTGCTTTTTGTCTTAACTGTTCTAACTCTTGAGAGTCTATTTCTTCTATTGACACTTTTTATCCTTAGTTTAACTTATTTTCCATTTAGTTTTTTCATTGCAAGTTTTACAAAATGGTATTGTTTCTTCTTTTTTGATTTTGATTATATTATTACAGTTTTTACATTTTAAGACTATATCTTGAAATGCTTTTTCTCCTACATGAAAACTTAGTTTCATTGTAATAGCTGTATACATTGATACACTAAAAGGAACAAGAAATGTTAGAAAAAATTTATAATAGTTTATCTCTTCAAAGGCTAAGATAAATATCTTTTCCCCTTGATTAATCATATTTAAAATAATTCCAACAACAAAAGCAATCTTTATAGCTTTCATAAAAAGTGTTTTTGTTGAAGCAATAGAAATTATTAGTTGTAGTTTATTCACTATGTGTACCTTTTATTAACTTCTTTGATTGTATCATAAAAATTATTTAGTAAGTGTTTAGTAGTAAATTGGCTTTGTTTTGATTATAAGAAAATGGAGGAGCTAGTCGGACTCGAACCAACGCATACCGGATTTGCAATCCGGGGCATTACCAGCTTTGCTATAGCTCCAATGTTTGAAGAATCATTTT
>MDTG01190688.1_pt1 | contig 10220 bp, 9 predicted proteins | sample 811421 | NCBI WGS metagenome assembly MDTG01 (sample SAMN05326645, study PRJNA326480) | marine metagenome | isolation source: seawater | place: Pacific Ocean: South East | collected 2011 | reverse complement strand
TTATGGCTGCTGCCGTCAGGCCCTGACCAGGTTCACGAGTCGACCGCCCTGCGGTCCCGACCGTCCTCCAGCATCGCCAGAGTTCTATGGTAACGAAGTGCCGATCGGAGATACACTCTAGGAGTGAACGATCAACAGACAAATCAAGAACAGGCTGAAAAGACCTCCTCGGTAAAATCCGGCTCGACCGGAGCTCAGAATTCGATTCTGCGGGATCTCGAACGCAAGGCGAGGGTTGAAACCCTCCTGGTGACCGTGCTGAGGGCGGTCTTCGTCGTTCTGGTGGTGGCCACCGTGGCCCTGACCTTCGCCAGCTCCTTCAGGGAGTTCGAAGCTCTTTCGGTGGAACTCCTCGTGGGATTGGTTCTGGCAGCCCTCGGAGCGGCTGCATTGGTCATCATCGCCGACGTGATGACGCCCAAGAAGCAGCTCGCTTCGGTGCTGGGCATCTACGTCGGGGTCAGTTTCGGACTGATCGCCGCATTGGGGCTGTCCCAACTGATCGACGTGGTGGCGGAGGCCTGGCAGCTGGATGAGGCGGGCGCCAGTCTGTACATCTCGCTGGCCAAGGGAATCGGCGGTCTCTCGCTGGTCTACCTCTCGGTCTCGATCGTGCTTTCGACCAAGGACGACATCCGACTCGTCATTCCGTACGTCCAGTTCGAAAAACGGAATTCCGGCCGACTCCCTCTGCTGATCGACACCTCGGTTCTGATCGACGGCAGGATCACGGGTCTGGCCAAGACCGGAATCATCGACACCACGTTGATCATCCCGACCTACGTGATCAATGAACTCCAGAAACTTTCGGACAGCTCCGATCGGGGAAAACGGGAACGCGGACGGCGCGGCCTCGACATGGTCCAGGAACTGCAACGTGTGTATCCGCAGACGAAACTCGTCGAACCCAACACCGAAGAGGTTCTGGTGGATCGAATGATTCTCGATACCGCGAGAAAGGAAGGGTTCCGCATCTTCACGAACGATCTCGCCCTGGCGAAGATCGCGGAGATCCAGTCGATCCCGGTGGTCAACGTCCATGACATCGCGGGCGCACTCAAAAGCGATGTGATGCCGGGCGAAACGCTCGAGCTCCTCGTGGTCAGAGAAGGCGAGACGCCCGATCAGGGAGTCGCCTTCCTGCCCGATGGCTCGATGGTCGTGGTCGAAAACGCCAGCGAGAAAATCGGAAAAACCTGCCCCATCAGGATCACGAACTCCCTGCAGCGTCCGGGGGGAAGGCTCTTCTTCGGAAAACTCGCGAAAGCTGAGGTTCCCGTGAGTCCGACGCAGGAACCAGGAACCATCGAACGCGGAAGCAGGACCCGGGAAGCCGCACGAGGCGAAGAGCCCGGCGGCACCTCGGAAGCGCCGTCCTCCGCAAGAAATCCCAGAAGAAACAGATGACTCCTGAATGAAGAAACCCGCACCTCGAGAGGCGCGGGTTTCGGAGGAGGTGTTTCAAGGGTGCCGACGCTTGGGAATCAACGCCCGAGGACGAGAAGATTATTGATCAGCTCATCGGTGGTGGTGATCACCCGGCTTGCCGCGGAATATCCGGTCGAAGCGAGAATCATGTTGATGAATTCCTGAGAGAGGTCTACGTTCGAGAGTTCAAGCGCGCCACCGACGACCCGTCCCGTGCCGAATTCGAGGGGACTGGCGATGAGCGGGGTTCCGGAGTTCGGCCCGTTTCGATAGAGGTTGTTTCCCGCATCGACGAGACCTTCTGGATTGCTGAACTTCGCGAGGGCGACCTGACCGATCGAACGGTTCAGTCCGTTGGTGAACGCACCGGTGATGATGCCATCCTCACCGATCGAGAAGTTGCTCAGTGTTCCGATCGCGGACCCATCCTGGTACACCGCGGCGAAGTTGCTCGCTGAATCGGTCAGACTGGAGACCGAATCAGTTCCGCTGTTGAAGTCCATGTTGACCGTGAGCGGACTCACGGCACCGTTGTCACGGGTGATCTGGAACGACTGATTGGACGCATCGACGTATCGGCCGTTCGCATCGAACTCGACGATCCCCATGCCGATCACACGATCATCGATCGCGTTTCCGTTGGTCTCCGCGATGAATTGCCAGGTCGTGCCTCCGCTTGCGTCCGTGTCCTGCAGGACGAAACTGAGATCCACCGTCACGGGGGTCCCCAGCGAGTCATAGACGACGAAGGACGTCCGCACCGATTCACCGATGGGATCCTGCGTCTGACTCATGATGAAGGGCTGTCCGATACCACCCACCCCACCGGTGTTTCCGGTGACGACGATGTCAGCGGTATCGATGTCCAGCTCCTGGACGGTGCCCTCGTTGCCGTTGATGACGAGCTGCCCCGAAGCGTTGAATGCGACCGAACCACCAAGGGTCTCGCCACCGGTGACGGTCGCATCGAGACCGAGAACCTCATCGAGCCAGTTGCTGAAATCATTGAGCGTCGTACCGTCGACGCCGTAGGTGAAGGTGTTCGAACCAAGATCCTTGCCCCCCTTCTCGATGCCGGAGATCGTGATCTCGATCGGACCAGCGGAGGAGGAGTCGAAGGCGAGCGTGGTTCCACCCACACCATCCGAAACCCAGAGATCGGTGGCCATGTCCTCGGTCCCGGTCACGGGAACGGTTCCAGCCGCATCTGAATAGAACGCGCGTGACATGTGCTGCGATCCCTGCGCGCCGATGTCGCCCGACGCATTCAGGTTGCCGTTGAAGACGACGTTGCGAGTCGACTCGGCGAGTGTCAGGGTCCCCACGGGGATGTTCAGTGGTTCGAGATTTCCTTCGATCACGTTGAATTGTTCATCGACGCCGAAACCGAGGACTCGAGCACCACTCTGGTTCACGAGATCGTTGTTCGGATTTCTGACGAAGGAGCCATCCCTGGTGTAGTAGCGCTCACCCGCACCTTCGACGATGAACAGTCCGTTGCCTTCGATGGCGAGGTCGGTGTTGACCCCGGTCGCACCGATCGCACCGTTGTTGAAGTTTCTCTGTGTTCCGGAAACGCTGACACCCAGGCCGACCTGACCGGGATTCGAACCTCCGGAGGCCTCACCGGGTGCGGTTCCCAGAGAGAAGTTGCGACTGAAGGTGGGAGCGAACGCCATCCGATTGCTTTTGAATGCAGTGGTGTTGACGTTTGCGATGTTGTTACCGATCACATCGAGGCGGCGCGAATTCGCCAGAAGTCCTGAGAGGCCGGTGAAGAGTGCTGTTGTGGACGCCATGGTGTTCCTTCCGTGAGTTCATCTCGTACAGTGGACACATGCAACGCACGTGCCAGCCGAAAAGCCCTTCGGAAAGTGCTAGAGACGGCTTCCAAGCCCCAGAAAGGGCCGATCCAGCCGAGGCAAGGCGGCAGAATCTGCGCCATCGTGCGCAACGTCCGCTTCCTTGAGATCCGAATCCTGCGCCGATGGAGTCTCCATCGGTTCGACGAGGACCACTCCACCGACAGCCTGGACACGACCGGTTTGATCAGGCCCGAGTTCGTCCGTGATCTTGCGACCGGCGACCTCCACGACGAAGGCTCGTCCAGCGAGAAGCACGATTCCATCATCGAGTCCCGCTGATTCGAGCGAATCGCAGGCCCGGCCTATGCCGGAAAGCTGTCCTGCGTCGAGTACGAACCGACGATCCACATCGACGACCCGCCCGGAATCGAGCGTGCCGTCATTGGCCAGTCTGATGATGCGTGCGAACTCACCCTCGACACCACTCTGCGAGCGCGTATGCACGGCAGGATCGGAGGTCGGCCTGACGACCGGTTGGAGTCTTTTCAGAAGATGATCACCATCGAATGCCATGTGTGTTCAACCGGACCGGGAATCCGTTCACCCACCACTGTCCGTATCGCCCGAGTCACCGGATTCACCGGAGTCACCGGAGTCACCGGAGTCACCGGAGTTGCCCGAATCACTTGAGTCGTCCGAATCATTTGACTGGTCATCGGAATTGGAATCGGAGCTGGAACCACCATCTTCGTAGTCGCTCCATTGACCAAGAAGCAGCGAGAGGTCCGTGCCATCCACGACGCCGTCGCCATTGACGTCGGTCAGCCCAGAACCACCCCAACCACCGCCGCTTCCCCCAGTGCCATCGTCGAACAGGGACTCATCCACGATCAGTTCGACCTGGTCGACTTCGATGATCCAACCCGTATCGAGTTCCAGACCGATCGCATCACCCTGACGAATGACGGAGATCACTCGACCATCCACTCTGTTGCCACCATCGGCAAGACCCTGGACGTATCGACCGATCATGTTGCTTGCACCTGCGAGCTGGTTCTGGAAGACGATCGCTTCCAGTTGCGAGGTGAGTGCCATGTCGCTTTCAATCGAGCGGATCGAATTCAACTGCTCGAGCATTGCGGAGCTGTCATTGGGCTCGAACGGATCCTGATTCTGAAGTTCGGTGAACATGATGTTCAAGAACTCTGCGGAAGACAAATCGCCGAACCCGCTGCTCGCTCCAACCGATCCACCACCGCCGCCTGTTGCTGAAGTAATACTGCTCATGCTGCGTCCTCACTCATGATCTGCGTGAAACTCACGTCCTGCTGGTTCTGATTCGGGTCGTCGTGACGGGAACGCACTCCGCGCTCCTGATCTCGACCACGACTCTCCCGACCGGCCGCATCCTGACGGCCTTCTTCCTGTTCTTCACGGTCAGCCTGCCGCTGACCTTCATCCTGTGCGTTCGACTCGGAACGCGTGCCCTGTGATTCGGAGGATGCCGTGCCAGCCTGAACTGAGAGCCTTTCAACCGAAAGTCCCCGCGATTCCAGCGAGGCTCGAAGGGTTTCGAGACCTCGTTCCATGACCACGCGTCCAGCCGCGTTACTGGCGTGCAACTCGGCCTGGACCACGCCGTTCGACACGGACATCCTGATCATCACCTGCCCGAGTCCGGGAGGGTCGAGACGGATGCTGAGACTGCCACCACGCTGGGAGGCAAGTGCGTTCAAGCCTCGGGAAGCGACCATGGTGGCTCGCTCGACGATCTTGGTTTCGTTGGCGGATCGCGAGAGCACTTCGCTCAGGACCGATGTCCGGGCTTCCAATGCCCCGGACTCTCCGAGCCCGGAGACGACTCCGGAGCCGACACCAGTCGAGGAGATTCCGGTTCCATGCGTTGCGTTCCCACCCATCGAACGGACGGCCTGTTCGTGAGCGACGGTCTGGTTGATCTCTCTGACACGCCCCATCGCGGGATCGAGCTCGCTTGAGGGGGCTTCCATCGTGATGCCCTGCCGTGACAGCAGCTCTGTGAGGGAACGCATGTTCGAACGCTCACCCGAACGCTGGTCCCCGGTCTCGGCACCAGACCCTCCGGCTTCAGTCCGTGCCATTCCGTCTGGCTGCTTCATGACATCGAGATCGATTTTCGTTCTACCGCCATCAGGTGAGGACTTCGATCCTTCGGCAGGGATGGTCGCTTCGCCCTTGAGTGCCGTCTCCGCCGAGGCCTTCGTCACGGAGTCTCGAAGACCTGCGGAAGACACGTTCGCTTCGGGGAGAGGCGTACCGTTCGTGGGAGAAGCTTCACCGGTCATACCCGCGGCCGGACGGCCTGGTGCAGTGCTGTCGTTGCCCGCCAGGCCTCCCTGAGGGGCGATGGTGCCATTCTGCCGCGTGGATGCGCTGGAGACAGCTGCTTGCGTGGCGTTGCCCTGCCCTGCGGGCTCTCCATTTCGAACGCCAGTCGCAATCGCTTCGCGAGCAGTCACGTCGGAGTCGGAATCACTGTTTCGTCCGGCCAGATCGGACGGCACATCCTGCGAGGAATCGGCAATTCCTGCCTGAAATTCATCCTCAGGAACGCCATCATCACTGTTCTCATCCTGAATAGAGCGGCTCAAGGATGCCTCTGAGGGCTCCTTGATCGCATCGCCTGACCCCGATCTGGTGGATTCAGAAGCATCCAGCCTGTCGGAGGAGAGCTTGCGTTCATCATTCAGGTGATCGGAAAAGCGTGCCCTGGAGTCCTCAGATCCGTTTTTCGACAACGCATCCGGAACACTCGGCGCAGTCGTCTGACTCGCCTGAGGTCGCAGAAGGTCATTGTGAATCTGTGGCACTGGTGGAACTTGCATCAACGATCTCCGTGGCTTCATCCGTTGCGGATGGTGGCACTCTGAGAGACTTGAGCAAAGCGGAGGCCAGTTGCAGTTCCTCTTGCGACTTCATCGCGGCGAAAATGCCGGTACGCGTACCGGCTCGCATCTCACGGAGGTAGTCGACCGCATCGGACATCTGGCCATTCGCGCACATGAGCACCAGATATTCCTTCGATGATTTGGCGGGAAGCGATTCGAGGAGCTTTGTCACCCGGGTGAACTCGACACGCTCCTCCACGGTGCGACGATCGGCACGCGACTGCTCGAAGGCGTTCATACGCGTCTCGAGATCCTTCTCACGAGTGGCGAGCCGCCGTTCGAAATCGAGCAGTTCATTGCGATCCCTCTCCAGATCCGATCGAAATCGCCGCTCCATGCGTTGGCGATGCATCTCGATCGCCTCGAGAGAATCGATGGGCTGACTGCTGCCTGCGGGAAGCCGCACCAGAGAAGCCTCCTCGAGAGCACGCTCCACTTCAATCGCCTCGGCCTCTTCGGCGGCGACCCGCTCCGTGGTCTCCTGCTGAATCGGGATGCTGTAGATGAGCCTGGTTCGATCGAGACGATCCATGTCCATCCGGCCGGACCCGAAAAGCCAGACCACGAAGCATCCGGCGGCAATGAGGTTCATGACCGCGAGAAACGAGACGATGTTCCAGATCTTCGTCATGGCATCCAATCCTTCCGGCCGTGCGAGGTGCAGATCGCGAGTTCATCGAGAAGCGCGACTTCTCGACGGTCCTGCTCACGCAACCATTCAGCGTGCCTTTTTTCCTTGAGCATCTCGACGGCACGTCGCTTCGCGCGTGCCGCCTGATGAAGAACCCTGGCGTTTTCAATCTTTCGAGCCAGACCTGCCAGAGCGATTGCAGCTCCTTGTGCGTCCCGCATGACCCCGAATGCGGCATGTGTCTGAAGGCGGAGTCTTCGGACGTCGACCACACCGACGAGATCCTCACGAAGGGCCTGCTTGCCATCCTCGATCGCCCTCTGGTGTCGCCGCAGTCGCTCGTCGATGTCCTGCTTTTCTCGCATGAGCAACGCCATGTCTCGCTGAGCGGATTGCTCCTCACGAAGCCGGAGATCGAGCAGGGATTGGAGCTTGAAGATGAACGTCGCCATCAGTGACCACCCCCACCGGGAGGCTGGACCTGCGACTGGAGCTGGGAGTTCGTGGCCTTGGCCAGCTGCACCCGCATGGAGTCGATCAGTCCGTGCAGTTCGAGCAGAACGCGACAGGTCCTGGGAAATTCATACGCCTCGGCGGATGCCTGCTGGAGGAATCCGTTGAGCTCGCCCTTGAGTGCAAGCGCGATATCGACATCGGGATCGCTTCCGGGGGCATAGGCTCCGATCGAGACGAGCTCCTCGGCACCCGCGAGCGCGGAGAGGAGCTTGAGAACGCATCGCCGAGCCGCGAGCACATGTTCATCCACCAGACGGTCGGCCGCACGGGAGATGGAAGCAAGTGGATCGATCGCGGGGTAGTGCCCCTTCTGCGCAAGATCACGTGAAAGCACGAGGTGACCGTCGAGTATCCCCTTGGCCGCATCGGCCACGGGATCCGCGAGTTCGTCACCTTCGACCAGCACGGTGTAGATGCCGGTGATTGACCCGCTTCCACGGAGGCTGCCCGCTCTTTCGAGAATTCTCGGCAGCATCGCGAACACGCTGGGTGTGAAACCCTTCGTCGCAGGCTGTTCGCCGACGGCGAGTCCGATCTGTCTCTGAGCGTGCGCGAAACGAGTCAACGAGTCGACCGTCAGCATGACGTGCATGCCCTGATCCCGAAAATGCTCCGCGACGCTCATGGCGAGGTAACAGGCTCGAACCCGCATCAGCGGACTTTCGTCTCCGGTGGCGACGACGACGACCGAACGGGCCAATCCTTCGGGACCAAGCGTCTCCTCCACGAACTCGACGACCTCACGCCCTCGCTCGCCGACCAGAGCGATCACGTTGACTTCGGCGCTGGTGTTTCGTGCGATCGAACCGATCAAGGTGCTCTTGCCCACACCGGGGCCAGCGAACACGCCCAGCCGCTGTCCGCGACCGATCGTGTGGAGACCATCGATGGTTCGGATTCCGGTGGCGATGGGATCGTTGATGGTGGTTCTGGAAAGCGGGCTCGTCCGATGGGGATGAAGCGGCCGTGTGCTCAGTCCGGCAGGCGCCTCGCGACCGTCGATAGGACGACCAAGCCCGTCGATCGTTCGCCCCAGGAGGGCCATTCCTACGGGAACGGATGCGGAATTGCGTTCGCCGATGCAGCGGTCTCCGGGCGATATGCCACCGGACTCGTCATACAGCATCACGATCGAAGCATCTCCCTGAAAGCCGACGACCTCGCCTCGGATGGGAGCACGCGTGTTGCAACGTGACTCGATTCGGACGATGGAACCGACCGGTATGCGAAACTGATCGACGATGACGGTCAAGCCGCGGATGCTCTGAACCCGCCCCATCACGGCACGTGTCTGCAGTCCCTCGACGGTCTCTCGTGCGGCGTCGAAGAGCGTCATTGCGGGACCTCGGGAACGAGTGCTTCAGCGATTCGTGCGATCTGGGTCTCGACGGTGGCATCGACGCCACCGTGCGGCGTCGAGATGACGCATCCCCCGCGGGTCACCTGTTCATCGTCATGGAGCTCGAGATCCGTGGTGAGTCCGGCCTTCTCGAGGACTCCGGGAAGAGCGTCGGAGAGCACGTTGCGATCAAGAGGGTTGATGGACACTCGAATCTGGGACGGACGACCGATGATCTGGAGGGCTTCACGCACCTGGTCGACACATACCGACTCATCACATTCGACGACTCTGTGAACCACTCGCGCCGCGATGTCGACGGCGAATCGAAGGACGTCGCGACGCGACTCCTCGAACAGGCGTTCACGTTCTGTTCCAAACTGCTCGAACTGCTCGATCCAGGCGGGCACGAGCTTCTCGATGATCTCCGAATAAGGACCGACCGTCTGACTCAAGGCCTCGGCGTGACCGGACTCGAGTCCACCCGCATGACCGGCCTCACGTCCTTCGGCGAAACCAAGCGCACGGCTTTCATCGAAGACCCGCTGACGCTCGTCCTCGATCTCGCGTCTCGCGGAAGCATGCATCTCCGCGACCTCCGCACGAGCGGCCGCGAGGAGGGCGTCCGCTTCGGCACGGACATCACACATGTCCAGAGCCACCGCACGGGAGCTGACGTTTCGGGCATTCTGGTTGCGGATCAAGGGCATGAAGACTCACTCTCGAAAAAGGACGCGTGCGTCGGAATCAGACCACCACGTCCTGGGTGCCACCTCGACCAGTGATGACGATGTCACCGGCGTCTTCAAGACGCCTGACGATGTCGACGATTCTCTGCTGAGCCGCTTCGACGTCGGAGAGCCTGACGGGGCCCATGAATTCCATGTCCTCCTTGATGACCTCGGCGGCACGGGCTGACATGTTCGTGAAGATCTTCTGCTGAAGATCCTCGCTGGCGGTCTTGAGCGCGAGACAGAGCTCGTCGTTGTCGACCTCCTTCAGAACACCCTGGATGCCCTTGTCATCGACCAGATTGATGTCTTCGAAGACGAACATGAGACGGCGGACCTCTTCGGCCAGATCCGGATGATCCGATTCCATGCCCTCCATGATCGAACGCTCGGTCTGGCGATCGCAGAGGTTGAGGATCTCAGCGACGGTGGACGTGCCACCCGCACGGTCCATCGAATGCGTGAGCATGTTCGAGAGCCTGCTCTCCAGGCCGGCCTCGACCTCCTGGATGACGAGTGGATTGGTCTGCTCCATCGAGGCGACTCGCTGGACGACTTCGATCTGCTTTTCAGGAGGCAGTCCCACCAGAATCTCTGATGCCTTGTGATGCGGCAGATGCGAGACGATCAAGGCGATGGTCTGAGGATGCTCGTCCTGGATGAAGGTCAGGAGATTTTCGCTCTCGGCCTTCTGGAGAAAGGCGAACGGAGCCTTCTGTGCCCCACGACGGATGTCCTCGTAGAGCTTTTCGGCCGTCTTCGGATCGAGAGAATCCCGGAGGAGCGTCTTTGCATAGTCCAAACCACCTTCCTTCAGCGCTCCGGAGGAGACACTGAGTTCAT
>MDTG01031893.1_pt1 | contig 10220 bp, 9 predicted proteins | sample 811421 | NCBI WGS metagenome assembly MDTG01 (sample SAMN05326645, study PRJNA326480) | marine metagenome | isolation source: seawater | place: Pacific Ocean: South East | collected 2011 | reverse complement strand
TAGCAATACCTAAAGTCTCAGCTAATCCTGTTCCCATAGAGGAAATTGCAGATGAACATATTACTCTGTCTTTTTTATAAATAACTGAACTTTGAAATCCAGCATACAATGCAGTCCCTCCACCATCTATTGATATACACTTGTTTTTTATTTTACTGCTTATTTCTCTTACGGCAAAATTTGAATTAATTTTTTCATTTTTTGAAGGGTCATACCAATTCATTTTTTTAAAATTAGAAAGTTGTTTCCATTCATTTTTGAAATTAATTTTTATTTTATTTAAAGCTTTATAAAATATATTCAGATCAGCTAATATTTTTAAGTCAAAATTAATGTTTAGATTTAAAAGTTGATTATTATCTATATTAACAATTATTTTTTTTGCTTTCTCAGCATAAGATTTATAAAGAGTAGTTGTATGAGGAATTGATAGATGAGTTCCTAAGCAAACCAATAAATCAGAGTTAAAAATCGCTTTATTTGCCCCCCGTTGACCACTCATCCCGATAATTCCTAAATTAAGTGGATGATTTGAGGGAAAAATATCACATGCATTCCAAGTAGTTACAAAGGGAATTTTATTTAACTTTATAAATGATTTAAATAATTTTTCATCAATAAGTGATCTGTTTCCATATCCAAGAACCAAAAGAGGTTTTCTTGAATTTTTTATTAAATTAACAAAATTTTTAATTTTTAAATTATATTTTTTTTTCTTAGTAATTATTTTTTTACTTTTAAAAGGAATATCAGACCATTGAAACTCTAGTGGTATATCTATCCAAACTGGCCCCTTTCTACCTGAATTTGCAATAGAAATTGCTTTCTCTAACTCAAAAATAAAATTTTCTTTTTTTTTTATAAAAACAGCATGCTTTGTAATTGGCTTAACTATATCGCAGATATTGACCTCTTGGGTACCTACCTGTCTTACTTTTTTTCCATAAGAAGTATGTTTAGATCTGGATTGACCACTTATAAAAATACAGGGAACCGAGTCTTGCCAAGCAGCTAGTAAACCTGTAATTGCATTTGTAGATGCAGGCCCTGTAGTTACTACTGCACATCCAATATGATTTGTACTCTTAGCATAAGCAACTGCTGCTAGAGCAGCTGATTGCTCATGATGAGTATAAGTTACTCCTATATTTTGTTTTTCTAATGAGTCAAATATATGAACAACTGCTCCACCTTGTAATCCAAAAATATGCTTGATCCGATTTTTTTTAAGAACTTTTACTAAGCAATCTGTAAGCTTCATTTTAAGTTAAATAATTAAAATACATATAGTGTCTTGATTGACCTGCGTCTGCCGGAACAATAGCACCGTGTGAAAATGAGGCTAAATCTGAACAATGAAATACAACAATTGGAGAAATTTCCGATGGTTTACCAAATCTACCAAGAGGCACTCTTTCTCTAAGATATTTTTTTGCTCTTTTAGGATTATTTTTTAATACTTTCTCCCAATGACCACCCTTTGTTTTAACAACTCCAGGAAAAACAGCACTCATGACAACATTTTTAGCTTCAGTGGCCAGAATTCTACCCATTGTTCTTGTATAAGCAGTTAATGCTGACTTTGCCACACCGTATGTGACGGGTCCCATATTTTCTAGCCCAGCACAAGAAGTTATATTTACAATTCTTCCCCAGCCATTTTTTTTCATTTTTGGAATTAAATAATTACAAAGATTTACGCTATTAAAAAAATTTAACTCGAGAATATTGTCCCAATCCTTTTTATTACAATATGGGTTTGTTATATTTAAATTATGACCAGCATTATTAACTAAAATGTCAATTTTTTTTAATTTAAGAAATTTTTTTATTTTTTTTAAATAATTTTTTTTTAAAAAATCTATGACTACCCCTTCGACTTTAACATTATACCTGCGTAGTTTTTTTTTTAGGTTATCAATATTCCTTCTAGAACGAGAGGTAACATATATATTTACACCAACTTTTGCCAAATCATTTGAAATCGCTTCACCAATTCCATTGGCACCTCCAGTAATTAGCGCATTTTTTCCCTCAATATTTAATTTCATAAATTCATACCTCAAAATGGTCCTTTGAACCAGTCTCCTGGTATGTCATGAAATTTATTTTTAGATAAATTTTTTTTATAAAAATTTTTTTTTCGTTTTTTCAAAGAAAGAAGGACTTGGTTAATTATTTTATTGTCATTTATATAAAAATCTTTTGTTAATCCATAACTTGTTGGTTCGGGAACATCTGGCATTGCTAATTTAATTGGTTTTGAATTCAGCTTATATTTGCTATGAATTATATTATATATTAAATCATTTGCAATGGATCCAGTGTTAAAACCAGTATCTAAAATAATTACATTTTTAGTTTTTCTTATTGATTTAAATATAGTTTTATAATCAACTGGCTTTAATGAAATCAAATCGATAATTTCTACTCTGATGTTGTAATTCTCACTCAAAATTTTTGATGCTTTAATTGACTCTATTGTCAAGTAAGAAAATGATACTATAGTAATGTCTTTCCCAATTACCTTAACATTAGCCTTACCAATTTTTTTAATTCCTCTTTTTCTTTTTTCCTCTAGATTAAAAAGCCAACGATGCTCGAGAAATAAAACTGGATTTGGATCAAAAATCGATGCAATCAACATATTTTTTGCATCATTAGGAAATGTTGGGGCAACAATTTTAAGACCAGGTATATGATTGAAAAATGCTTGCAAATTTTGTGAATGAGTAGGACCTTGGCCCCAGCCTCTTCCAATTATCAGCCTAATAGTTATAGGAACAGATTTTTTTGATCCAAACATATAATGCCACTTTGATCCTGAATTAACTAATTGATCCATTGCTAACATAAAAAAATCAAGTCTTTGATGAGATACAACTGACCTAGCTCCATTTAGTGCAGCTCCTATTGAAATACCTGTTAGAGCATTTTCTGAGCAGGGAACATCAAATACTCTTTCTTTTCCAAATTTTTTTTTTAAGTTGCAAGTTGTTGAAAATACCTCTTTTGGATCTGTTACACCCAATCCATAGCAAATCATTCTTTTATCTTTTTTCATTGAAAAAATTAATGCCTCATTTAAGGCTTCAAAAAATTTTAAGTATTTATTTGGTTGCATACACTCCTTTATATGCCTCTTGTTGTTTTGGAAATTTTGACATTCTTGCATATCTAAAGGCGTTTATAATTTCTTTATTTACCCGATGCTGAAGTTTAGTTATTAATTTTTTATCCAAAGTACTTAATCTAGTTTTTATTTTTTTAAGACAATCTTTTTTTAACCATTTTGCATGTTCTGTTTTATCTCTATATTTAAGATTATCATCTTGATTTGGTCCGCAATGCTCAAGCCACCTATATGTTTTAAATTCAAAAAAGTATGGACCTTGATCGAGGTTATTATGATTTAAATTTTTTTTAATAAAATTATAAACTAGATAGGGATCCTGATGTTGACAAAAAAAAGATTTTTTAATACCAATCTCCTTAACCATTTTGTAGATTTGACGATTATTTGGTTGACGAACTTTTAAGGGAGAATAAACCGAGTAAGAATTATTTTCGCAAATAAATACAATTGGTAACTTTTTTATTATTGCAAAATTAATTGTTTCATAAAATACACCTTGTTCTATTGCACCTTCACCAAAAAATACAAAACTTAAATTTTTTTTTTTATTTATTTTTGAAGCTAGAGATAAGCCGGCGCCAATGGGTATTGTATTTCCAACTATAGCAGTTGAACCCATAAAATTTGATTTTAAATCAATTAAATGCATTGAGCCTCCTTTTCCTTTTGAGCAGCCAGTTTCTTTACCATAAAGTTCTGCAATCAATTTTTTTAAAGAACCTCCTTTTGCAAGATAATGCGCATGAGCCCTATGTGAGCTTACCGCAAGATCCTTTTTTTTCATTATAAGCGACAACGCAGAAGATACAGCCTCTTGACCAACAGATAAGTGTGTTGGACACCTCATTTCCCCTTTTATATACTGTTTTGCAATTTCAAGCTCTACTGATCTAATTCTATAAGTTTGATAAAATAAATTTTCTATAATTTTTTTTTTATTCATTAAAAACAGCTTAAGGTGTAAACCAAAAATAATCTCCAAAATAATTGTTTTTTTTGAAAAATGTTTTCCATTCTTCAACTGACATTATGGTTTTTGCTGTCAAATTCCATGCATACATAAGTTTTTTTTCTTCCTCATTTGTATAAGCATCAACAGTTATAAAAGAATTTTTTTTTGAGACTCTTGAAATTTCCCTTAAGGATCTTGCACAATCATCTTCATCTAGGTTATGGATTGTATTTATTGAAATTACATGGTCAAAAGAATTATCTTCAAAAGGTAAATCTTTTGCATTAGCAACTTGAAGATTTTTTTTTATTTCTGGTAAAGAATGTTCGATAGCATAATTAGAGATATCTACTCCAGTAACCTTAATATCTGGAATTATTTTTTTGAAGTCATAAAGCATAAATCCTTTTGCGCAACCAACATCCAATATAGAATCTTTACTCTTAATGTTCCAAAATTTTTGAAATGATGGTATTACCGGTTGCCAAAATTTTGGATTATAAGTAAAACCGCCATATCCATGTTTTCTTTCTCCATCGAAAAAGTCTTTATCAAATCTTCTAGCAATTTCTTGATCAACGGCTGTTTTTTCTTTTAATCTATCTAAAGGATTTCTTTTAGTTTTTGGATATAGAGCAAGTAAATCAATTTCCATACTACAATCAGTTTATAACAAATCTCGCAATTGAACCTGTGTCTTCTAAAAACATATAATATTCGTTATCTCTTGCTGCAATATCCCTTATCCGTTCACCAATTTCAATTCTAATTGGTTCATTATTAATCTCATTACTTTCATTTAATTCAAAAAAATATATTGATTTATCTTTCATTGTTGAAAAAAAATAATTACCGTCTTTTATTTTTACAATTTCAGACATCCCAACAGATGGAGTGTAAAACTTCAGTGGTTCAATAAATCCATTTTCTTTATGACTCTTAAGTAATGGATATTTTTTTCTATTTTCATTTATTCTTTTGACAAATTCTTCACCGTATGACTCTACAGATTTTGGGTAATGCTCACCATACGAGGCAATTGGCCAGCCAAAATTTAAAACTTCATTTTTATCTAAATGAATTATATTTACTTCATCACCCCCCATTGGTCCATGCTCTGTAGACAATGCTAATTTTTTTTTGTCATCAAATAATAAACCTTGTGGATTTCTGTGTCCCATACTTACTATTATATGTTTTTTATCTTTAATATTGAATTTTATGATTTTACCAAACACACTTTCTCTTTCTTGAGCTAAATATCTAACCCGATAGTCACCAGTTGAAAGTAAAAAATTATATTCATCTATAAAAACTATTCTCCCACCAGATTGAGACGCATTAAACTCCTCATCAATATTTTCAACTTTTACGCATTCTGATGGAGAAAAAAGTTTTTCAAATTTTAATTTTTGGTAATTTAATTTCGCCCATAATACACTTGTGGCCCAACAATTTTCTTGGACTTCTTCAGTGAAAGACAAAAAAACTTTATTATTGTGTAGCTTTATATCTCTGATTGAATAAGTTTTATTTCTTTTAAAATGTTTAATATTTAGGTAATTTTCAATATTATTTTCTATCTGTTTAAAATTTAAATTTTCATCTTTAAATAAACTCGAATAACCCAAGATCCCAATAGTTGATACTATAAATATTTTATCATCATAAATATCTAAATAAGCACTTCCAGGTAAAGTATTTTGTATACCTCTCAAAAATGGATCATAATTTAAAAACTTTTGAATTTTAATTTTTTTACCTTGGTATATAAACTCTGATTTTACTTGAGAATAATTTAAATCCTTTAACCTATTTTTTATCTTAATATCATGCCCATATGGTTTGGCTTGATCAACTTGTCCTTTTTGATATTCGATTTCTGTTTTTAAATAGTTGATTTCGCTTTTAAGATTTTTAATATATTTAATCGGAAAAAATATCTTACTAATTGAAATTTTAATATTTTCAGGAAATAAATTTATTATATTATTGTAATGCCGTTGGCCTACAACAAAATTCAAAAAAAGGTAGATTAAAGATATAAATAAAATAGTTTTAAAGAAGGTTTTTTTATTAGAATTAATATTCATTTTTTAAAATTGAGAGCTCATTTGAATAATGAAGATCATGTTGGTATTGTTTTATAAAATTAAAATTATTTATATTCTCAAATTTTGAGAATAATTGTATAATTTTTTTATTCAAATTTTTATCAAAGAAATTATGTACTTTTTTTATTTTATTTTTTTTTATTTTTCTAAATAATCTTTTTGCTCCTTTATATTCTCCAATAATTAAAAGATTAAAAAAATTACAGACCTCAAGAGAATAATTACATAGTAAAAACTTATTTTTTTGGAATTCATTTTTTGAAATCAAAACTTTGCTATCAAATAATTGAAAATTTACACTTAATCTTTTTTGATTAATTGGCTTTGTTGCACCATGAAGGCAATTTTTATTAAAAAAAAGTATATCTCCTTTGTTTGCATAAACAGGAACACAATACTTTGAAAGAATTTTATCTGGCTTAGTAGGATTTAAAAAATAATTATGCATACTGTATTTATTTTTTCCTTTAACAGGAAAAAATTTTTTTCTCAATTTAGCAGGAATATTGAAATAACACAGGGTACCTGTTTGGTGGTTAGTTTGCTCTAATGGCATCCACATTGAATAAAAGTTTAGATTTTCAAATGACTTATCGTAATGGGGCTCAGTATAATACTTAGCTTTGTTATAATTTTTTATTAGACTTTCATTTGGTCTGCAATACCTAATATATATCATTGGGTTTAAAATAAATTTTATTTTTTTCTTTGAATTTTGTGACTTTGATAAGAAAAGATTAATTTTTTTTTTCTAAAAAATTTTTAAATTTATCGTCAAATACTCTGTAAGAAAGAGCTCTTGATAATAGAGTTTGCTTGGTTAATGATTTTTCAATGTTGATATTTGGATAATCTTTTTTCAAATACGACAATTCAATATTTATTTTTTTATTTAATTTATTTATGAAGGATCTATCAAAAAAATTATTTACCTTATTTAATTCATTTTTTTTCAACATGTGAAAATATTTATCTTAGCACTTCAAATTACACAAATTAAAAATATGTGAAATATGGAAGCAATATAAATTTTCTAGTTATTAAGAAAATTTAAATAGAGATTTGAATTATTAGTATTTGGCTGTTATAGATATTTTAACTATGTATTCATCTATAATACAAATTTAAAATGATATCAATCATCATACCAACTTATAATGAAGAAAAAGCAATTGATAAAATAATTTCAAAAATAAAAAAATTAAGAATAAAAAAACAATTGATTATAATAAATGATTGTTCAACTGATAAAACTTTAAAAAAATTAAAAAAAATAAAAAATATCAACCTAATAAATAACAACAAAAATCTTGGCTACGGAGCATCAATTAAGAAAGGTATTAAACGGGCGAGATACGATTTATGTTTAACAATTGATGCTGATGACACTTATCCAATTAATAAGGTTAAAACTTTTATTAAAAATTTCAAAAATAAAAATACTTTAGTAATTGGTAAAAGATTATTTGCTGAGAGTAAAATTTTAACAGCAGTCTTGAGAAAGCTCCTAAGGATACTTTTGTATTGTATAACCTTTTTCTATAATCATGATCCAAATTCAGGAATGAGATTATTTTCAAAGAAATTTATCAGTAAATATTTATATTTATGTTCAGATGGTTTTAGCTTTTCTACTTCAACAAGTTTAATTTACGCAATAAAAAAAAAGGAAATAAAGTTTGTAAAAATAAAATATTCTAAAAGAATTGGTAATACAAAAGTAAAAATTTTGAGAGATATGATTAGAACATTTAAACAAATTTTTATTATAACCTTAAAAATTTAATAGGTGGTATCTTTGAACTTTCTTAGGCAGAAAATATATAGATATAATATTAATTTATTTAATTTTAGAGGAATAAAAAAAATTGAATTAAAAAAAAAAATAAATTTATATTTAAAAAGGAATTTTTTTCTCAAAAATTTAATATTTGTTAACATGGCCAGGATTGGTCTTTACTTGATTATTAAAGTTATAATAAAAAAAAATAAAAATATTATTATTATGTCTCCTTTTACAATTTTCGATATTATTAATAAAATTTTAAGTGCAGGAGCTACTCCTAAATTCGTAGACTCTTACTCAAATGAGCCACATATGTCCCTCAAAGAAATAAAAAAAGCATATAATGAAAATGTCATAGCAATACTAGTAACGCATTTTCATTCTTGTCATCCAGAAATTGACAAAATCAGATCTTTTTGCAATTTAAAAAAAATTTATTTGATTGAAGATTGTGCAATTTCATTAGGATCTACTTTTAAAAATAAAAACGTTGGAACTTTTGGGGATTTTTCAATTTTTAGTTTTGGAGTTTATAAATTTATTAGTACACCCCTAGGTGGTCTGATTAGTATAAAAAACAAAAGTAACTATCTAAAAATACAAAAAGAAATAATAAACAAAAATATAAACATTTTTTTATTAATTTATTTTTTCATGAAGGGTTTTTTTTTAAAGTTACTTTTAAATAATCCAATTTTTAAATTTCTTGTTAAAAAAATTATCAAATACGGTACTTTTTTAAATTTAAAATTTATAGATAAAATTCTAAATAATGATCCAAACCCAAAAAAAAATATCAAGTCCCCTTTATTTTTAAATACTTTACCAAGTAGATTTCAACTTTATAGAATATATCGACAACTAAAATTTATTAAAAAAGATAAATTGGCTAGAATTAAAAATGCTAGAATTTATAGTACATCTATTTTTAATAAAAAAATAACTAAACCAAAATTAAACTTTAATTGCGACGCAATTCTAAATTATCCAATTATACTAAAGGGTAAAAATAAATTATATGAAAAGTTAATATTAAATAATTTTGATGTTTCTAATTATTATTATAGAAATTGTAGTAACATAAATAGTTTTAAAAAATATAAAGGTAATAGATCTCTAAAAAATATTGAATTTTTTAGCAAAAATGTTTTGTGTTTACCTACTTATCCAGGATTAAACGAAAAGTATATTAAAATTTTATCAAAAAAAATAAATGAATTCTAATTTAAATTTTAAAAAAAAAAAAATCGTGATCATTGGCACTGGATTTTCTTCACTTATATCGGCAATAATTGCTATATCGAAAGGTTATAAACCAATAATACTAGAAAGTAGCTCAAATTCAAAAAGAAAGGTGGGTACTTATAAAAAAAATTACTTTTATAATTCTAATTTTTTTGGAGGTCTCTCTAACTTTTGGGGTGGGGCAATAAGTAAAACTGATAAAGCCGATAAAAAAAATATTTATAATAATAAAAAATTTTTAAAATATTTTTTAATCGTAGACAAATTATTCAAACAATATGGAAAAAAAGACAAGTATTCAGAATATTTTAATTTAAATACCAATTTAATATTAAGTAAGCAAAAGAATATTAATATCATTAAAAAAAAAAAGATAATATTTGGTTCTTCACGTATAGCAATTAATAAAAAAAAATTATTTAATACTAGAGAGATATTTTTAAAACTATTTAAAGAAAAAAAAATTAAGATAATTTTTAATTTTAAAGTAACAAAATTTAAAGAATTTAAAAATAAAGTCGTTATTTACTCATCAAATAATAAAAAAATGATTTGTAATAAGCTTTTTATTGGTGCTGGATCATTTAACACAGCAAATATTTTTATGAATAGTTTCAATAAACTGAAAAAAATTTACCTTAAAGAAAACAGTATAAATTATGCACTTATATTTTTTAGAAAAAAAATAAGTTTTATCAACAATAACTCTTACTGTGATTTTTACATGACTAAAGTAGGAAAAAAAAATTATCATAATCAAATTTATTTATTGAAAGATAAATTTTTAAAAAAAATAAAGTCTTATAGCTATTTTCATTATATGATTTTAAAATTGCTTCATATTATTTTTGAAAATAAAATTATTTTAGTATTTAATTATATGGGAATGAATATATCTAAACAGATAGAGTTAACAAAAAATAACAACATAATTTCTGTAAGAAATATTATTTCAAAAGATAAAAAGAACAATTATTATTCACAAGT
>MDTG01244209.1_pt1 | contig 10221 bp, 12 predicted proteins | sample 811421 | NCBI WGS metagenome assembly MDTG01 (sample SAMN05326645, study PRJNA326480) | marine metagenome | isolation source: seawater | place: Pacific Ocean: South East | collected 2011 | reverse complement strand
GCTATTTCTCCTTTTGCCTCTGCTAACGGCTTCCCCATTTCAGCCGTTTAAAATATTTGCCAAATCATCAATATTTTCCATTATGAGGTTATGAAATTTAGAAAGAATATAAGCTCTTTCTTTTGCAATCTTAGATGACCACATTGGAAAAGCACGGTAAGCAGCGTCAATCGATTTTTGGGCATCCTTTCGGCTCATATCAGGTACTCTAATAATTAAATCATGAGTTGATGGATTATATACTTCGAAAGTTTTTTCACTCGCTGCACTCACCCATGTACCATCAACATAAGCTTTATCTTTCAATAGGCTTTTGTCCGTAAGTTTATTTTTAAGACTTGTTTTATCTAACATTTTTTAAACCTTTTTATTCAAATTCTAAACCACTCAGTTTATTCTCTTCGCGCCAATCTGATAACAAGTTGAAAAACTGGACCGGGCCTCCCCCGTATGCATTTTGAATGAAACCAAACCCTTTATCCTGCTTGCCTTCATTATTGTAATAACCTGGCGTGCATTCACTGAAAAAGCGTTCCCCAGCCTTAGCAAGTTTTTTTATTGTGGCACACCAGTCTTCTTCGGCTTCTTTTGTCGCTTCAATGCGAGTTAAACCACGATCTTTAGCCTCTCTTACTATATGCGCTATGTGCTTACTTTGCTCAAGAAGTAAATGCACAAAGTTAGGTGTTAAAGCAGTTTGTATAAAACCCATGAAGAAACAATTGGGGTATCCATAGCTATGCAGACCGTGGAATGTTGTAGGACCATTTTTCCACTTTTCACTTAATTTTATCCCGTTTCTTCCCGTTAACTCGTAGCCGGCTTGTCTCGTGTAACCAGTGCCCACCTCGAATCCGGTAGCAAAAATCAAACAATCTACTTCATAATTTTTACCATTAGCCACTACAGAATTTTCTGTTATCCTCTCTACACCTTTACCTTCTGTGTCGACCAAATGGACACCGGGAATATTAAAAGTTTGAAGATATTGGTCATGAAAACAAGGTCTCTTGCAAAACTGTCTGTAGTAAGGTTTCAACGATTCTGCCGTCTCACTATTTTTTACTACAGAGTCTACTCGAGACCGAACCTGTTCCATTTTTTTAAAATCTGCTAATTCAGTTGCAATATGAATCTGATCCCGTGAAATTCCCTCAAAACCCTCAGGAGGCAAAACCCCTGTGAGATTTCTAAAAATTTCGGTCCAACCATCCGACACTAAATCGTTTTCTTCATAACCCCCATTGACCAAGACATTGAAGTTATCCATTCTCTCCTTTTGCCAGCCTGGCTCTAACTTCTCGACCCACTTTTGATCGGTTTTCATATTATTTCGAACATCTACTGAGGAAGGAGTGCGCTGAAAGACATAAAGAGTTTTTGCCCCCTTTCCCAGATGAGGTATGCATTGCACTGCAGTAGCTCCTGTGCCAATTATTCCGATAACTTTGTCCTTGAGACGGTCAAGTTCTCCTTTAGAGCTTCCACCTGTGTATCCATAGTCCCATCTGCTAGTGTGGAACGTGTGACCTTTGAACTTATCTACGCCGGGAATACCGGGCAATTTAGGTCTATTCAATGGTCCGTTCGACATTACAACAAAGGTTGAGCTTATCTCATCGTCTCGGTTGGTCTTTATAATCCAATTTTTTCCGCCTTCGCTCCAAGAAACATCTGTTACCTCGGTTTGCAGAAGAGCATCCTTATATAAATCATAGTGCTCCGCTATCCGGTGACAGTGCTCTAATATCTCAGGCGCGTTTGTGTATTTCTCTTTGGGCATATAATTTAACTCTTCAAGAAGCGGGAGATAAATATAAGACTCGATATCACACATCGCTCCCGGGTAGCGATTCCAGTACCATGTCCCTCCAAAATTTCCGCCCTTTTCGATTATTCTTATCTTTTCCACCCCCGCTTCTCGCAACCTAGCACCTGCTAATAGTCCTCCGAAGCCGCCGCCAACCACTATCACATCAGAGTTATCGCTTAACGGGTCTCTGTTTATCTTCGATTCAATATAAGGATCATCCACGTAATGCGAAAAGTCACCTTGAATTTCCACATACTGATCATTGCCGTCAACTCTTAACCTTTTATCTTTTTCAATTCGATATTTTTCTCTAAGTTTTTCGGGATCAAATTCAAATCGATTTGGATCTAAAAGTTCAGAAAATTCCTTCTTTGTCATTATAATTCACTCGAAATTAGTCAATAATTATATTTGATAAAACCTTCACTATTATAAGAAAAAGTTAGGTCAAAGTCCCTAGCCACTATCCCATGAATCTCGATTATTTTCACGCTTCAACAGGCAGATGGCTCACTGCCTACTTAACTAAACAATTAACAACAAAAAGATACAAATAAAGAAATTTGATGTAATTTAGTCGCTTTTAGTAGCATTTTAATAATAAACCTTGAGTGAGCGCTTATTATAACGGACAGATTTCATTGAAAGCACTTTATTTCCGGTAGTAATTCTACTATCTTCGTTAGCATAGATTTTTAAATAATAAATAAAAATCTTCATACTAATCATTTAAGGTAATATCATGAAAATAATAAAAGAAACTCTAAAATACTTCACGTCCACATTGTTTATTCTTCTTTTTGCGAGCTCTAACGCTACATCTGACGGGCATATACTCGGCGAAAAAGTCGGTGACTTTACCGCTAAAATGACACCGGCAGAAGTTTTTAAAGGCGGAAACAAGGTTAACCTTCACACAAAAGATTTTGGAGATTATGGAGAAATGTTCTGGACAGCCACCTTCCATAATGACGGCTCCTTCACAGAGGAAGGAATGTCATTTCAGGAGGGCGGAAAAGTCTCGACTTTTTCTTCAACTGGCACTTGGTCCACCGTACAAAAAAATGGACAAGACACTCATCGCTGGAAGGTTGCCGTTATTGTAACTAATTCTGACGGAGAAAAATTTGTGGCGGAAAGCACGTATGACTTAGCCACCATGACAAATAAAGGCTCAGTTTACACATTAGCTAAGTAGTTTCACATTGCATTACTTAGGGTCTTAAATAAAAACTAAGGCCCTAAGAATTTTTCATCATCGCTATCGCTCTCTCGCGAGACTATCAAACATAATCAGACAACTGGCTCACTAGTCGATTTCTGTTACAAGGCCAGACCTATAAATAAGACAAGCAGGAATAAGGGCTGAAAAGACAGATGAGCAGAAAATTATTAAAAGCATTTTTATTACATTTGGTGACCAAATATCAGTGGTTATCAAAATCCCGTATTTCATGGCTACTTGATCATTGAATGATGCTATTAGGAGTAGAACAATAACTGACCCGAGAACGACTCCAGTCACCGTTATTAACATAGCCTCTACCTCTATTAAAAAAAATAGAAAAGAAGGAGGTGCTCCAATAACTCTTAATAACCTCACTTCTTTCAGTCTTTCGCGAATTGATGAAATTAGTATCGCCGTCATTCCTACACACGCGGAGAAAAACACTAGTATCGACACCAGGAACAAGGCATTTTCAATACCCCTCATTACGTGCCACAATTCCGACAAGGCAACTCCTGGTAAAATTGCCATCAAAGGCTCTTCATTAAAATTTGCAATATCATTTTGAAACTTAAAAATCATAATTTTTGACTTTAAACCAACTAAGAATGCAGTAATATTTTCTGGCTTAATGTCCCTAACAACATTTTCAGATGCTTCAACTTTTCCTACAAATCTTGGGGTATCATGGATTGCTTCAAGCCCACTCAAACTTACATGTAAGGTCTGATCGACGGGAGTGCCAGTAGGTTCTAGAATCCCAACCACTTCAAAAGGGTGTTCATCATGTAAGGTGAAACTTGTTTGCCCCATTCCATGTGCGAGAATTATAGTGTCGCCAAGCTTATACTGCTCCTGCGTAGCCACATCAGATCCCAATACGACATCAAAGGGATCCGAGAAAGGTTTACCCTTCTCTACAATAAGTTTTCTCTTTTTTCCATAGCTAAAATGACTAAAGTATTGTGGCGTCGTCCCTAAAACACTGTAGCCTTTGTGAGAATCACCAAGCGAAATTGGTATGGACCAATCAACTCGCGGGTCAGAAGATATTCCTTCGAAAGATTCCCAGCTTATATTGTTAGTCGCGGAACCAACCCTAAATACGGAGTACAGTAAAAGATTTATACTACTGGTTCTTGCTCCGACGACCAGATCAACTCCTGATATAGTATTAGAAAAATTTTCCTTAATCTGATGCCGAACATGCTCAACGCCAATCAGAACTGCAATACTTACTGACATCGCAACTAATGAAAGCGAGACTGCACCTCGTCTATCTATTAAGCTCTTAAAAGCTAGCTTCAGAAACACCTAGTTAGAACTCATTTTATTTATATCTTTCATCGCTTCCACCCTTTGAAAATGCCTAGATAAGTCCAAATTGTGGCTGACAAATACCAAAGTAATATCGTTTTCACTAACAATCCTCATCATCAATGACATAAATTGATCACCATTCTCAGAATCCAACGAAGAGGTCGGTTCGTCTGCTATCAAAAGTCTTGGCCTGTTCACCAATGCTCTTGCTATTGCAACTCTCTGCTTCTGCCCAACGCTCAGATATCTCGTTTCCTTACTAAAATGTCTATCCGAGATCTTTAGCCTTAGTAATAAATTTTTTATTTCTTCAGTTAATCCTGAATGATTTCTTAGATTTGAAAAGTTCCTCGCTAATCTGATATTCTCAATTGGATTGAGATACGGTATTAAATTAAAGTCCTGACATACTTGCCCTACTAAACTTGCTCTGAATTTATCTCTTTGCTTTCCACTCAACAAATGTAAACTTTCACCAAACACATTCAATTTACCCTCAGTGATTTTGAGCATACCACTTAAAAGATTTAAAAAAGTAGACTTGCCGCTTCCAGAGGGACCATAAATAAAAACGGTTTCACCCAGCAAAACTTTCCATGAGGGTATATTTAAGACGGGGGTTTCATCACCTGTTCCGTACGAAAACTTCACATCTGAAAGTGTTATCATAAACGAGTTCCAAAATAACTAAACACATAAATATATAATTTCTTTAAGAGTTAGTATAGTAATCAAACGTGAATGTAATTCTAATTATGGGATATAATTGCAGAAGAAACGATATGAAAATTACTATTACCCTACTCTTATTGAGCAGTCTCGCTGCCCACTCCTCTCAGATCGCGAGCAATCTTAATAACAATATACTGACTTATAATCTTGTTAAAGAAAGCAAGAATCTCTTCAAACTACATCAAAGGAATTATGGACAAATGTTGAAAATTCTTTTGACCCAAGAGTACAGAACAGCAGAGTGGATTGAACTATTACCAGAAGACGATCTAGAGGCTCTTTTAAATCCACCAGAATACTTGGATGAAATCGAAGAAAATTCTGATGAGGATCAGATTAGCAACCGACTACGTAAAGATTCAACGGACTTTAAACAAGACCGGTATCAAGAAGCCCTTAACTCGTCACGAATTGTACCCAGCATGGATGGAGTGGCCATAAGAATCCCAGGCTTTATCGTGCCTTTAGAATTTGATGACGAACAGAAATTAATACAATTTTTCTTGGTCCCATGGTTTGGCGCGTGCATTCATCTACCGCCCCCACCACCTAATCAGATAATTCTCGTCAATTCCGACCAAGGGATAAGTAACGAGAGCCTCTATACCCCCTTCTGGATCTCGGGCATTCTGAACACTTCGCTTATCGAAAATGATTTAGCTACTGCGGCCTATGTGATGGAGATGCACGCAATCGAAGTTTATACGGAAGACTGAGGCGCCTTAGCTTAAAGTACGACTAAATGACATCGCTGAGTTTTCTTTACCTAATTACAATCCCTACGAACACACAATCGAAAATTAAACCAATGTCCGACCGCTAAAAGAGTAGCTCCCGCGAGCGTAAGGGATTGTTCGCCAACGACAGTTATCCCTATATCCTCTACAATCAACGCCATAACGAGAAGGAATAATCCGACTAAACCTAATAATAACAATTGATATCGTTCATGTTTCTTGCAGCCTAGCGTCAAAGCATAAATACTACTTGGAATAACACCAATAATCATCCAAAAATGAAATCTCTCATCCTCTAGATTTAGCACAGCTAAACTCGGCGCCAAAGAAACTAGTAAGGGAACCAATAAACAATGTATAGCGCACACGGTTGATAAAGTTATAGAAAGTTTATCTGCTTGAGGTTGAAGATTTTTCATTTATTTACTCTTTTTCTCTAATTTTTTTTTCATTGCAGGGGTCACACAAACAATTAATTTCAAGTTGTGGGGCAACCAGTTTAAAATTCGCTTTTTCAATGCTTGTCTTTAATGCAGCCATTATAGATGAAGAAACATTTATTTCTTTAACCTTGTCGCATTCTCCACAAATCAAAAATTGTGAATTATCATGCTCGTGGTCACACATAATATGAGAGCATGCTACATATTTGTTCGCTAAGTTTAATTTGTGCGCTAAATGTTGCTCTTCGAGAAATTGCAGTATTCTGTATATCGACATAGCAGAGATATTTTTCTCATTTTGATTGTTACATGTCTCAACCAGCTCATAGGCCGAAAGTGCCTTTTTTGAAGCTAACAACTCATTCAACACCTGTCGTCTTCTGGAAGTCAAGCGTATCCCATTTTGCGCACAATATTTTTCTACTTTACTTGGAAATTTACTCATAGGTTAGCGATACCGATTTAAAATTCTATAACCCTTTGACCTGACGAAAGAATCTCCCTACCCTGTCTCGTTTCACTTACCCACATTGCCTCTAAACGCTGTACCGCAGGAAAGTAATCAAATAGGGTTACCAACATTTCCGTAGGAGGCCTTTCACATTTATATTCATAAGTTATAGAAATATCACTATGTTCATTCTCGTTAGATTTATGGTCGTGATCGTGGTCATGTCCATGATGATCATCGGAACTCTTCAAAAGATTAGTCTGATCGATATTGGTCTTAGAGTGAATGCAGCTAGATTCAGATAATCGAATAATAAGATCAGTTTGGGAAAGTAACCTTTGTGCTTCATTCACCTTTTTTAATTCTTCTGGGGTATGCGCTGTATGTTCGAAACCAAGAAAATTGGCTGCAGGCGAACTAAGCTCAATTTCAAGTAATGGGCCTTCAATGACTATTTTCATCGTCGCTTCTCCGTGCACATGAGCATCGACAACTCGTTTCATTTCTTTTCTTTCAAGCCCATCTGCAATAACGCCAAATCCAGCATGAACAGCAATGAGAGCGATAGATAAAAAAAAGTTAATTGGTTTCATAATTAAGATATAGTATACACCTTTAGTGACACAAAAACTCAATGTGATATGTTATAACATATCAATTAACTTTTTGTAAATTTTTTAAACAAACGTGGTGCTTTTTATTTAATCCTGTTCAAAAGGAAAAAAAATGGGTAATTTATTAGACAAATTTGAAAGCCTTATCCTCACTTATGCAAGAAGAGTAGTGACTTTCTTCATCTTTCTTACTATCGCCGTAGCAGTAATTACCTTTTTAAATGCTACCCTCAACTACTTAGATTCTCCAAGTAAAGAGATGAGCGATAGCTTCGAGATACCTGAATTCTCTGAACCCGAAGAACCAAAAGTATCTGCCAACGAAAGTCCCGAAACTGTTAAGAAAAGCACCAATTCTCAAACGGGATCAACACCCAAATGGCAGCATCCAATCCCAGAATATGAAGATGAGCTTTCAGATATAATTGAGGAAATCAAGCCCCTCTACGTCGCGGTATCCCTTACACTGAGCGATGAGGGCCTAATAGACTACATCGCCGCAACAATTGCTAACACCTGCGTTTCTATGACCGAGTCACAAAAAGACGACGTAGTGGATGGACTAGTTGACTATACAGAAGATTTAAGCAGCTATTATAGAGACAAATTTGACATTCCTACGAACTTAAAAAAGATTAAAAAAATCGATAATCCCGAATTTAATGGGTTTTTATTACGAGTAGAATGGATCACACCGTATTTCGCAGAAGTGAGGAGAAACTATGGGGAATTAGTAGACGAAGTTGAGCTATCTGAACAAGAAGCACAGGCAAATAACATGTCGGCTGCTGGAACCATATTTGTTACTATAGGTGCTCTTGGCTTCGGAATCGTGTTAATACTTATTTTACTTCTTTTCAAAGCTGAGAATTCAATGCGAAGACAGGCTGAAGCACTAGAAAAAAATTAGTAGAGAATCCTACGACCAATTCTAATATTGAGGGCTCCCTGCTCCCAATTATGGAATTTATCACTATAATCCGCAACATGCCTTTGGACATGCTAGCGGATCATAGTGAGTGACCCGGTAATCGACCTACGTTTGAGATTTCGTACTTATTTTAAGAACTCCGAATTATAAAAAGTGTGTTCCGCCATCAACCATTATCGTTTGTCCGGATACAAATTTGCTCGCGTCACTAGCGAGAAACAGCACAGTACCAACTAAATCATCGGTTTCTAAATTACGGCGAAGACTTTGACCCGAAGCAATCGCATCTTTTGCTCGCTCGAGACGCTCGCCCATGAACTCGCTCGTGCCCTCGGTCATAACTGCCGATGGGGCAACTGAGTTGACTCTAATCCAGTATCTTCCTAGTTCTCGGGCTAAAGTCCGACTTAAACCAACAACAGCAGCTTTACTTGTTGCGTAATGGGCTCCATGAACCATTCCGTACATAGCAGCTAAGGATGCTATGTTTACAATACTCCCCCCTCCAATTTCCTTCATGGGTTCAACCACTACCTTGGCACAACGCCAGACGCCTGTAATATTTACATTCATCACTCTTTGCCACTCTTCTTCATCTATTTCGTTCGCTTTTGCACTTTCTAGACCACCATACAATGCGGCATTGTTTATCAAAGCGTCTATTCGTCCAAATCGATCTAGTGCCGCATCAGCCATCGCCTCACAAGACGATGTTTCTCCCACATCTAACTTAATGCCTATCGCATCACCCCCTATCTGAGTAATTTGTGATACTGTTTCCTCGCAGTCGCGAATATCCCCCGCCACAACTTGTGCACCGTGTTTAGCTAGGTGGACAGCATAAGCTCTACCTAATCCACGAGCCGCACCAGTCACAATAGCCACTTTGCCTTTCATATCAGTCATAGTTTTTTCCTTTTGATGTTCGTAGTTAAATGTTTGTGTGAGCAATTAAAATCATTAAACGTTCCACTTTTACAAGTAATTTTAATAATCTATATATCAGACCTATATCCTCGTTAGTTTTTTAATTCTCGTTCTCAAAATAAGATTTGCATTTTAGAGTTATTTCATTGAAAAGTGTCACCTCAGAGGGAAATATGAATTTTGTCTAAATAAAATTTTCCCAGTAAAGCTACATAATTCTTCATATAGCGCTTAAAAAACCTATATTTGATTCGTGATCGCTTCGTAAGAAGCTTATTTCTTTAGTAGCCTATTGTTATGTTATAACATAGCAATAGGCTACTCAAACATATTGCGCCCCACCAAGAGGCCAAAGCTAACAACGATTTAGATTCTATTAGCGACGCTTCGTTTTACTATCAAAAAGAACAATTAGAGCTACTTTTTGCTTACAGTGATTTTAGTCCTCGTTGGCAATTTCTGGTGAATACGGGACTGCGTAGAAGTGAAGCCTTGCAATTAAAAAAAGAACACATCGAACACAATATCAATTCAAAAGGTGACAGTGTTGTTCATGTTGTCTCTGCTGAAAACGCAAGAACAAAGTCTGCTAAATACCGGGCTATACCATTAAACAGTAAAGCCAAAGAAGCGATAGACGCTTTAGATGACGATAGTCAATGGACTGGAAGCATGGATCGTGCTTATGTCTTTCCGCAAGTACATGAAACGTCACTCACTCGAAGTTTTAAGAAACACGCTTTAGCTTGTGAGCTTCCCGGTTCTCTCCATTGGTTGCGTCACACATATTGTACTTATCATGTCTTAGCTGGTACGCCAATACGAGCAATTCAAATGTTAGCTGGTCATTCTACGGTATCGGTAACAGAGAAATATACCCACGTTATCTCTGAGCTAAATCAATTCGGAGGCAACATCAATGTTTAACGAAATGTATACCAGTAACCATCAATGTATACCAATGTTTAAAATTTATTTTAGGTCAATTTTAGGTCACTTTCATAATAGTCTATTATATTATATGC
>MDTG01049011.1_pt1 | contig 10221 bp, 9 predicted proteins | sample 811421 | NCBI WGS metagenome assembly MDTG01 (sample SAMN05326645, study PRJNA326480) | marine metagenome | isolation source: seawater | place: Pacific Ocean: South East | collected 2011 | reverse complement strand
GTTAGAGCGTGACCAAGTGCCAAGGTGAGAGCTTTGGTTGTAAATTAAAATAAGGTAGAATGGAACAGCAATAATCCAAGAAATATATATGGAGCAGGGGATTCGTTTAGTTACAGGTTTATCCATATTAAAAATGAGTAAAGCTACGGTTACTAACCCAGAAAAAATGATTCCAAGGTAATGAACTAGACAAAGGCTAAGGTGGGCTATAAATAACAGCCACCTTGTTCTTTTTGAATTATTCAGACTAAATGTTTGTTCATATAATACCCATGCTCCGCAGGCAAAGAACATTGCATAATGTCGTGCTTCTTGTGCTTGTGAAATTATAAGGTCAGATTGGGATAACACTAGAATTGTTGCAACAAAAGCAGGCAAGGTACTGAAAACCTTGCGAGTTAGTAAAAAGGAGAGCACAATTCCAATGATGATAAAAATTAGGCTTTGTAATCTGAGTTGATCAATTGAAGTTGGCAAAACGAGTTGAATACAAAAATTAAACAAAAAATAGAGTGGGGGAGAGAAATTGATTCCTGTTAATATTGAGCCATAGAATTCCGAAAAACTGTCATGGTATACCCCGTAGTAACTGTAGCATTCATCGACCCAAGGAGCTTTTAGATTATGTAATTTAACAACTGAAAGGCCAAATACTGTTAAGAGTGTTAACAATAAAAAAATGTCTATATTTTTTCTTATAAAGTTAATTTAGAAAATTCGCCCAGTTGTTAAGCTGTAAATCGAAATGTCCTCTTTGTTCCTCTGGGAACTTACTATTGTTAACACAGTCAATAATCTTAGGCAGTAAGTTATAAAATTCTTCAGATCTGTCACCTGAATGAAGAGACCAAGCTTGATCTGTCATCAGATCAGCCCTCCACAAATTTGATTTATCAAGAGCTTTTTCAACCATTGTTTCCCAGCATAGCATTTTACCATTTCCAAATAACTTGCTTTTGATCGGTTCTCTCCATGACAGCCAGAGCGATTTCAGTGGAAGTAAACTTAGAAATCTTTCCCGGTGAATTAAGTAATGTCTACTGGTGAAATTTTTAAAAAGAAAAAGGCCTCGTTTGTTATCTACATTGTATTCTGTAGTGCCTTGATGCAGGGATCCATCTCTAGTAGGCGGACCACCTCTTGGAAGTACGCATAGTATATCTTCATTTTCTTCCATGATCCTGATACCTTGCTGAATCCAAGAAAAGCCAGGAGATTCGTAGAATATCATATCGCAATCAAAGTGAAGGATATAGTCGGAATCCCTTTGATGAAACTGGTGAATTGACCCATGTAACGGATAGCCACGGAAGCAATGCGTTTCTCGATGAGGTACTCCAAAATGAATACTAGACAACATTTGTACCTCTCTGAGGTCGGGCGAGAACTGATCAGTCTTGAATAGGTGCCCTTTCTCTTGCAAGGCGTTTAATTTATCCAATAGTCCGGACAAATGCGTTTTGGTTGAAGCCTTTCCCAGCACTCCTCCCGGCGTCGTAGTATCAATCACCACATGAGGTGTGATATTCGCCTTTTTCAGCATTTGAAAAAGGCTGGGCAGAGTATGGGCGATAAAGGACGCGTCAGAACGAGCGGCAAAGATGAAGGAGGAGACAGTAGGCAAGTTAGTGTTTATAGTTGTCGGGGATTGTACTTCCATTCAGAAACAATGCATTGCAATAGCCAATGCCATGATTTTTACCATAGTGCATGACATCATAGAGGCCAAAGAAACAGAAATCTTTCTTACTGAGGTAGTCCAAAAGATCAGGGAAATATGTATGTTGTATGTCCTCCCGGCAAAAGTCGCATTCTGCGAAGATTGCTTTGATTCGGCCGCTCTTGATTGTGTTGTCGGCACCTTTGAGCACTTCGATTTCGTGTCCTTCGGTATCAATTTTCAAGAGACCAATCTCGTTTATTTTTTCTCTATCCACATAGCAATCAACTGTTTCAACAGCAACTTCCTGCACATCTTCAGTTTCATCTGATGGCGAAGAAGTTGAAATCGAATGAGTCAGGTCTGAAACCCCCTCGTTGATGAAGGCTGTACCAACTGAACTTCCAAGTGCAATTTCATTTACAAAGAGGCGATCCCTGTTGCCAATGTTTCGAGCTAGATTCTGAAAATTTTGTGTGACAGGTTCAAAAGAATGTATGTGTGCGTTTTTGAACTTTTTGTGAAAATGCAGAGTTGTTTGACCGAGGTGAGCTCCAACATCAAAAACGACCGTAGGATCGCCCATACCTAAGCGAACAAGATCATTCTCTAGCGACAAGAACCATTTATATGCAGTAGCTAAATGTATTCGATGTTTAAATTTCAACCATCTACTCATTATCCGCAGAAATGATTTTTCAACTTACTTTTTGAGCTAAGATATTTCCAATCACAGCGTTCCGACTTGATGTGTTAAGGATTTTAAAACCAAGATCTTGTATTTTAGAGAAAATGGTTTCGGGTTTCATATCAGGGCCTAAATGGTATTCCATCGCCAGAAATTTACAATTATTCCATGGACCTTTTTCTTCCATTAACTGGTGTTCGTAACCTTCGCAGTCTAGCTTCAGTAAATCAACAAATTTATCTTCAAATCTATTTATCGCTTGTGATAAACTAGTGATTTTTACTTTGCCTGCCTCATCATGATTTACTCTTGCGGCTGTGTCATATTCTTGATTTTTGATAAGTGTACCGCGACCACTAGATTTACCAATCGCTTCGTATATTGCTCTGAATCCGAAGGTTGATGATTGGTGTTCAAGGTGTTTCCTGACGTCTTGATTAGGTTCATAGGCGTGGATACAAGCTTGGGGGAAACAAATTCGAGCTGCCACGCTAAAAAGACCTATATTTCCACCGACATCTAAAATGTTATTAATTTGACTTGCTGGCAATGAATGAAGCCAATATTCATCGTCTAAAATAATGTCTCTAAAAAGTTCTGATACGCCCCTTTTTTTGGGGAGTGATAAAATAAACTTTTCATTACGAATTAATATTGAATTAGGAATATCAAATGTTTTGTTGCGTAAAAAAGTAATTCCTAGTTTGCGTGCTCTTATGAAGCGTAATAGGTGAGTTTTTACTTTATATTTTAATTTAACCATCCGATTTGTTGAATAGAAAATTATAGACTATTATAGTCTTTAAATGAGGTTTAGCTATTCTCTGATTTAGAAATGGAACAGCAGTGATTTGAAATAATTATAAAAAGAACTAGAAAAATTAACTATTTCTATGAGCCTGAAGGATAATGGCTTTTCGATCTTACATTAAAATGCCAAATAAAATACAATAGCATACAGAAAAGGAAGTTCCAAATTAGAGCATCAAGTGAGATTTTAGGGAAATTTATCGTGGTGTTAAGATCATTCATTCTTAATTAATAGTAGTTACAGAATTTATGGAATTAAGAATTTGTGAAACTAAAATTTGATTAAAGCATTTTAGATCATGTTGGCACTTATCGTAGCCATGATGTATCCAGCATGGGCTGCATTCCGGAGTACTCGCAAAGTTGACATTACTTGAGTAACCAAAGCAACTTACGGGTCGAGAACCACCGAAAATAATTGTGCTAGGTATGTTTAATCCATTTGATATGTGCATAAGCAAGCTATCAGGGCCAATGAAATAATCTGCTCTAGAAAGAATAGCTGCGGATTCACGCATCGATAATTTACCAGCAAATCGATGGACGCTTTCGAAGATGGGCTCTCTGTCATCTCCCAATTGAATGATGGAAAAGTTAGATTTTAGGTTCTCAATTAACTCAAACCAATTTGCTCCGGACCAATTTTTTACAGGTTCTTTGCTTTTGGTGCAAATAGCCAAAATGGGTCTATTAAACTGATTGGTTTCTTGTTTTGCCCATTCTTTTTCTTCTTCGCTTAGATAATATGCAGCCTTATAGTCATACTGGTCTATGCCGAGCCTTAGCATGTTGTGCTCGATGATATTCTGGCTCTTTTCTTTGCGAACGATCAATTCCCAATATGTGGAATCGAAAGAATAAAAAGTTTCGTTTTCATTGATTGATTCAATATGAGGATCCAGACGGATTAGTTCGGGATGTGGGGTAATACAGTTAATTTTCAGTTTTGGATAGGTTTCCTTTATGCACCGAATGACATTTGCAGTAATAAGGGCGTCTCCAGGTGCACCTAAGCGATCGATTACGGTAAGCCATTTTCTTTTCTTGTTTAGGGACGGCAAAAGAGCTAGAAGGCGAGAATTTTGAAACCATCGGTATCTGGACCAAAGTTTAAGGGGAGAAGATCGGCAGAATGGGTAAAGAAGGGGAGTGAGTTCATTTTTTCCTCCTGGGATTTCTCCATAATCCTTCAATTTTGAAAGTTAAGATTTTGAGCAACGAAAAGACCTACTTCTCCATCCCGACCAACGGCTTGTTGAGGAGGACTTGACTTAATGATTTGGAACCCTAAGTGCGTCAGCTTTTTCTCAATCTGTGAAAAACCACCATCACCGGAATGCCAACTATGCCACTCCATCACTAAAAACTTAGAGTTTTTCAAAAGAGAGGAGTAGTGAATGAGGAAATCCCACTCCGATCCTTCTAGATCACATTTGATTAGATCGAAAGATTCCTCTTTTAAATTTGGCCCACTTGATAGATTGAAGGTTTTTACCTCATAGCTTAAATCTGCGGAAGATGTGGAAAACAAGGATCCACCCATAAAGGGGCGTTCAAAAAATTGAGTATTTTTTTCCTTTGGGTTGCCTACGGCAGCTTGTAAATATTGGAACCTACCACCGAGTTTTGGATATTGGGCCATTTTTTCTAAAGATCTTTGGCATCTTCGGGAGGGTTCGATCATAAGAGAATGGATTTCGTCATGCGGTCTTTTGGATTGAAGCCAAAGGCTGAAATAGCCGTAATGAGCACCAAGGTCCAAGATCTTTGTGATGGGTTCATCAGGAATGCAATCGGAGTATTCCTGTTGAATGAATATTTCGGAAAAAGAATCGTAGGCATCATTTTCCCAAAGGTTAGCCCAGTAATTGTTCTCCAAGGGAATCGAATGATTAAATTCATGAAAGTAATCGAGGCGAAGGTGGGTCAGCATAGCCCTACGAAAAGGGGAGATTTTAAGAAGGTTGGACCAAAGAGCCTTCAATTCAGGGAAAGTATGTTTCTAAGTTTACTTCTGACACAATTTGCGGAGAACTTTTCCAGAATTGTTGGGGAAACTGGGACGAATTTACTTACACTTTCCTGATATTGGCTAACCAAATTCTCCAAGGACTCTACCAACTTTTCTACCGATCGGTCATGGATTCGGAGGCCAAGGTTGTTTGTTTCAAGTATTCTGTTCGTCGCAGTTTCCTTAGGGCCGTAAGATAAGATCGGCCTGCCTGAGGCAATGAGCTCTGGCAGTTTGGTTGGAAAGGAGTAGCGATAGTGCCGATGCTTATCCTCCTTGAAGGAAGAGGGGATGACAAAGCAATGAGCTTTTTCCATGATCTCAAACTTCTTCTCAAGAGGCATGACGATGCCATGATGGGTGAAGCCATTTGCATGGATTAAATCTTCAAGAAAATTAGTGGGTTGCCTTTGTCCGTATAAATGAAATTCAATCCAAGGGATCTTCTTTCGAATTTTAGAGACTGCTTCGAAAAGGTCTTCGATGCAATCGCCGTGGAGGTTAGAAAAAAGACCGCCGATAAAGCATAATACGAATGGGTTTTGCTTACTAAATGGTTTGGGGTGGGGTGATGCGATTTCGGAACAAGCCTGCTCGGCACCGTTGTGCAAGACCACGATGTCTTTTCTCCCGAGTGTGAGTTCATACAGGGATTTCATGTCTTCGGTGATGCAAACGAGTTTGGATGCTTCTCGAAGGATATTGGCAGAGAAAGGCCTTTCGAACTCTGGTGAATGATCTGCCACATGGACAACCAAGGGTATTTTACTTTTTTTTGCAATCCAGTGAGCGTACTTCATACACTCTGTTGAATAAACGAAGGCATACACGGTTGAAAATTGTTCCGAAAGGTTCTTTTTAATCCATGATGACGAATATCTGCCCCGCCATTCTGGAATCATTCCTGCCAAAAAAGAGAGAAGAAAACGACCAGATTGATGATAGGGCACCTGTGCCAGTAAAAATCCGAGTTTGTCGCCAAATTCTTTGAAAGCTGCATCGGTGTATACAACTTGGTGGTTAATCTCCCTGAACATGCAGTCAAGAGTAACGCCAAAACCATTGGGAGTGCCCGGGGGTGTTTCAGTAACTAACAAGAATTTTGAGGGCAGATGGGTCATAGAAAGATCAGGGGCGACGCTTGTGAGCTTCTACGATTTGTTTAATGGTGTCGCTCAAGGATTGACGTATAGAGAAAGTGGGGTAGTGAGATTTGATTTTCGTAAGGTCGCTATAGTAGCAAATATGATCTCCGATCCGGTTGCCTTCCATGTACTCGTAGTTTTGAGAGATTCCTGAATGGCTCTTGCAAATTTCGAATGCCTCCAAAATGGAGCAACTGTTATCCTTGCCCCCACCCAAGTTGTAGACCTCTCCGGAGCGTGGAGACTTTATAAATAAATCGATAAACTGAGTCACATCTTCCGAGTGTATGTTATCTCTTACTTGCTTACCTTTGTATCCAAATATTTTATAGGTCTTACCTTCGAGATTGCATTTTACGAGATAACTTAAGAAGCCATGTTGCTCTACGCCTGAGTGGGATGGGCCGGTAAGGCATCCTCCTCGTAGGCAACAAGTCGCCATACCAAAGTAGCGTCCGTACTCCTGCACCATGACATCTGCTGACACCTTTGATGCTCCGAAAAGCGTATGCTTACATTGATCAATGGAAAAAGATTCAGAGATGCCATTTGCGTATAAAGAGTCTGCGTAATCCCAACGGGTATCGAATTCCTCAAGAGAAATTTTGTTCGGCCCATCTCCATAAACCTTATTGGTGGACATGTGAACGAAGGGTGATTCAGGACAAAATTGTCGAGTGGCTTCGACCAAATTAAGGGTGCCGATTGCGTTAACATCGAAATCATCGAAAGGGATGGAGGCTGCCTTGTCATGAGAAGGTTGTGCAGCTGTGTGGACGACGGCATCGGGCTTTAACGACTTGATGAGATCAATAACCTTTTTTCTATCCCGAATGTCTAGTTCGTGATGGGTGAAGTCGCTTAAGTTATCGCTTAATTCCTTTTGCCTCCAGGATGTGTCTCCCTGCGGGCCAAAGAACTCCATTCTTTGATTGTTGTCGATGCCGTGAACGCTATGCCCTTTACCAGAAAAATAAGTGCAAACTTCAGAGCCGATGAGACCGGAAGAGCCTGTAACTAATATTTTCATCAATTTTCTTTTGAGAGAGTTTTATAATGGCTAAGGTATTGGTTGAATACATTATTCGAATTAAATATTTCATCCCTAGCGGATGAAAAAGTAAAATCATTGGATTCGAATGTACGCAGTTTAATTAGTTCCTCTAGTTTTTGGCTCAGAGCAGTGGTAGAAATCTCATCGACTAACCACCCAGTCTTATTTGGCTTTACCAAGTCTGGTAATCCACCCGTAGAAAAACCGATTACGGGAGTATGGCATGCAATCGATTCAATTACAGTATTGGGTAGGTTATCAATGGGTGCTGGGTGGAGGGTTAAATCGGCAGCGCTATAAGCTATCCTTTTAAATTCATCATCTTTTATGAAACCAAGAGTATGAACATTTTCAGGCAACTTATTTTCCACCTTAAATTCACCCATTAGAATAAAATGGGATTCTCTAAATTTTTTATCGAAAATAATTTCCTGAAGAATTTGGCCTCCTTTTCTCGGCTCATTTAAGTTGCCGGCAGAAGACAAAATGACAGTTTTTTTAGAATCAATTCCTAATGCTTGCTTGCATGCTTGATGAGCTATGTGAGGGGAGTATTCTTTGAAAATTGGGTAAGGCACTACGGAACTATTGAATTTATTCCAGTAACTTTGCTTGGCAGACCGCTCCATCCATTTAGATGGGGCAATGAATGAGAAGAATTTAGATGATTTGCTTTTCTGTAAACGCGTCCAGAATTGTTCTAACTCCTTAGATTTCTCACGAGAAGGTTCAGGGCAATGGTTTGGATAATAGGATCCCAAAAATGTCGAACAATCATGTAAAGTCCATGATGTTGGAGAGTGCGAAAGAGAGAGTTCGGCAAGTTCCATTGGCCAATCTGCACCATGGAAGTTGTGTAGATTGATCCAATCCGGTTTTATTGCAGAGAGCTTTTTATTAAGTTGGGCGTGTAAATCTTTTTTTTGAAGTTCAGGTATAAAAGATGATACAACTGAATTTCTTAAAAACATGGAGCAGAGCTGGAGTTTTCTACTGGCACCCAAAACATACTCATTGAAGGGAGAATTAATGCAACCGTCGCTGGAAATGCGGTGAATATCACATCCATTTTCAAAAAATGAACGAGCAATTCGGTCAGCAGCTGTGGACGCCCCACCCGTTTTTGCAAAATCTGATATTACACATACTTTCATTTATTAATAGGCGTCCTTATGGGCCTCCATATAAAGCGAGTCTGCTTTTCGTTCATTTCCTTTTGTGTTTACATCGAGCGAATAATCATTCCAGTTTGGTATAGCACTCTGTCTAGAATTAACCTTTTGAATTTCCCTAAAGCCTGCTTCACTAAGCTTTTGTTTTAAATTGTATTGATCAAAACTCTGTAAGTGTATTTCACCGGAATTTCGAAATAATGCTTGTTTTATTTGTAAATAACTTAACCCAGGCAAGATCATTTGAAGAATTTCATTAAAGAAAGATTTCCCAGGAGAAATTAAGAATGCATTATAATTTTTGGGGAATATTTTTTTGATCAGAAAATGAGTTCGGTAACTTGCATCAAATAGTAAGAACTTGATCATTCTTAGTTTTGAACGAAGAGACGTTTCTACACTTTTGGATTCAATAGAAGATTCTTGAAAGTTATCGATAGCACACCCAATTCTATTTCTGATGAATTCATTTTGATGGACATTAGGGTTTTGAAGGAAAGCGTTTATTAGCCCCTCTGGACGGTTTCGAGAAAATTGATCGAAAATTTCAAGATGCATCCAAGTATGTTCGATGCTTCTCGTTTCTCCAGTTTCTAATTTGCCCAATATTTTCAAGTAGTCTTTAGCCATTCTCTCGAAGTCAGGAACCACAACTCTCAAAATACCGCCAGATTTCAAGCATCTGAGGCATTCACTGAGAAAATTATCCGCCATCTTAACATCCAAATGCTCTAAGAAATGAGAGCAGTATATAGCATCTGCAAAATTATTCGTGAAGGGGAGATGAGTTCTCAGATCGTGGGTCTGAACTTTTTCTGAAGATGCATATTGATCTAAGTTTATCCATCTAGAATCAAAAGTTTGCCCGCAGGCTAGGTTAATAAGATTAGCCAAGAGTCAAAATTAGTTCCAAAGAATCAAGTGGTCTAAGTGGGGAGGGTAGTCTGCGATTTCATTCTTCATTTGCTTTGGTGAAATGCTCTCTAAGATTTCAATTTTATCGATGGGTAATTCGGTATCTTTTTGGGATAGTATTTTTTCGCATGCTTCAATTACTTGGGCCGATTTTATTTCCTTCATGCATGCCAAATCATGAGGGCATGCATTAGGGATCCAACATGGGGAGCACGGCATATCAACTGTAATGTTTTCAAAGCATGGATATCCTATCTGAGAAGGTTTTAATCTTCCTCCCCAAATTATAACAGATGGGCAGTTAACAGCCCGGGCCATATGCATAAGGGCACCTTCAAGACCAACAAATAGGCGGGCGTTTTTTAAAAATAAACCAGCGTCTCTTATTGAGGTTTTTCCACAAAAATCACTTACACCCTTTAATCTTAAATCTTTTTCCGATCCAAGTTGAAGGATTTCGAAACTCTTACCTAAACGAAAAACCACTTCTTGCATTGATTCAATGCTCCAATCCTTTGTGGTTTGAGGTTGATTTGAATGGGAGGCTTGGCTTTGAACTACAATGTAATCGGTAGAAGTTTTTGAGAATGAGTTTACTTCTTCATTACTGAAAAAAATTTCTGGTTTTAGTGAAACTGAGCCCCGTATTTCTAGTTGGTGACAAAATTGTTCAATCGCATGCGAATTGAAAATGTTCTTTTTGGCTGGCAGTAAGTTGGACCAGCATCTGTAGGTTATGTCATGATAATCAAATCCAACTAGCTTC
>MDTG01397223.1_pt1 | contig 10222 bp, 6 predicted proteins | sample 811421 | NCBI WGS metagenome assembly MDTG01 (sample SAMN05326645, study PRJNA326480) | marine metagenome | isolation source: seawater | place: Pacific Ocean: South East | collected 2011 | reverse complement strand
CTTCCTAGGAATCCCTACGCCGCTGCACAGCGATAACACATCAGGTGCAGCGATAACCTGTCCCCGGACTACGTATCCGGCCGAATGCAAAAGCTCGCGCAGCTCCCTCACTCCCTTTGAGGCCTCCGGAAAGGCATTCGGCCGAGCTGCAAAAGCTTTTGTATTCGGCCGAATGCAAAAGCTCGCGGCGGTGAGCGGCGCTAAGTAAGCTAAGGAAAGTAGGCCAGCGGCGGTTCAATGTCCTTCCTGTACATCGTGGGCTCGCTCTGCATCGCCAAGTTCCTCTTCACGCTCGTCGCCGAGCTGTACCGCGCTCTCCTCTCGCCCGGGCCGGCGCTCAAGAAGTACGGAGAGTGGGCGGTCGTGACGGGCGCGACCGATGGGATCGGGAAGGCGATCGCGTTTGAGCTCGTGCGCAAAGGGATGCACGTGTTGCTCATCTCGCGCTCGGCCGCCAAGCTGCAGGCGGTGAAGTCCGAGCTCGTCAGCGAACACAAGGAGGCGATGGTCGAGACGCTCGAGGTCGACTTCTCGGCCCTCTCAGCGGACCGGCGTGTGGCGGTCGAGAAGGCCGTGGGCGGCAAGGACGTCGGCGTGCTCGTGAACAATGTGGGAATCTCGTACGCATTCGCGCAGTGGTTCGACGAGCTCACCGATGCGGAGGTCCAGAGTCTCATTTCGCTCAACGTGGAGTCGACGACGTGGATGACGCGCGCGGTTCTGCCGGGCATGCTGCAGCGCCAGCGTGGCGTCGTCGTCAACATGTCGTCTGCCGCGGCACGCTCTCCGCTGCCGCTCCTCGCGCAGTACTCGGCAGCGAAGGGGTACATCGAAAACCTGACCAGGTCGCTCGCCGCCGAGTATGCGACGAAGGGCGTCGCCTTCCAGTGCCAGTCGCCGCTCTGGGTGGCGACCGCGATGACGTTCCCCGGGTCGAAGGTGCCGATCGACGAGCGTGCGACGCTCCTCACGCCGTCCGCGACCACGTTTGCGCGCGCCTCCGTCGCGCGCATCGGAAACGGCGTGATGGTGTCGCCGTACTGGGCACACGGCGTCTATTGCTGGGCGGTCCAACACTTGCTGCCAGATTGGCTGATGATCCGCCTGGCGCTAAAGCTCCACAAGCAGGTGCGCTTTCACCCGAAGAACAAGCAGAAGATGGAGGAGAAAAAAACAAAGTAGGCCGCGAGTCGTGCTCGTTGGGCCCGGCCTCAGCCTCAGCGTTGCTAGCGCCGCTCCTAAAAAATACTCTGAATTTCCGTTGGGCTCATCTCGCCCAGCGCCCGAGCTCCGGGGCGGAGTCGCGCCGGCAAGGAGGTTCGTCGCGCTCGAGCGTGAGTCCGAAGCGGTCGCGCAACGCGCGGTCGAAGCCGCCCGGCTCGTCGTCGCTCGGCCACGAGCCGGGCGGCGCCCCCCCGAAGAGGGTGCGAAGCACTGCTTGCCACTTGCCACGCATGAGCGGCTGCATCTCACGCGCGTGGGAAGACATCGCGCGCGAGACGGCGCGAAAGTCGGTCGTCTTCAGCTTGCGCGCGAGATCGTAAGCTGAAGAGAAGTACTGCACGTGCGGGTATACGTACTGATCGGAGAGGCGCACCCAGTGGTCGACCGCGTTCGCATCCTGCAGCGAGTTCGGGTTGGGCGTCGGTGGTCGCCTCAAAGGCGAAGTCGCGAAGCGCCAGTACACCCGTTCGGACAAGACGTGCTGCTGACGCTCCCAGCGCGCGAGCAGCGCCGACGACGGGAAGAAGAGCGGCAGCGCCATGCGGTACAGCTCGAAAAAAGACATTGTCGACTTCGTGTAGGGAACGACGACGACTGCCGGGTGCGTGACAAGCTGCGCGAACGTGTACCCACCGCCGGCAGCGCCACCCGGGTAAAGCTCCTCGACCGACGCCACGCGCAGATTGCCGTCAGCCCGGCGCACATCGGCGATCAGCAGCCGGGCTAGCTTGTGGTGGGCCCTCCAGAATAACACGGGCTGGCCGGCGCCAGGCGCGTACCGCGCGGTAACGTAGTTTGCCATTGACGGAAGATAGAAAGGTCTGACACCGAGGAAGTGCTCAACGTACGCCTGGTCGTACCTGTTGTTCGACGCCAGCACTGTCCGCGGCGCCGCAACCATTTTCGTGAGGGTCCGTAGCCACGCCCTCCAGCGCGGCGCGTTCTCGCGCGCGAACTCGAGGTTTGTTGTCACAAGGACGAGCAGCGACTTGTTGAACGGCAGCCACGCCTCGCACAGCGCCGCCGGGTGCGCGCACAGGATTGCGTCGGCGCCCTTAAGCAAGGCCGACGTGCGCAGCGCCTCGAAGGCCGCGCGGCGGGTGGAATGCGGATTAGGGCACAGTGTGAATGCCACATCCTTCGTAAGGACGGGCAGCTCGGACGGCGTCGCGCACGTGCCGCGGCGGGCACACGCCCCCGAGAGCGACCGATCAACAAATTCGAGGCCGAGCTCGCGCAGCGTGTGCCCGACGTCCTGCGCTGTCGCGATGTGGTAGTCGACGGAGAGCACCGTGTAAGGCGCGGACGCGTTTCCAGCGGACGCGGCGACAAGGTCGGCCGGGACGACGCGAAGGCCGATCTGCACGGACTGCACGAATTCGCGCGCCGCGCGCCATGGCGGTCCCTTGTTGCCATGGCCGCGCAGTCGCCCGCCGGGGCGAACGTTCAAGAAGCCGCCGCTGGCCCGGTTCCGGAGGGTGACGCCGTCCCATCGCCAGTGTGCCTCGTGTGCTGAAGACGGATGGACATCGGCTCGCACGGTCCAGGCCTTCCCGCCTCCATCGGTGGCGTGGTGGAAAGCGAGCAGCTTGCCGTTCCTCTGCGCGCGCAGCATGACCCAAGTGCTGCCCAGCCGGGCGTGTAGCCGCGCCTCCGGGTCTGCAACCGCCTCGACCGCCGCCGACGACACCACCGTCGCCGCGTGCGCTGCTCCGCCAGCCAGCGCCGCCGTCACCACGCGCTGCGCACGGAACCAGCACGTCGGCGACCACGGGTACTCAGCCTCGGCGCGCGCCTCGCCCTTCGCGTCGACACACACGAAGCGGTCGTTGAAGGGAGAATAGATCGAAACCAGCGGGAGCGGCAGCTCCTTCGCGGCGGAATGGCTCATATTCGATACCGCACTCCCGTTCCTGCTCGCGTCGCGCAGAACGGCTCGCACCAACGCGTGCGCCGCAGACGCGAGCGGTTCTGAGCCGCCCCAGGTTTGCAGGCTCTCCGTCCCATTTTTCGCAGGCGCCGCCGCGCTCCGGATCGGCGTGGGTGGGGGCATCGGAACGCTCGGGTGTGGGAACGACGTCGCGAGCACGAGGGCGAGAATCCCGGCCAGCACGACGACCATCGGCGCTCGGCGAGCCACGACGGCGCGGAGGCAGGCCGCTGTTGGGACCGTCGTCGGAGCTCGTCGCGCGTACCGCCCCGGTGCGCTCTCGACTCTGCGCGTGTAGGTGTGCATTTGCAGCGGCTCTTCGCTCACTGTTCACAGTCGAAGTGCTAGAGGCAGCGTCTGGTGTGAAGTACATCCGCTCCAAACCGTCGTGTAGACACAGCGGGCTCGAAACCACAACGATGATAGGCCGCCGACCCACCTCGACAGGAGGAAGCTCGTCGGAGGCCCCGAAGCGCAAGGAGTTGACGCCGGAAGAAAAGCAGCAGGCTGTCGAAGCGTTCCAGCTCTTTGATTCGGACAAAATGGGGCAGATTGACGCGCACCAGCTGAAGGTGGCGATGCGCGCGCTCGGATTCCAAGTGAAGAAGCCGGAGGTGCTGCGCCTGGTGGAGCAGCACGATGTGCAGCGCACAGGTACGATCGGACAGGCCAGCTTCCTCGAGATCATGCATCAGCGCATCAGCGCGCGCGACCCGGAGGAGGAGCTCCGCAAGGCGTTTGCGCTCTTCGACGAGGAGGGCTCCGGCCGCATATCGCTGCGTAATATGCGGCGCATTGCGAAGGAGCTCGGCGAGCCGTTGTCAGACGACGAGCTCCAGGCACGACGCGCCCGCGACCCAGCAGTCTTGCGGTCGATGCCCCCACACGGCAACCCGTGCCGCGCCATCCCACCACAGGCGATGATCGACGAGTTCGACGCCGACCAAGACGGGGAGATCAGCCTCGACGAGTTCGCCGCGATCATGAAGTCCTCGTCGCTGTATGAGAGTGAAATTCCCAGCTATGCATAACAAGAATTTTTGTGTGCGGTTTCGGGCCGATGTTTCCCGAACTTTCTTCTTGCCTACGCAGGCGCACAAAATGGAGCTCTCCTTCCTCGTTCTTGCAGTGGCCATGCGCGGACTGACTAGCGCACTCGTCGAGCACTTCAACCACCCCCAGGTGGTGCGACAGCTCGCCCTAGCGCTCGCGGCGTGTCCCGGCAAGCATTGGCTTGAGATGCTTGTAAACGACGACTCGGGCAACCTTTTGCTGCCAGACCGTCTGCCGCGCCGCCCCGGCGCGCTTCAGATCACAGTGCTGCGCTCTCCGAATATTCACGAGATACGGGCGTACAATCTGCTGAGCATGCGTGCGCGCGGTGAGTACCTCCTCTTCCTGCAGGACGACGACTTGCCGCCGGCGAGCGGGCGCTGGCTCTCCGACGCTCTCGCCGCCTTCGCCGCTCTCCCCACGCTCGGGCTGCTCGGCCTTCTCACCGGCGGCTCGGAGCCGTGGTCGGGTCTCGGCCCGCAGAGCGTACGCCACTGGCAGAGGCGGGGCGGGCTTCGCGTGTGTGCTGCGTGCTCGGGGCTCACGGCGCTCAGGACGAAGCTTCGGGCGCCACGGCTCCGATTGCGGCTGAACGGCTCGACGGTCGCGCTTCAGTACGCAGCGTGGCTGAACATGGGCCCATTCGTGATGCGCTCCGTCGACTTTGCGGCAGCAGGGCGGTTCGCGACCGAGTACTCGCGCGAAGGGCAGGTCGAAATTCGCCGCGCCGCTCCCCATTGCGCGCAGCGCCGTGCACACCTCCTACCGCAACCATCTCACCCCGCGCAGATGGGGCTCGGATTCGACTCCGAGCTCTCAACGCGCGTGTGGACCCTTGGCAAGAGCGCCGCGCTCCTCGGCGCACCGTGCGACGTGTCGCCGTGCGAGGCCGAGGGCGACCGCGCGAGCCGCCGCGCAGCGGAGCATCGGTGGCAGCGCGGTGTGGGTGGGCACGGCACCGCCGCATCCGCGGCGTCGACCGCCGAGCGGTTTGCACAGGCATCGAGGAACCTCAAGAGGTACAACGCCGCCTTCGCAGCGCACGCCGCCGGTGTGATGGCCTCCGTCCTCCGCGCCAACTTAAGATTAGAGGCGCATCCTGGCGCGCTGCTTTCCGTTATCGTGCTTCGCACGGGTGCCGACAGTTGCGCTGGCTGCGACGCTGCTGTGGCCACGCTCGCGGCCATGCCCGCGCGCGCCGGCCTGCGCGAAGCGCCGCAGCTCAAAATCGTCGACACGCGAGCGAATTCCTCCGCTGGTGACCGCGGCCTGTCCGCAGCCGCGGCTCTCCACCAAGCCGTGCGCGCCACGCGCGGCAAGTGGGTCCTGTTCGCCCACGGCGAGCAGGTCGCCGCGCTCGCCGCCGGTGACATCCACAGCGCACCACTCGGTGCGGCTCTACAAATGCTGGAGCGCTCTGAGGACGCGGCGCTCGTTGGGCGTGCGCTTCCGCTGCTTGTCGCGCGCGAGCCGTTTGTCTATGTGAGAGGCTTCAGAGACGGCCTGCACGCGTACGATGCCGAATTCGCTGCGCGCTTCAAGCTCAGCGGGTTGCGCGCGCTTCCGCCGCCGGTCGGATGGCCGTCGTAAACGACTGATAAATAATGTAAACGACGGCGAGTGATAACGAGTTCACCACCACTTCACCAGACGGCCTAGCTCTAGAGTAATCATTTTAATTAACGGGACTGCCCGTGGCTGCACAGGTCGTACGCGAGGAGCGAGAACGTGTTGAGCGCCGATACGCACGGCTTACACGGCTTGTGGCCTTCGAGCTCGCGCAGCAGCTCGGCGGCAGTGGCCCGAACGGCGGCGTTTTGGTGGAAGAGGGCGCCCGACACCGGGGCGAGGCACCCCAGGGGTGAGGAGGCAGGAAGGAGGGCGAGGAGATGGACGAGGCGGCTCTCCTCCTGCGCAAAATTGCGCAGGTCCTGGAGAACACGCAGCAACTCCTGGTCGGACAGCTTCGGCGCCGTCGCGAGCGTCGCGAGGTGAAGAGCGATCGAGTTCGCGCTCGGCACACCCGAGCCCTCGGCGCCGCGCGGCTTGCCGGCGAAAGCGAGCTGCTGCGCGTATTCCTGGAAGAGCGCGCGCAGCCAGTACCTGCGCACCGAGCTCCGCCGCATGAGAATTCAGCCTTCGAGGGAACGAAGGGACGCAGGGTCGGGCGGGGGGCGATGCGTCCGGCTCTCCCTGGGCCCGGGGAGCGAGCGCGAGCGCACTCCGAGTAGTGCGCATCGACGCCTGCCAACGCCTGCTCGAGCACCTCGGCGTCAGCGTCGCCGAGCTTCGGCGCGTCGGCCACCGTCGGCTTGCCTTTGTCCCCCAAAGCCGAAACGACCACTTTCCCCGCGTCGATGTCACACAGAACGTCCCACCACTCGGGGTGGCTCTCGAAAATCGGGTTCGTCGACCCCGCGATGAACCTGTTGCGAGAAGCAGCGGGCTCTGGGCTTGTGGTGAGGGGGCGGGTCCGATTTGGCGCACCCTCGGCGCACCCAGGACTCGAGAGAAAGTCGAGGTTGTTCAGCGTCGTGTACGGGAAGCAGCGCGGCAGCACTGCGGACTCGGGAGGGCAGACGAGGAGTGGAGCCGAGAGGACGGCAGCACACACCGTCTCCGCCGGCTGCGCGTGGCCGAGGAAGAGCACGCGCTTGCGGCCGAGAATGGCGTGGAAGACGGGGAGGAGTCCCGCCTTGAAGCGACGAAGCAGGTCGCCAACCGATGCGTCCAGCAGCTCCTGCGGCTGGAGGAGCAACGGGACGCGCAGCGGGATCGCGCTCTGCTGCCATTGCACGTGGCCGACGTGCGTGAGCTCCTTCTGCGCGACGCCCTGCGCGAGGAGCAGTCGGTGGGCGTGGCGCTGCAGGTCGCTCACTGGCGGCAGCACGGCGAGCGGCAGCGCGTTCAGGGCGTCGTACAGGTAGCGGCACTGCTCGAGGGGCGTCTCCGAGTACTCACCGAGGCCGACCGATGTCGAGTACAGCCGGTCGACCGCGAGTAGCAGGATCGGCTTCCACACGTGCACGAATTGGAAGCGCGAGCACACTGTTAGCGCCTTCACCTGCGCGCCGCGCCGCACCGTCTTGTCGCGCCGGTTGGACACGTGGTTGAGGCACCACAGCATCGGCGTTGGCGGCGCGGCCGCACGCGCGGCGGCGGCGTCGAGCGCCGCCTTGAACTCAGCCTGCTGCGCCGCCGAGCGGAAGTGCAGGCCAACCGCCTCGCCGTCATAGGTGTACAGCGAGACGAAATCGTCCTGCAGCGCCGAGTATTGCAGCTCGTCGTGGTGCGTGATGCGCAGCTGCACGCCGCCGCCGCCGAGGTCAACGACGAGCAGCGGCGGGTCGGGCAGCGCGCCGGCCCCACTTGTCGGAGTCTCTATCGTGGCCCAGTGCGTCGCTCCTGCTGCGCTGCCGCCTTCGCGGCCAGCGGTCGCCATAACCCACTCCGGCTCGGCAAGTGCTGTGTCATACCGGTAAGCGTGCACCGGCCAGCGCTTCGGTGCCACCGCGTCGGCTGCCTGTGCCGGGCGGTTGAGCATGAAGACAGTCCAGTCCTGGAAGTGATTGTGCACACCCTCCGGCATCATGAGCTCGGCAAGGAGGCCCTCGTCCTCCGACACCTTCTCGGGGTACTGGAGCCGGAGCACACTTCCCTTGTCAATATCGAACTCCGCCAGTAAAACCGACTCCACGAAGCGCGGGGCGGACATCAGGGCGTGCAACCCTCCTGTGTGCCGGACAGGGGGAGGAGGTCTGTTGACCTGCACTACCGATACCCTACTTTCCCACTGAAGAGACATGATCTTCGGGCACGCAGACGCACGACGGTGATCCAAAGCTTTGTCGCCACCAGGCTTCAGGGTGTATGGGGCGCACCGGGTTACTGGAAACCAACGGCCTAAAGTGCCTAAAGTGCCATTCGTGGGGATCCGTCTCTTTAATCCGCAGTCTCCGTAATGAGAGAGCACCCCCCTCCCTCACCTCCCCTGCCCCTCCCCTTCTCCCCGCCCTCAGCGCAGACGCCCCGCCACCCACGCTCCTCCCCGATCTTCACGAGACCTTGTGCAGCATGTTCTCCTTGTGGATGAGGTGGCACGCCCCCTCGAGGTGGTTGAGGAGAGCAGAAATGTCGCCCGCCCAGTCGTTGAGTAGCTCATTCGGCGTCTTCGGCGCGGCGAAGGAGATAATCCCATCGGGGCGCGCGATGCGCGCATACACCTGAAGGGGGGAGCGGAGGGAGGAGTGGAGGGAGGGGCGGGGGTTTGGGGGGCGTGACCTCGGCTAGTGAGGGATCTGGCCGGCGGAGCGTCGGCTGTGTGGTCGCGGCGGAGGCCGTGGCGGTGGCGATGGCGGTAGCCAAGACGAGTTGCAGTGCGCGCCTGCTTCTTGACGACCATTTCACAGAGCTGCTCCTCCATACGCGCCATCGGCAGCCCGAGCAGGTGTGCCAAGCGCTCCATCGTCACGCGCGAGTAGCCTGCTGCGACGACCTGGATGTTGTGCTGTGTGACGCGCGTGTGGAGCGTCTCGAGCATGAGCGCGCGCTCCGACACGGTGAACTCGGCGTCCCCGAAGGCGGCAAGCTCGGCGGCGAGTCCGTCCTTGAGCTCCGTGAAGTGAAAAATCTCCTGGGTGATGAAGCACTTGAGCAGCGAGCGGTACCTGCACGCGGCGACAGGTTTTAATGCTTCCTCCCATGGCACCGTGGAGGCTGCGGGGTCACGTAAGAGCTCTGGCGGAAGCAGGGGTCCGCGCCGCCCCGCGCGCGCGACCGCGGCGGAGGATAGCGGTACATTTGCAGCGACGAGGGCTCCCTGAGGGCCTTGAGTTCGTAGAGGGCGTGCATGGCGCTCGACTGCTCCGAGTCGAAGGGGGCGAGGACGAGGTACAGCACCTGGGGTGGAGGACGTCGGGTCACCGATCCGGGAACCAAACGGTGGCATGCAAGCATCCGAGCCGTGCCGCCTCACCTGCAGCTTCAAGCCGCGATGGGCCTGCGCCTCATCGGCCTGCAGCCCCGGCGAGTCCCACATCGCCTGGGGCACACAAACGCAGCAACGCGCGCGCTGGGAAGACGCAGGGCGGTGCCTGTGGGGCGCGTCTGACGGGGCACGCCGCGCCTGGAACGCGCGGAAGATCGCCATCCAGTTGTGGCCATGCCGCTCGTAGCGCACAATGAGCGCATAGTACCGCAGCTTGAGCTCCTCGAGGTCGGGGTCCTTGAAGACCTTCGTCGATATCTTCTTCGCCATGATTTGCGCGCGGACGAAGTCGCCGGTGTCAAGGCACAGGCGCACCTGCTCGAGGATGAATGTTGTCTTCTCTCGCTTGTCCATCCCGCCGAGAGTCTCGACCTGCGTGTCCTGCATGAGCTTGCGCGCCTCCTCCACCTCGCCCTTCGCCTCGTGCATCTCGGCGAGCAGCTTTGTCAGCCGCGCACGCTCGACCTCGACGAAGAGCTTGCCCTCGGACACGGAGCGCAGCGTGTCGATCAGCTGGACCTTCAGCTTCTGATCGGGCTGCGCGTCGACGTACGTCGATGCGAGCTGCACCATCGCAATGACCGCCTGCTTCAGCTGTGCCCGCCGCTTTGCGAGCAGCGCGATCGTCTCGTTGAGGACCTGCCAGTCGCCGGACGCGTGGCACAGCTCGACCATCGCAGTAACTAGCTCACGCGTCCCGGCGACGTTGCCACTCAGCCGCGCCGTCTTCTCGAAGCCAAGGAGGTTCTGCAGCGCTCCGTCGAGGGAGGTCGCCGCAAGCGCCTTCGCATCCGCGACCTGCTGTGCATAGGACTCCCCGCCGCGCAAGCCGCCGTCGTCGGCAGACCCGGTGACCACGTCGTGGAAGTCCATCGACACGCCCCGGCTTCGATCGGATGCCGCGCGGGGGCCGACTTCCTGGCAACACCACCTACTCTTGTACGACGACGCTTTGAGCGACGCCCTTGCGGCATAAAAACCGGCTTACTCCAGCATGAGCGCTTTGAGCGACGCCTCCAACCGCGAGG
>MDTG01328930.1_pt1 | contig 10222 bp, 7 predicted proteins | sample 811421 | NCBI WGS metagenome assembly MDTG01 (sample SAMN05326645, study PRJNA326480) | marine metagenome | isolation source: seawater | place: Pacific Ocean: South East | collected 2011 | reverse complement strand
GGCTGAAAAAGCGGGTCTGCGCCCAGTACCACTCGCATTTGTTGCTCAGGCATTGGAAAGCGGGCCGTTAATGCACCGCGACTCGACGCGTCGCAAGACTTTGCGGACCGGCGTCGGCGGATACATGCCAACAGTCCATGGACCAGCCTGCCTGAGCGTAACAGCGCTTGAGCCCCTCAGACCACTGAGCCAACTGGGTATGCTCCAGGCAAAAAAGCACCGGTGCGTGGCCCTGGTCGTCCCGAAATCCGAGCTGCACCAGCATGGGGCCATTGGTCAGGTCGATTGCGGTGACCACCCACGCGTCGCTGTCTGCTCCCGCCATTACCGGCAGCTCGGGAGCTCGTGCCTGAGCAGTGTCTGCTAATGTGGCTGGGTCACTTTCGAGCCCCTCAACAGATGCAAGTGCACCATTACCGGTCACCTTCTGGTCATCATTGACGGGGGGTGCCTCGGTTAATTGAGCTGCCGCTTGGCACAAGTGAGGCACCAGCTGATTGGCAAGACGGGCCGTCAGCCACAGCACTACGCACTCTTCCTTCTCGAACGCGCAGGTGAGACTGATGCGGTCTTCGTTCTGGTCATACGTGAGGGTGGCGCGGGTAACGGCGAGCGAGTCCAAATCGCCAACACCTTGACTCATTGGTCTGCTTCCGATGCAGAGACGGCGGCTGTGCTGAGCAATGAGTCAGACAAAACAGACACCACCGCGGCCGGTGCACGGCCTGTAACCAGCTCCAATTCTAACCAAGCCATGATGCGCTGTTGCTCAGCAAAAAACCGATCCCGCTGCGCCCGGGTGCGCTGTGCCAGCGCTAGCAGTACGTCAGTGACGCGCGCTGTGCCCGCCTTTACCGATTTTTGTGCCGCAGACACACTGACGCTGGCGGTGTTTAAAGCCTGCTGGGCAGCGAGGATGCGCTTATTGGAGGCTCTCAGCCGAACCCAGGCAGAGCGTGTCTGCGTTTCTACCTGGCGCTTGACGCCCTCTAACTCCTCTTTGGCGGCGTAGAATTCGGCCCAGGCGCCACGAATTCGCGCAGAACCCGCGCCGCCCTGGATCAAGGGGTAGCTCACCGCAATCGACACACTTTCGGTGGTGCGCGGTGGCGACGTCAAGTTATCGAAGCCTACATCCGAGTATTGGTGATTGAAAACCAAACTGACCTCTGGCCACCAACTCCCCTTTTCACGTTTAATAGCTAACTCTGCTGCTGCCGAGCCGTCTTTAGCGGCGGCGACAGCCGGGCTGTTTTGCAACGCCTCGGCGACGGCTTGCTCGGGGGTAGCCATGCGTGCTGTTAGGGAGACACCCTGGGCGATATCCATAAGCTCGAAATCACGTATACCAATGAGCTCGGTTAAACGCTCCCTCGCAATGGCTGCCTCGCCTTCGGCCTCGATGAGGTCGGCCCTCACGGTCTCAGTGCGGGTTTGGGTCTCCAACACTTGAGTCAAAGGTATTAAGGCTCGCGAATAGAGCGCCTGTGCCTCATCTAGCTGCTTTTCCAGAGCCTGAGACTCTACCTGAAACTGCGACACAGTATTATCTGACACCAGCACAGTGAGGTAAGCATCGACCACTTGCGCCAAGAGCTCGATTTCGGCTTGAGCGAGGTTACTCTCAGAACGATCAAACAACGCATCCCGGCGCTGCAGCTCTCTGAAGCGCGACATATTGAACAACGCTTGACGCGCCTGAAATCCGTAGCGCTCGCCCGAATAATTTTCTCGGCCATAGACTGACGAAAGCGGTCCATCGTAACTGAGTTCGTTCTCGGACCATTCACCGAAAAGTGACACTTGTGGAAATAGGGATCCGCGCGCGTCAGCGCTTTGCGCCTCCGCTGAATCCACTCGGTATCGTGCTATTGCCAGTGAAGGTGCTTGCTCTACAGCGAGGCCGTAGACAGCTTCTAAGGACATTGCAAAGGGTGAGGAATCCCGATTAGCCAGAGGTTGGCTTGTCGATAGGCCCAAAAATATCGCCATCAAATACCTAGCAAACACGTCATCTGCCCTCGCTGAATGGCAAGGCAAAGATCACATGCACAAGCGAAGTGACGGACCCCACCATAAATCTTGCTCCTACTTTGGCTAACAACTGAGTGGACCATCGAGGAACAAGTGTATTCACGTCGAGTAAATTCAAGTCATCTTCAAAGAGGTTATCTGCGACCCGGCCAACGCGTTTTTTAATGTCCATCCGTGAGATCTTCACCGGCCCCGGGACTAGAGAGGCTTTTTGGGCCGCTTTAAGAACAGCAGTCAGGCCTTGCACAGGCACGTTGTCATTCTTTTCGGTAACCACCATTATTTTCCTTGGTATATCCCTCGATTTGGTCCACGCCTGCTCAAAGCAGGTTAATAATCTAGAACTGCTTGCGCGTTATGAACAGCGGACGCGCTGCCTCGGTCACTCTGCCTATTGGTGATCGTGACTTTGCACCTCAAACCACCTTTGACGGTACCGGGCCCTCTCCGCAGCGTTGACATTGCGAGGGCGAGTTATTGAACGTGCAGCCTGCTTTGCAGGCCCGGCATTACGGGAAAAACGATAGGCCTTTTTTAATGTTGAGCGCACTCTCACCTGTCGCATTTTGAACTTCATAAGTGGTAGTGCGAGATTGCTCCACGGGGTTTCTTTTTCTGACATACACCTGGAGCTTTCAGCCAGTGTCTGTGTAAGGCAGGGTTGTTGATCTCCGGTCACCGTTTTAGTCTTCGATGAGAGATTTAGATAAGCCTCTGCGCAACGGTGAGGTTAAGTAGCCCAACATTGTTCGGCTACCTGTTTTTATAAGCACCTCTGCTGGCATACCTGGGACAAGTTTCGTTCCCCCGAGCAATTTAATATCGTCTTTCAATATGCTCACCTCAGCAGCATAAAATGGAATGCCCGTATCTTGATCAATCAGCCGATCCGGCGAAAGATTGGACAATGACCCAGAGACTAGGTATGCATCTTTGAAAACTGCAAACCTTATCTCGGCCTCCTGACCGAGTGTCACTCGATCAATATCCATAGGGGACACGCGCGCCTCCACCATTAGTGACGATATATCTGGGACGACTTCCATAAGCTTCTCGCCTGGGCTAACCACCGCGCCAATAGTACTTTTATTTAACCCCAAAATAGCGCCCGCTACTGGTGCCCGTAAAGTCGCTCTTTGCACTCTGTCCGAAACGGTAGAATGTTGTTGCTGACGATCATAGAGCTCCCGCTGCGTCTCCTTTATCTCGCTAACTATTTCAGTCTTGAAACGTTTATCGAACTGCAGAATTTTTAACTGGGTTTCGCCGATCGAAATCTCAAGAGAAGCTATGTTAGCCCTAACGTCCGCGATTTCTGCGAGGGTTGTATTTTTGGCTCTTTGGAGCTCCCGAACTCGCTGCTTGTCAACGTAACCCTCGTCTAAAAGGACTAGTAAATCCCCGATCTCTTCATCTAAAGACGCTAATACTGAAAGATGAGATTCGAGTATTAGCGAGAGTCCTTTTTTACGCTCTCGCGATTCAGCAATCTGTTGCTCCAGAACTGAAACCTCTCCAGCTCGATCTTTCGCTCGCACTGTGAATAGCACTTGCTCTCCAAGCATCGCAGTCTCGGCTCTATCATCACTGGACGCTGCATCAATCAAGCGCTGACTAAAAGTTATCTCATCCGTTCCATCGCGCTCAGCATATAGACGATCTTGCAGCGCCAGCAGACCGTATAGACGACCCTCGATAATTCTCAACTCTGAGCGCGGAGCAGTTGCATCGAGCACTGCTAATGCTTGATTTTCTTCGACCCACTCGCCATTAGTCACTAGCAAGTCCGAAACAATCCCACCCTCATAGTGCTGAACGGCCTTACGTTTACCCTCAACCTGCACGATACCGGGCGCCAAGACCGCGCTCTCAAGCGGAGCGAACGTGCTCCATACGACGGTGAGGCAGAAAAAGATAGCTATAGTGATGTAGCCAACGTGTCGAGTGTGCTTATCTCTATCATCTACTGAGAGTGAGGGATTCGCAGCATTATGTGAAGCTGTTCGTCCAGTATTTGTTGTTTCGTCGCTGTTCATAACTTGGGTGGGAGCACTGTTTGCACGGGAGATGGGAGTGAGCGTGGTCGATCGGAATCGCGTGGATTTACACGCTGTTTATTACTGCTCTCATTCAAGCGGCCGAACACATCCGCATAAGAACCCTTATCCGTGATCTGGCCATTGACCAACATAATTACTTGATCCACCGTCGATTGTGGCAGGGTGCGATGGCTGATGACAATGACGGTGCTGTCATTCGCTCTCAGCATTTTTATCGAGTCGACCAGTGCCGCTTCACCAATGTGATCAAGGTTGGAGTTTGGCTCGTCCAAGATGACTAACTTTGGGCGACGGTAAAGTGCCCGCGCAAGGGCGATCCGTTGGCATTGGCCCGGGGAAAGCATGCCGCCCGGGGCGCCCAACATAGTATCGTATCCATTAGGGAGAGAGAGAATGAATTCGTGTACCCCGGCGTCTTTTGCGGCCTGAATGATCAAGCCGGGGTCGCTCTCCTCGAAACGGCAAATATTCTCCCCCACGGAACCGTCAAACAGCTCGATGTCTTGCGGTAAATATCCTATTTGCGCGCCCAGTTCGGCACGGTTGAATTTCGCGGCCTCGGTTCCGTCTATCCTTAGCTGGCCTCGCATGGTTGGCCATAGACCTAGCGTAGCTTTTATTAAGGAGCTCTTACCTGCCCCGCTTGGCCCAATAATCATGGATACAGTCCCAGGCGCACACGTAAAACTTGCATTAGCGACACAGATTACGTCGGTGCCAGGTGCGCCAATAGTCGCGCTTGCGGCTGTCACCGATCCAGTAATAGGCGGTAACGGCATTGTGTCAGGTGGAAGCGGATAGTTATTTAATAGGTCATTGGTGCGATCATATTGAGATTTAAATTCCACGAAGCCTTTCCAAGCCCCTACTGATTGCTCAACTGGCTGGAGCGCTCGACCGATTAATATAGACCCAGCTATCACCATTCCGGGCGAAATCTCTTGAAGAATCGCCAAGTAAGCCCCAGTTCCGAGAGCCGCTGATTGCACGGCTAGCCTTAGTGTCTTTATGGTGGCTGCAAAATTCGCCGAAAGACTGCTGACCGTTGCCTGCTTAAGCAACAATTGATCTTGGATATCACCCCATTTATCTAACATTCGCGGCAAAATGGCCATCGACGCCGCGACCTCCGCATTTCGGATATTCCGCGCTAGCTGAGTGTTAGCCACTCCACCCAACTCATTAACCGATTGCAAACCTTCCGTCGTGACCCGTTGGTTCATTATTGCGATCCCTAAAAACACCACCGCAGCGGCAAAGCCGAGACCCCCTAATAAAGGGTGAAAAAGAAACAGAACCAAAAGATAAAGCGGCACCCAAGGAGCGTCGAACAGAGCGACCACCCCCGTGGTCGTAAGAAATTGTCGCATTGACTGAAGATCAAGCAATGGGCGAGCAGTAGCATGAGCAGGCCCAGCGTGCACAGCATTCAAAAAGGTTATTTGGTAAAGAATCGGGGACAGCGTTCTCGCGATTTTTTCACCGACAGCAATCAACACCCGACTCCGCAGTGCCTCTAAAATACCCAACAAAATAAAAAGCGCGCCAGCGATCAAGGACAACGCAGCCAATGTCGACATACTGTTGTTGCCGAGAGCCTTGTCATACACGTTAAGCATGTAAAAAGCCGGTATCAGCATCAGCAGGTTTGCAACGGCTGAAAAAACACCAACACTGATTAGCGACTCGCGGCAAACGCGCAAAGCGTGTGTGAATAATTCGTTTTGTTTATTCAATCTTGATCCAACCATGGGCCGTGAGGCAGCAAAGGATTCGTCTCTATGTGCTGCAAATGGTTACCTTACGCCGAGCAGAAGTTTTTGTTCGCCGTAATGGAGATGATCCACTCTATCCGCTGAAATGGGGCCCAGATCCAAAATTTCAAGTAAGAGTCCACCGTGAATTTCGCCATTCGCTCCGGTGGTGAAAGTGCGTTCAATGATGCTGCAGCCAGACGAGACCACCCTGTCATCGCCAAACCCCGCCAGCAAGGCACAGACCTCAATACGTCGGAGAGTGCTATAAAGTAGTGGCTCAGCTTCGGAGAAGATGCCACCTCATGCTAGTCCGGTTTGTCTTCAGTTGCTTCGGTCATTTCGGGAAGCAGTGCAGCTAAAGCTTGCCCATAAGCGTTCCTAGCAGTCTGTAGAGCAGCGATTTCTGCCTGTAATTGACCAAGTTTTGAATCGACGAATTGCATCGCGCTTAGCTGGTCAAGTGCCTCCTGAGGTAATGTCTCCGGGTCATAATTCACCCCGTCTATCGTTATATTCGCCATTTAGAGCACCTGTGGTCCGGTTAAAAAAAGACCCCAAAGGCAATGCCTCCAGGGTCTCGGTTTTTCAGCACACTCGAACAACTCAGTGCGCTGGGCGCGAACGCCCGATTACTTATATGAAATTAGCAGCTACTAGATCGTCGCTGTCTATGCCTATGAGGACGAGGGCACTATCCGAAGTTGCTATGTCCCTATCACCAGCGTCGGTCGTGTCGATAATTAATGTATCTGCACCTGTGCCGTCGGCGAGAATAGTAAACACTCCAGTAGACGCTACGAAAGTACCCGATAAGAAAATGGTCTTACTCGCGGTCAAAGCGTTCTCTGTTTCACCAATGCCCGTTACCGCCGCACCAGCAGTACCCACATCGATAGTGTCGTTGCCGACATCAAACCCAGTGATAGTATCAACGCCGTTTCCGAACGTTACGGTGTCGTTAGCGGCGATAGCTCCCGCGTTTCCAGCGGCTATGCTAGTCGCGCTAGCAGCGACACTGTCACCAGCGTCCTGCGTGATGGCGTCAACAGCGGCGTTGGCCGTTGTCTCGGTCAAAGTCAGGGCGTCAGCGCCGGCTCCAGCGTCAATGCTATCAGCACCGTTACCAGGATTAATAGTGTCAGCACCAGTACCACCGGTAATGACGTTAGCCGCATCGCTTCCAACCACGAAGTTAGCGCCGTTACCAGTCAGCGAGACGTTTTCAATGTTCGACAACGTATCGACCACAGCACTGTTGTTGACGCTCGACGCCGCGTACAAGTACGCCGCTGTTCCTGCCGCCACAGTTGTGACCTGACCGGAAATGTTCTGTGACCCGTTATTGGTCACCGTAACATTAGTAAGCGCAGTAGATCCCAAGTTGACGACAACACCAGTAGATGTACCTGTTCCAGTACCCTCAATGTTGGCTCCAACCATGCCTGTCGTAGTGTAGGTGTCCAGTCCATCGCCACCGTCGATCGTATCAGCACCAGTAGAAGTGTGGAATGTGTCAGCACCAGCGCCACCACTAACAGTGTCACCGCCCGTAGAGCCATACAAAGTGTCAACACCGCCTGAACCAGTCACCGTCTGGCCTGCGATAGCAGCGGTAGCGGTCACCACGTTCGACATTGTTAGGCCTGCAGCCGTCGCCGCACGGGCACCCATGCCGGACGCGTCAATGGTGTTTGCTGCTACTGCAGTATCGATCGTGAGTGACTCAGTGCCAACGATGTTGACAGTCTGAGCTGCACCACTTCCGCTGTTGGCCACAGTGGTCTGGGTCAGAGTCAAGCCGATAGTGCCCGCTCGTACGTTTGTGCTTGCAGTGGCCTCCGTGACGTCAATCGTTAACGTTTCCACGTTAGCAACAGTTGCGGCACCCACGTCTATGTTGCCGCTTGCGTTCATAGTGATGGTGAGCGCATCAGATGCACCCGCCGCCGCGTTGTTTAACACCGGAGTGACCGTGTTACCGGTCGCAGACAATATCAAATTCATACCAGAGGTGAATCCGTTGATGGTCTCGGCGCCAGTGGTGCCAGCAGCAAGTGAGACCGTGGTCACACCGTCTACATAACCGAGGTCAAGGGTTCCTTCGTCTAGTGCATTTGACACGAGCAGCGTCTCAATGCCGTCCAGATTGCTATTGAACGTGTTCGCCTGAGAAATGGTTAGGGCTTGTAAAGCATTCAAGCCGGTATCGGTTACCGACAGTATGTCGGTACCAGCACCACCGTCAATGGCGTCAAGAGCACTCAAGTTGTCACCCAAAATAATAGTGTCATCACCGGCACCAGCGTTTACGGTATCGGTACCAGTACCTGTGGTGATGTTGTCGTCGCCATCGCCACCATTAAGGGTATCGTTACCGGTGCCGCCAGTGATCGTGTCATCACCTGCGCCACCGTTAATAGTGCCGGCAGCGTCACCGGCAAGAGTGTCATCGCCAGGCGAACCAGTGATTGTAGTAACAGTAGTCGCCGCAGTACCCATGTTAAACGTAGTGGTTCCGGCGGCTTGAGCCGTCATTCCAGACGCATCGATTGTCGTACCGGTGAAAGCACCGATGGTGACAGGATCCGCACCAGTAACGTTCAATGTAGACGTGCCACCAGTGTCGGCCGTCATGGTGATAGTGCCGAACACCTGAGTGGTTGCGCCGACAGCGGTACCGTCGATATTAAGCGTCTCATATCCATTAACGACGATATTCTGGCTAGCACCCACGTTAACCGCAGTCGTTGCCGTGTTAGATATCGAGGCCGAATCAGTGGTAGCTGTCCCAGTATCGGTGAGCGTCAGCGCACCACCAGCCAAAGCTGCCCCGAGTGTTACGTTAAGTGAGCCAGCCGGACCAACGATGGTACCAGTACCACCACCTGCAAGGTTGACTGTCTCAATGCCCGTAGCTTGCACATTCGCAACCGTGACAGTGGTTGAAAGAGCATTTGTAACTCTGAGCGTCTCGAAGCCACTGACTCCAGTAGTACCTGCGGCACTCTGCGCCGTCAGGCCGGCCGAGGTCGATGCAAGAACGTCCGTACCATCGCCACCAACGAGAGTGTCGCCAGCATTTGTCGCTGTCGCGGCTGCCAAGGCACCCGCACCAACAGTCACAGTGTCGTTACCTGCGCCACCGTTAATGTTGAGCTCGTTGTTCGCAGCAGCGGCACTCACATTCAGCGTGTCGTTGCCTGACCCCCCAGTAATTGTCATATCAGCGATATCAACCCCGCCAACAGTACCATTAGGTGCCGCGTCATTGGCAGTTACGATAGACAGGTTGCCAGTGAACGCACTGGCATCCACTGTAGCGGTTGTTGCGTCAAGAGCCGTGTCAATAGTCAGGTTTGCATTACCTGTAACGTTGATGGCCGTCGCCGTAGTGGTGGTGATCTGATCTAGTCGAGACGCAGACCCTGAAGAATCGATGTTGAGGGTCTCAAACCCGGTTCCAATGGTCAGCGTCACGTCGGTTGCAGCAGTTCTAGACACCCCTCCCAGCTCAACAGAAACCGAGTCGGCCGTGCCCGCAGTGGCTGCGGCCACAAAGTTTGCAGTCGCATTCAAGTCGGTGGCACTGCGCATCGCAACAGTCGTGCCAGCAGCAAGGTTGTTAAATGTGACAGTGTCGTTCGCAGTGGACGTGCCTAGGCCAGACACCTGAACCGTGTCAGCACTCGCAGTCGCCATGTTCAACGTCAGAGTGTGAGCAGCCGCAGCTGCATCTGCCATCGATGCGTTGAAGCTTTCCAAATTAGAGGTGGTAAAGCCATCTAGCGCTGTGGCAGCGGACAACGAAGTCGTCAAGGTGAGCGTGTCGGTGCCAGCACCACCGTCCACCGTATCGCCAACAGTCAGCGTTGTCGGTAAAGCGTTGATGGTGTCGTTGCCTGAACCACCAGTAAACGTATCAAGCCCAGTGGTCGCCGTGAATGACTGCGCTGCATCTGGGGCTGCAGCTGGATTCGCCGCGGCAATTGAATCGCTCACTGCGGTGCTCACGCCGGCAATAGCCGAAGTCGCAGACGCGTCGTCAGTAACCGTCGCTAGCCAAGTTCGTGCAGATGCGGCAGCGTCATTTCCGCTGAAGCCAATGATGTTGGCTGAAGTGGAAGCTACCTCGGTAGTAAACGCGTTAGCCGCGGAGATTTTAGCCGTGATTGAGTCCGCGTCGGTTCCCTGAGCGCTGAAGGAGAGCTGTAATGCGATACTTGCGAAGGACTCTTCGCCAGTATTGAGCTTCCCGGTCCAGGAAAGCAATCCTGCCGGCTCGGCATCTCGCCCAAACAAGTTTTGATACATGGTGTTAATGATTTGCGAATTGCTCATATTCGCGTACCGAGCAGTGTACTCAGCAGAGGG
>MDTG01323226.1_pt1 | contig 10222 bp, 7 predicted proteins | sample 811421 | NCBI WGS metagenome assembly MDTG01 (sample SAMN05326645, study PRJNA326480) | marine metagenome | isolation source: seawater | place: Pacific Ocean: South East | collected 2011 | reverse complement strand
TTATGGATTAAATAAAAAAATGCCTTTTAATGTCGATTTGCCTGCAGATCATCCTACTCAATTTTATGCAGCAAGCAAAAGATCTAATGAGTTGATGGCACATTCATACAGTCATATGTTTAATTTACCAATTACTTTGATAAGGTTTTTTACTGCATATGGTCCCTGGGGAAGACCTGATATGGCACTTTATATTTTTGTCAAAAGTATTTTAAAAAATAAAAAATTTAAAGTTTTTAATTACGGTAATCACTCTAGAGATTTTACTTACATAGATGATATTACAAAGGGCATCTCTTTAGCTATAAAAAAGGTTCCCAAAAAAAATTTAAAATGGACTCCAAAATATAATAATTTTTCATCAAGTGAAGCCCCATTTAAAATATTAAATTTAGGCAACGGAAAAAGAATTAATTTAAAGAACTATATTAAACTTATAGAAAAATATTGTAATAAGAAGGCTAAAATTTATTATGTGGGTTTTCAAAGAGGTGATTTAAAAGATAGTTTAGCCGATATCAGAGATACAAGAAAATATCTTAAATTTTCTCCTCAAATATCTGTAAATTCAGGTGTAAAAAGATTTGTTGATTGGTTTAAAAGTTATCATTCAAAATCAAAGAAGGCTTTATGAAATATTATAACCAATTAATTAATATATTATCTTTCAAGCAAAAAAAATCTTTTTTAATACTGACATTTTTAATGTTAATTTCTGTGTCACTAGAAATACTAACGTTAAATTCGCTTTTTTTATTATTAAATTTTTTTACAAGTCCAGAGAGCACCTTTGATAATAAGATGTTTGCATACTTAAAAAATATCGATCAATCATATTTTACTCACATAAATTTAATTTTAGTTTTTTTTGTCATTTTTTTATTAAAAACAATTTTTAGTATTATTATAATTTATAAGGAAAATTCATTTATAAATAATTCTAGGGCAGAGATAAGTAGTGATTTTTTTAAAGGCTACCTGTATATGCCAAGAATATTTCATTTGCGTACGAATATTTCTGAAACAACTAAAAATATTACTACAGAGATTGATATATTTATTGCTGCGTTACTCTCGGTTTCAACAATTACTTTAGAAGTTTTTGTTTTGATAGGATTAGTAATTTTTTTATTTTTTGTTAACTATAAAATTACATTATTATCATTTTTGAGTTTGTTTGTATTTTCGATTTTATTGAGTTATCTAAATACACAGAAAATTTTATCTTTAGGTAAAGAAAGAGTTAAGCTTACTCAACTTAGGCTTAAAAATATTTTAGAAGGTTTGTCTGGAGCAAAAATTTTTACTTTAACCGGTTCTAATGAAAAAATAATTGATGATTTTAAAACAACTAACAATCAATTAGCAAAAAATAATATTATTAATAGTTTTAGAAATGGTATACCGCGTCCTTTATTTGAACTATTTATTTTATTGTTAGTTTTAATTTTTTTATTTTTTTTTTTAAAAAATGATAATTCTTTCAAAAATTTGATTCCAACATTAGGAGTGTTTTTGACAGCTGCGTACAGATTGGCTCCTTCCTTTGGAAAAATTTTGACTAATATACAAAAATTTCAATATAACATAGCTGCAGCAAAAAAACTTTATATTGATAAAGAAAAATTCAAAAAACAGAAGAATAATAAAATTTATTTAAAGAAAGCAATCTTTAGAAAAGAGATTAATATTAAAAACTTGAGTTTTTCATATGACAAAAATTTAAAAAATGAAAAAAACTTTGTTCTAAAAAATTTAAATTTTTCAATAAAACCTAATCAGAAAATTGGAATAATTGGAGAGAGTGGGTCTGGTAAAAGCACTTTATTGGATATATTAATGGGGATTTCGGAGCCTCAATTAGGTGAAATTTTAGTAGATAATACAAATCTTAGTGAAATAAAAGATAACTGGTATAAAAAAATTGGCTGTGTACCTCAAGAGGTTTTTATATTAGATGACAGTCTAAAAAAAAATATCGCATTTGGGTTACCGAATGATCAAATTGAAACAGATAAAGTACTTAGAGCAATTAATTTAGCTAATCTATCTAAATTAAAAGAAAATTTAAAATATGGAATTGATAATTTAGTTGGTGAAAAAGGATCACGCTTATCAGGCGGTCAAAGACAAAGAATTGGTATTGCTAGAGCTTTATATAACAATCCAGATATTTTATTTTTTGATGAAGCGACAAATTCACTGGACGTAGAGTCTGAAAAAAAAATAATTGACGAAGTTTTTAATAAGCAAATTAATAAAACAATCATTTTTGTTTCCCACAAAAAAGAAAATCTTAAATATTGTGACATTATCTATGAAGTAAAAGAAAAAAAATTAATAAAAATCTATGAAAAGTGATAAAAATTTTTCTTTTAGTAAAATTAAAAAGCCATCGATGATTACTCTTACTTCAAGTAATAGAAAAATTGCTTTTACAAAAGATAAAAATATTTTTCAAATTTCAGATATAATATTTAATCTTAATCCAAAAAAGAAGAATAAAAGCAATTATCATTGGGATAATAATATTAAGCTTAAAAAAGATTTACGTGAAATTAATAAAATTTATAATAGGCTTTTAAATTTACTTACAAAAAGACTTAATTTAATTCATAGTGTTAATTTTTCCGAAAAATATTGGGAAATTTTAATTTGGCGTTGGTTGACGCGATATATCATATATTATTACGATAGATGGGAAATTATAAGCTCAATATTAAGATTATTTAAAAAAAAAAATATTTCTATAAATTATGTTAAATTTAATCAATCGAAGTTTGTCCCGATAGATACAAATGATCATTCTACAAGATGTGCGATGTCAGACGATTGGAATCATTGGGTTTATAACGATATTTTAAAAAAAAGAACCAAATTTAGATTTAAGTGTGTTAATGTAAAAAAAATTAATCCTTTACCAAATCTAAAAATCAAAAAAAAGAAAAGTCTTAAAAAAAACTCAAATTTTTTAACTAATCCTTTTTTAAATCCTTTTCTAAATAAAAAAATTATTTCTCAAAATTTAGGATTTTCAAAAGAAACTGATTTAAGATTAAAAGTATATCTAAAAAATATGCATTATGTTAATGAAAATATTTTTTCTCATTTTAAAAAAAATTTTGATCATGAAAAAAGATCAAAACTAAGTAAATTTTCTTCTTCCTTCAAAACAGAATTTGAAAAGTATATAATATCAAATTTAAAGTATAATTTCCCCCAAATTTTTTTGGAGAACTATAAATTAGCAAATGAAGAATTAAAAAAAAATAATCTTCCTAGCCATCCAAAATTAATTGTATCAAGTGTTGATGATGCTTTTAATGAACCTTTTAAATTTTTTACAGCAAAAAGTACGTTAAAAAGATGTAAACTTTTCCACTTACAGCATGGTGGGTCTTACGGTACTTCAGATGACTACCCATTAGAAAAAATTCAAATTAAACTAAATGATAAATTTTTTTCATGGGGTTGGTCAGACAAATCAAAGAAAACAGAAAAATTATTCTGTCAAAAAACAATTGGAATAAAAATTAAACAAACAAAAAAAGCATCTGGGTTGATAATGCCAATATTTGATTGGCATTTATATCCAGGCGATATTGGTAGCGGTAGGCCAAGAACTGTAAATGACATCAATTTGTTCATAAACAATATTGATATTTTCTTTACAACTTTGAGAGATGACATAAAAACAAAAAGCGCATTTAAATTTGTAAAATATGAAGATAATTTATATCCACATTATAATTTATATCCAAAATATGTTTTGGAAAGTCTAAAATCTAAATTTAAAAAAGTTAGTTTTTTTCATTCTAAAAAAAGTTCTTTTTATTATTTAGAGAAACATAAAATATATGTAGATACTTTAAATTCGACTGGATACTTAGAAACTTTAAATTTAAATTTACCAACGATATTAATATTTGATAAGTGTATTTGCAGAATAAGACATAATGCTAAAAAGGAATTTTTATCTTTAGAAAAAGCAAAAATTTTATTTAAGGATGCTAAAGCAGCTGCTAAATTCATAAATAAAAATTACGAAAAAATTGATGACTGGTGGTTTAGTAAGAAAGTACAATTAGCTGTAAAAAATTTTACTAATAAATTTGCAAGATCTACTAATAATCCTTATATATTTTTAGAAAAACTAAAAAAATACACGTAATGTTTAAAAAAATCTTTTCAGAAACAAATAAATCATTAAGAGATATTTTCTTATTTACTTCTTACTCTCATAAGATTCCGCATTCTATATTGTTTAATATACTGCCATACCAAAGTTTACGGATAAGAATAGATACTTTTTTAACTAACAAATTTAAAAATAAATTTACCCTTGAGAGTCATGAAAAATTTGGCTCATACGATAAAGCAAAAAAGGAAGGAATTTTTTTAAATCAAAATTTTTTCTCCGAAAAAAAAATAAATTATATAAAAAGTATTTGTAATGACTTAATCGAAAATCACAGAGATCACAATTTACTAATTGACGATGGAGGTAATTTAGAAAAAAATTCAAATTCTTTTTCTAAATACTATTACCTGCCAAATTATAAAACTAAGCTTACTGAAAAAGTAAAAAATTTATACGATGCATTATACGAAAATAAATTTTTAATTGATCAATTAAGTTTTTTAGCTGGTATAAAATTTAAAAAAGATGAAATAAGTGTGCACATTTCTATAGTCAAGGGAAAATTACTTAGTGATGATTGGCATTCAGATTGTTTTTGTCACACAGCAAAAGGTTTCCTATATTTAGGAGATGTTAACAAAAAGAATTCTCCATTTTGTTTTTTAAAGAATTCCCATTCTAATACAAACTTGAAAATGCTAATAGAGTCTGAAAATTCTAAAAAAATCTTGGCTAAAAATAAAGATGGTTTGCAAAAAAGTAATGGAGATGATATTTGGAATAAATTAAAATATTCAAACTACGCAAAAAAAGTTTTAAATGACTCGAATGCAGTTGAGTGTTCATTTCCAAAAGGAACCTTGATTACCTGTGATACATCTGGTTTTCACAAAAAAGGATTTAGCGATGGTTCGGAGGAAAGATTTATGATCGGTTTTGTTGGAAAAAGAGGAACGATGTACCAAAAAATTAAGTCAACCTTTTTCAAGTAATGAAATATAAATTATTCAAAAAAAAAAAACCTAAATCAAATTTTTTTAGTTTTAAAAAAATAATAAACACTAGAAATTATAATGTTTCCTATTACAAAGGATGGCACGAATTGTTAGTTTTACGTATTAATCTATTGAATTCGACTATAACTGAAAATTTTTTTCATCTTTTTGAGGCTAAAAAAAATGAAAAATTAGAAAAATTTATAATAATTTCAAAAGGAACATTATCTATAGGAAAAAAAAATCTTTTTAAAAAATTAAGAAAATTTGACTGCATACATACGAAAACTTCTCTAAAAGATTTAATAATTAAAAATCATGGTAAAACTGAACTATTTATTGTTTTTGGAACAAAAAATATAAGAATGAATAATAAACTTAATTTTTTCAATTTTGAAAAAAATTTGAAAAAAACAGATCTATGGGGAGGTAAATGTATTTCAAGAGTTTTTAATGGAAAAGGTATGACTTTAGTTTTGTTTAGATTAAAAAGAGGATTTAAATTTCATGATAACGGTCATAGAAATGAGCAATTAACCTGGTTAGTCGATGGTAAGATGAAGTTCTACGTTAAAAATAAATCAAAGTTACTAAGATCTAATGGAGCCTCAGTTGATATTGGTCCGCATGATTATCATGGGGGAATGTCATTAGGTGCAATAGGTTTTGATGCCTTTTCCCCCAAACGTTCAGAAAAAAGATATTCTTAAAATATGAAAAAAATAAATTTACTTGACTGCACCTTGAGAGATGGTGGTTATTATAATAACTGGGATTTTAGTAGGAATCTGGTTCAAGAATATTTAAATTCGTTAAATTCTCTTGATATCTCTTTTATAGAAATGGGTTTTAGATCATTTCAAAGTAAAGATTTTAAAGGCCCTAATTGGTACACAACTGATAATTATATAAAGTCTTTCAAAATCCCCAAAAAGATTAAAATTGGTGTAATGGTAAATGTGTTTGAATTAATTTCTCATCCCCGAGGAATTAAAAAAAGTACTGATATTTTGTTTTCCAATAAAAAAAATTCTAGAGTTGATTTTGTAAGACTTGCTTGCCATTTTAACGAATTTTCGAAAGCACTTGAAATAGCTAATATTTTAAAGAAAAAAGGCTACATGGTAGCTGTTAATTTAATGCAAATTTCTGAACGCACAGAAAAAGAAATTAAAGAAGCATGTCAGTTAGCTAAAAAAACAAAATTAGATATCCTTTATTTTGCAGATAGCCTTGGAAGTATGAATGACAAGGATATAAAAAAAATTGTTAAAATTTTCAAAAAAGAGTGGGCTGGCAATGTTGGTATACATGCACATAATAATCTTGGTTTAGCATTATCCAATTCTGTCACAGCTATAAAAGAAGGCGTGAATTGGGTTGACTCAACTGTAATGGGGATGGGTAGAGGAGCGGGAAATGCTCAAACAGAATATTTAATTTTAGAAATTGAAAAATTTCAAAAGAAATTTCAAAATAATTTAAACTTAATGAAAGTAATTAATAAATATTTTTATCCGTTATATGAGAAATATAAGTGGGGGATAAATTTTTATTATTATCTGGCAGGAAAATTTAGTATCCACCCAACATATATTCAAGAAATGATTAATATTGAGTTGAATGAGAACGAGATGATTGATGGAATTAATCAACTCAAGGACTATGGCGCTTCAAGATATGATGTTAATTTGGTAAGATCAGAATTTCAAAAACCAATAAAACTTCAGAAAGGAAGCTGGTCTCCAAAATCAAAAATAAAAGGAAGAGAGGTTTTGCTTGTATCTTCTGGCCCCAATTTAAAACAATATAAATTAGAAATCGAAAATTATATTAATAAATTCAAGCCATTCGTTATTGCCTTAAATTCATCCAGCACTATTAATAAAAATTTAATAGACTTATATGTTGCATGTAATCCTTTAACTCTTTTATCTGACTTTAAAAAGATTAAAAATTATAAAAAACCTTTGGTTTTACCAAAATCTATTTTATCAGATAAAATTAAAACAAGGCTTAATTCACAAAAAATTCTTGATTATGGGGTTGGAATTAAAGAAAATAAATTTGATATATTCGACAACTGTTCTAATATTCCTAAATTATATACCGTTGCTTATGCTCTTTCAGTTGCTACAAGTGGAAAGGCTAAAAGAATCCTATTAGCTGGTTTTGATGGATATGGGTCCGAAGATAGACGTACAAAAATTGTTGATAATATTTTTTATTTATATTCAACAAATAAAAAAGCTAAAAAAATTTTAGGCATAACACCTTCCTCTTACAGTTTTGACATAAAATCAGTTTACGCCTTATAAAATGAAAAAAATTATTGCAGTTGTGCCCGTGAGAAAAGGTTCTCAAAGAGTGAAAAATAAAAACTTTAAAAAATTTTGCGGGAAAAATTTACTTGAACATAAAATTGATATTTTAAAAAAAGTTAGAGATATTGATGATATTATTATAAATACAGACTCTAACAGAGCTATTTCAATAGCAAAAAAATTAGGAGTTAATTTTTTTAGAAGAGAAAATTATTTTGCGAGTTCTAAATGTACAAACAGTGAATTTTGGTCAAATGTAGCTTCTGTTACGCCGAGTAAATATATACTTTTTACTCATTGTACTAGCCCAATGATAAGAGTAAAAACTTATGAACAAACAATCAAAAAATTTTTTCTTAAGAAAAAAAAGTTTAATAGTTTAAATACTGTTAGTGATGTGAAAGAATTTTTATTTTTAAAAAATAAACCGCTCAACTTTAGGATTAATAAAGCTCCAAATTCTCAGAATTTACCAAACATAGTAAAACTAAACTTTGCTATAAGTATTTTAGAAACAAATTTTATGAAAAAGAAAAAAACACTTATTGGCACAAAACCTTTGTTTTACAAATTGGATCAAATTGAAGGTCACGATATTAATACCCCTTATGAATTTGAATTTGCTAAACATCTTTTCAAAAAAAATTAGATAGCTTTTTCATATTTTATTTTTATGATGCGCTCAATTTCTCCTCAGTGGAAAAAAACTAAAGATCTATATATAAATTGGCTTATAACCAGCCAGCTAAGAAAATTTTTTTCGAAGAATTTACATTATGAAAACCTCTCTATGTGGTGGCTTACTAAAGTATATGAAAAAGATGCACTAAATAACCCCGAGTGGTTTTGCCAATTAAACAATACGTTTAATAATAAAAAAGCAACAAATAGCAACTCCAACATAAACTTATTTTTAGAATTTATTAAAATATTATTAAAACTATCAAAAACAATAATTTTACTCATGTTTATTAAATGTTTTTATAGAAAGAAAAATTATAAAACTTCCCCAAGTCACTGTTTTCATGTTCATTTATCTAATTTAAGTAATTTCAAAAATGATTTCATTGATAAACAGTATGGGTCAATATCTTTAGAAAATAAAAAAATTTGTTATGCTGTTCAACTACCTTACAACTTATCATTAATTTTTAATTTCTTTAAAAATAAAAAAAAACTTAACAGAATTCCGGTAAATTTTTACATCATCAATAATTATCTGAAATTTACTTCGGTGTTAAAAGTCTTTTACGAAACCTCAAAAAATCTTTTATATTTAAATAGAGAGCTAAGTAAAAAAAATTATTTTATTATAGGATCAAAAGATTGTAGCAAAATTTTAAAACCATTATTAATCGAGTCCTTCTGTGGAACAATCCAATTTTCCTTATTGAACGGTATAAGCTTACAAAATCTTAACAATACAAAAAAATTTAAAACTTTTACGAGTTATTTAGAATTCTTTCCTTCATCAAGATCAATTTATTATTTTTTAAAAAAAGAAAAAAATTTAAAACTTATAAGTATAAATCATGCAAATTTTAGCGAAAATATGCTAGCTTACTGTTTAGATAAAAGAGAGTTTTCAAATAAAAATGATTTTTTAAATTTTTCACCTTCACCTGATATTTTTTTAACACAAGGCGAAAAATATTTTGATAAATTAAAAAAAATTTTTCCAAAAAAGAAAATCAAACAAATAGGTTCGTTAAAATTGGGAATTCAGAATATTAAAATTAAAAAGAATAATAATGCAAAAAAAAAATTCATAAGTGGCTCTAGAAAAATTATTTCTATTTTTACCAGCACGCATGATTATCTTGGAATGACAGAGATCTTAAATAACTCTGATATGTCTAATTATTTTTTAATTCTTCGACCACATCCATACTATAGGTTTAAGACAATTAGTCATTTTAAAAAAGATGCGAAATTTAAATTCCATTTATTAGATGATTTATCACCAAGAGAAATTATAAGCATTAGTGATTTTGTATTATCAGGAGATTCATCTCTTTGCTATGAAGCCGCGATTTTGGGAAAAAAAAATACATTGAGGCTTTACAATGAAAAATTTCATCCTCTTTTTGATTTAGATGACGGTATTACCATTGTAAAAGATTCAAAATCACTTGATAAATATTTAAATAATAAAATTAAAATTAAAAATTTAAGTCCTAAAATCCTAATAAAAAAATTTTTCTTTAAGTATGATAAAAAAGCACATATAAGGTTCAAAAATATTTTAAAAAAAATTTAATTTTTAGGGAGAAAGTTAAAAATGAGTGAAAGAAAGAAAATACCAGTATTCGATATTGCATTAGGAGAAAAAGAAAAAGAATATATCAAAGATTGTTTAGACACATCTTTTATTGGACAAGGTAAATATGTTAAAACTTTAGAAGAAAAATTTAGCGCGTTCGTTGATTGTAAATATGGAATTACAACTACAAGCGGTACCACAGCTTTACACTTAGCTTGTGCAACTATAGGACTTAAAAAAAATGATGAAGTTTTAGTTTCATCAAGTACAAACATGGCCTGTCCTTTTGCTATCGATTATTGTGGTGCTATTCCAATACCTATTGATATAGAAAAAGAAACTTGGCAATTGGATGTAAATCAAATTGAAAATAAAATAAATAAAAATACGAAAGCTATAATGGTAGTTCATCTTTTTGGTCATCCAGTTGATATGGATCCAGTTTTAAAGATTGCAAAAAAACATAATTTAAAAATAATTGAGGATTGCGCGGAGTCAC
>MDTG01355529.1_pt1 | contig 10223 bp, 10 predicted proteins | sample 811421 | NCBI WGS metagenome assembly MDTG01 (sample SAMN05326645, study PRJNA326480) | marine metagenome | isolation source: seawater | place: Pacific Ocean: South East | collected 2011 | reverse complement strand
GTTAAATTACCATCAATATAATTTTCGATTTTTTTCATATTATTTCTTATAAATTAAATATAAATTTCTTAAATAAATAAATATTCCAAAGGTCTGTCCAAGTATTATTACTGGATCTTTCCTAAATATAGCATAGGTAAGTAAAGAAATTCCTCCAAATATACTTAAATACCAAAAAATTACAGGTATATAACTCTCACCTTTTTTTTCTGAAAGTATCCATTGTACTATAAATCTTGAAGCAAATATACCTTGACCAATAAATCCTATTGTTAAGAACAACAATTCATTAAATGTAAGTGTCTGAAAATAATTAATCATTTTTGTTATTATGTTTTATTATTATTTTTTTTACTTTTATTATATCTTTTACTCCCTTTATCAATCTATCTAATGTACCATATTTGGATAATCCATAAATTCTTGCCCTATGATCAACTGATACAAAAAATGTTTTGTTACCATATCCCTTAAATAAAGCTGGTAAAAACCTATGCATGCCATCAAATACTGGAAATTCTAAAAATACCTCTTTATCAAATACTTTTAGAGAGCAGCCAGTATCTTTACAATTATCATTTAATATTAAAGACCTTATGAAATTGGCAATTTTAGATGATAATATCTTTATTAAATTATCTTTTCTTTTATTTCTAATTCCACCAACTAATTTATAATTATTTAAATTATAAATTTCTAATAAATTTAAGATATCTTTTGGGTTATTCTGTCCATCGCCATCTAAGGTGACTATTGTAGAATATTTTGAATTAATTATACCTTGATAAATTGATAGACTTTGACCTAAGTTTTTGCTGTTATTAATTAATTTAACTTTGCTTATTTTATTTAAATTATCAAAATCACTTTTAGATAAATCATTACTAAAATCATTTACTATAATAATTTCAAATAAATATTTTTTATTTTTCAAAAATTTATTTATTTCATCAATTAGTTTAAATACATTTTCTTTTTCATTATAGATTGGGATAATTATAGAAAATGAATACATGTTTAAGTTTGACTATTTAATTTTTTTTGAAAAAAATTTACTAAGATTTCCCAGCTATATTTATCAACTGACATTGGATGCTTGATATAGTTTCTTTTATATTCTGAATAACTTTTTAGAGCTTTTTGACCTTCGAATATCCAATCAATATTGTCATAAGATTTATCTATATTAAAATTTTTTACTTTAAGTGCTTTAATAAACTTTCTTATAAGATAATTTCTTTTTAATATTTCATTAGATGTTAAAAAAATTAAAGGCCTTTTCCATAAAACTGCAAAATTTAGAGCTGTAGAGTCATGAGTTAAAACTAAAATTGCATTTCTTACTATTTTACATGTACTCCCTGTAAAAACTTCTCTGCCCCCAAACAATCTGCTTAATTCATTAGGGTCTCTATTAATTTTGGGATGAGAACTTATAATTATTTTTTTATTGTAAAAATTTTCAATTTTCTCAAAAAAATCATTCATTTTAGGATAATATAAATCAGGTGTTGCATAACTAGGAACATTATGCAGCTCATAATCTGGGTGGTCGCACATACCGTTATCAAGAAAAACGATGTTTTCGCCAGATAACTCCTCTGATTTCATTTCTTTTAAATAATAATCATAATCTGAAACATGAGAATATACTTTTTCACTGTTTATTTTATCTGCTGTAATATTTCCAGAACATATATGCAATCCAAATTCTATATTTTTTTTTAATTTATTATAATACAAAATTTTATTAAAAAAAATTAATATAATATTAAAAAAACCAAATTTATTAATTAGGAAGCTCAGTCGGCTTTTATAGAATAATATTTTGTCTATTAAAGATATATAATTTGAAGGCACTAATGCATTGTCGTGTTTGACTATAATGCCGCCTTTGTTTGTGAACCAATTTGCACTTATGAAATTGTTATTAGTCGTAACCCTCAAATCAATTATATATGATCCGTTAATTATAATAGTTTTTGATATTAAATCTTCGAGGCTTTCAAAATAAATAAATTTTATTTTCTTTGTATTTTGAGCTTTTATTTCACCATTAACTTTATTTACAAATGATAGATCCCATATTTGTATATCGATATTATGATCCAAATAATACTGAACTCCAAACCTCTCGTAATCTCTATCAGTAAATGAATGATTAAAAAGAAAAATTAACTTAGTTTTCATAGAACTTTGAAATTTTTATTTATTTTTTTTATTTCTTTCGCTGGATTACCTGCAAATAATCGTTTCGAACTTATATTTTTTGTTATTACAGATCCTGCTGCTATTACTGACCAATTTTTTACATTGATATTATGAATTAAGGTAGCATTTGCTCCAATAAACACACCTTCACCTATGTTACAATTACCACAAACTACTGCATTTGGGGATATTGAGGAGTAAGAATTTATATTTGTATCATGCTCGATAATTGATGATGTATTTATTATGCAAAAATTATCTACGTTAGCATTTGCATTTATTACTACGTTTGGCATTATAATATTTCCATAACCCAAGGTAGCTGTTTCTGAAATAATTGCAGATTTATGAATTATATTTGGAAATTTGTATTTATTTTTAAAATATTTTTTTGATAATTCATATCTTGTTATGTTTTCACCTATAGCAAAAACTAGATTTTTAATATTAATATTTCTAATTTCATTTTCTAAAAAAATTTTACCCTTTTTTTTACTATTTATTTTTTGTTTTTTCTCACTTACAATATATCCACCCAGTTTATAATCATGTTTAATAATTTCATAAATTATTTTTGAATTACCACCATTGCCAAATATAAAAATTTCTTTTTTCATTTATCTATTTTGTTCTATTGTTTTTTTTACTTAAAAGTATATCTGCCATAATTAAATCATCATATTCATCAATATCAATAGGCCAAGTTTTATTAAGTAAATAAAAATTTGTTTTTTTTTCTACAACTAGTTTCTTAAATTTTTTTAAAAATTTGACATCTATGATATAATAAGAACCATCAATAAAATAATAATTAGACTTATAATCTTGTCTTCTTGTAACCTGTTTTTTTGGTTTAGCTAAATATTTCCAATCATTTTTTAGCATCTCAATACATTCATAAGGATGCTCTTTCATAGGGATTACGCTTACTAACGATTTTAATTTTTTGTTTGAATAATATTTTAGCATTTTCTTTAAATCTAACACATCTCTAATTGGATTTGTAGGTTGAAGGAGAATAACATTATTTATTTGTTTAAAATTATTTTTTTTTAACCATTCTAATGCGTGTAAAATGCTATCAACAACATTACTATTATCTTTTGCAAGAGTTTTAGGCCTAAGGTAGTTTTTAAATTTATAATTAGAACCACAAAATTTTAAAATATTTTTTGAATCTGTAGAAATAAATATCTCAAAGTTATTTTTTTTTTTATTAATAGTATTAAATTTTTTTACAAAATCAATAGTATGCTTTATCAGTGGTTTGTTGTTTAGTAATGAAATATTTTTATCTTTGATACCTTTTGAGTTTTTTCTAGCTGGTATAAAAAAAAGATTATTCATCATTTAATTTTTGAAAAAATTTTTTATTATTTTAGATTTATGAATTAGAACTTCCTCTGTGTCTTTTACCATAATTGGTATAGCAATAGATTTATTTAAAATATCAAACGATTTCTTTAAAGTTTCCTTTAACTCATTAAGACTCAAATCAAAATTTTTAATCATATGATCCCAATAAGTTGCAAAATGCCATTCTATTGCATCTGGTACATTTTTTGTTCCTATATTATTTTTATTTAATTCATTTAATAAAGCCTTAGCAACCTCAGGTGTTTCTAGATTAAAAATTAATGTATCACATAAAGGCTTACATTCGTGAGGAATTTTTCTAAATTCAATTTGATTAATCTTTTTGAGTTCGTTTTCCAGTATATTATAATTTTTTCTATTATTAGAAACAATATAATCAATTTTATCTAATTGAACTGAAACTATTGCAGCTTGTAGTTCAGTCATTCTATAATTGAAACCATAAACTCTATGCGTATCTCTGCCTCTTGGTAGTTTTGGATCATACATGTGTCCATGATCATGCAATTCTCGAGAAAGTTTATAAAGTTCTTCATTATTTGTAGTGAGCATTCCACCTTCTCCAGCCATTATTGTTTTTCCAGCATCGAAACTCCAAGCTGTTATGTCAAAGTGTGTGCCTAATTTGTTATTTTTCCATTCAGCTCCTAATGACTCGCAAGAGTCATCAATCACTGGTATGTTTTTTTCTTTAGCAATTTTATATATTTTTTCTTGTTCTACTGCTACTCCAAGCATATGTACTGGAATTATGGCTTTAGTATTTTTATTAATTGATTTTTTTAACTCTTCAGGATCCATATTTAGAGTTTCATCTATATTTATAAAAACTGGTTTAGCTCCTAAATCTATAATTGCTTCAGCTACCGCTATAAATGTAAAAGCTTGTGTTATAACTTCATCACCAGGTTTAATATTTAAAGCTCTCAAGGCAATTTTTAAAGCGGCAGTTCCTGATGATACAGCTTGAGCGTAATTTACACCCAGATAGTCTGCAAACTTTTTTTCAAATTCTCTTACTCTATATCTTCCATTTCTTAATGTATCAAATCCGTGTGCAAATAATACACCTCCATCATCAAATAAATCATTAATTGCTTTTCTTTCTTCTTTACCTATTAATTCAAAACCGGGCATTAATTATTCTCACTACAAACTATTATTATTTGATCTAATAATATTTAACATATTTTTTTTGTTAATAGATACTGGATTATTTTTAATTGATTCACTAGCTTTTATGGAAAAATCAATAAAATTTTGTATTTCATTTTTTTTTACACCGAAGTTTTCAATTCCCGGAGGAATATTTGATTTATGACATAACATTTCTATGTATTTGACAACCTCATTTGATTTACTTTTATTTGATATTCTTTTTTTACTCAGTTTTATTTTGGGCAAACTATCGTATAATTCAGCATATCCATAATATCCTTTATTTTGATTAAATCTAAGTATTTTTTTTAGAAAAAAACCACCTGCTATACCATGAGGCACAGAGTAATTTGCTCCTAAGAAATAAGATAAGGCTCCTGTGGGCCCACTACTAGTGTTAGATAATCCAGCCATAGCAAAATAAGCCGCCCATTGAAGGTTAATCCAATCATCAATCTTTGATTTTTTTTTAAGTATATTCGGAAAAGAAAGGAAAATATTCTTGATAGCCTCCTTAATAAATATTTTTGTAACGAAATTACTTTTTGGACTTGAGAAACTTTCAATAGCATGAACTAAGGCATCGAGTGTAGAAGAGATTACAACTTTTAATGGAGCATCAGAAACTAGTCTTGGGTCTAATATAGCAAGTATTGGATAATTATTTATATCATTAATACCCATTTTTTTCTTACTTTTACTATCTATAATACTTGCATTATAAACTAATTCAGAACCAGTTCCTGTTGTAGTTGGAACACAAATAACTGGGAGTGGTTTATTTAAATCAGTTGGAAAACCCCTAAAAGATAGAGCGTTGCCATTGTTTGCACAAATCACTGCAAGGGCTTTTGCTGTATCCATTGCACTACCACCACCAATCCCAATTATGCAATCAACCATAATTTTATTATTTTTTTTAAATTGATTAATTATTTTATCTAAATAATCATAATTTGGTTCAAACTTTAAAGAGTACTTATGAAAAATACATTTAAATTGTTTATTTAGTTTTATAATAAAATTCTTAACAATTTTATTTGAGTCATATAAATTTCCATCTACTACTATACCTATTCTTTTGAATTTAAGCTCACGTATTTTATCAGGAATTAAATCTAGTGTCCCACTTCCTGAAAATACATTTGTATTGATTTTAATATTAAAAAAATTCTTCATATTAAAGAATTATAAGTTTTGATGTATTCACTCCATTGGCCAACATCATGCCATTTCTCATTTTCTACAGAAAATATACCAATTTTTAACTTATTTTTTTGAACATTTTTAACAAGTTGATCAAAATCTAAGATTATATTTTTTTTTATTAATTTTAATATCTTTGGCTCAAACAAATATAAACCTGTATTAACCAAAAATTTATATTTAGGCTTTTCCTCAATTCTTATGAGTAGATCTTTACTATTAATTATACAGTTGCCATATGGTAGCTTATATTCTTTTTTAACTGCTACAATTGTCATATCAAATTTATTCTTTTGGTGAAAATTTAATAAATTAAAATAGTCACAATCTACAAGAATATCACAATTTGTTACAAAAAATGTTTTGTTCAATTTATTTTTAATTAATCCTAAGCTTCCAATGGTTCCCAAGGGTTTTTTTTCATTTATAAATGAAATTTTTTCTTTAATATTTAAAGTTTTAAAATAGGCTTTAAGTATAGATGCTTTAAAATTTACACTTATATGAAAATTTTTCACTCCATAATTACTAAAATTACTTATTATTTTTTCTATTATAGGTTTATTATCTATCGGAATTAGAGCTTTAGGAAGTATTTCCGTAAAAGGTTTAAGTCTTGTTCCATAACCTCCTGACATTATGATAACTTTAACATTTTTAAGTAATTTATTTTGTGAGATTTCTTCTTTAAAAATATCATTAACAAATAGAACATTTTTTATAGTGTGATTCTTAGTTACAATTGGAATTACAGTTATCTTATTTTTAATAAAAAGCTTTTTTGCTTGATCAATATTATATTCATTTTCAATTAAAAATAATGGTTTTTTATTATAGAATTTATTTATAGAAGTATCGATTGATATTTTTTGAAGAATTATTTTTCGACAATCACCATCACTTAGTGTTCCAAGCAATTTTTTTTTATCATCAACTATAATTAAACATTTTTCTCCAACTTTACTCATAATCGATAAAGCTTTTTTAAATGAAGAATTAGGTTTTAAGAAAATTTTTTTCATAGATATGATTTAGCTAATTTTTTAATAATAACATTAGATGTATAATAATATTATAAAGTAAATTTATAGAAACACAATAGAGTGTAATTAAATTATTACAATTTCTAAAACTTTATATCATAAAATTTTTTTTTGAGATTTTTGTTCAAGTCTAAATTTCTAATAGCTTTTAAACTATTTTGTATAGTTTTTTCTTTATAGTATGGATTTTTATAATTTAAAATTTTATTAGAAAATTTATTATCTAAAATTTTTTTTATTAATTTAATAATTTCATTTTTATTACAGTCTACGTCAATTACACTCTTGGATTTTAGTCTTCCTTTTTGTCGATCACCAATATTTATTGTTGGTATTTTAAAGTAAGGAACTTCAATTAAACCACTTGATGAATTACCAATAACAAAATCTACAAATTTTAGTGAAGAATAGTATTTAAGAGATCCTAATGAATTAACAAAAACTGTCCTATTTTTGTTCTTTTTTACGTATTTAATAATTTCTTGATTAATAACCTTATTGTCTGAATCAGAATTTGATTGAGTAAAAATTATTTTTAATGTTTTAAATTCATCTAAGGCATCAAGAATAATTTTAATTTGTTGCTTTGAAGTGTATCGTTCTAAAGTTACAGGATGATAGGTAAATAAAGCTAAATTACCATTAAATTTAAAATTTAAATATTTTTCCAGATAATATTTTTGTAATAATTTTGTTTTTTTAATATTATCTAGTGCTAATGATCCAACATGAAAGACATTTTGTTTTTTTTCACCTAATTGAATAATTCTTTTTTTATAATTTTTTGTAGAAGCAAAATGAAAAGAAGACATCTTAGTAATAGAATGTCTAATTCCCTCATCAATAGCACCTTGTGTTGTCTCACCTCCATGAAAATGTGCAATTGGAATATTTAAAAAATATGCAGAAATTGCAGCTCCATAGATTTCATATCTATCTCCTAGTATAATAATTAAATCATATCTATTTTTAGAAAAAAAATTTGAAAATTTTAAAATAGAAATACTTGTGATATTTGCAATATCAAATTTTTTATCATGACTGAGATCAAGATAAATTTTTTTAAAAATTTTTAAACCATCTTTTTTTATTTCTTCATATGTTGATCCATATTCTTTAGAGAGGTGTGTTCCTGTAACTACCAGTTTAGTTCTAAAATTTTTAATCTTAAATAGACCTTTAATTAAATGCTTTAATAATCCATACTCTGATCTACTTCCTGTAATAACGCAAATATTTTTCATGTTAATTTAGTATCTTTTTTATAATTTTTTTTTGCTTTTTTATTTATTATTCTGTCCCATTTCATTGGTGATATTCCATCAGAAGGTCTTTTAACAATTAAGTTTTTTTCAGAAAATAATTCTCCCTTACTAATATCTTTTAATATATGAATAGATTTACGAACAATTTTAATATTTTTTAATTCTGATTTTGCTATATTTTTTTTTCCGTCTCCAAATGAGATTTCAATATTTCTAATTGCTCTTACCATTTCGCTGAATTCATTAATATTTAAACTTGCAGCGTGATCAGGCCCATCCATGGCTTTATTTAAAGTAATATGTTTTTCTATAATTTTGGCACCAAGGGCAGTAGCTGCTATTGGAACCTCTATGCCTTGTGTGTGATCTGAATAACCTATGTCTACTTTAAATTTTTTTTTAATGGTTATCATTGCGTTCAGATTTACATCGACAAAATTAGTGGGGTAAGAAGTAGTACAATGCAAAATTGTAATATTTTTTTTTGATAAACCATTATTTATTAAAATATTCAATGCATCTCTAATTTCTTTTATGCTAGACATTCCTGTTGATAAAATTGTTGGAATATTAATTTTTGCTATACTTCTTAATAGTGGTAAGTTCGTAATATCCCCTGAGCTTATTTTTATTCTTTTAATTCCAATTTTTTTTAAGAGTATAAAGCTGTCAATATCGAAAGGTGTTGATAAAAATTCTATTTTCTTTTTTTTGCAATAATTTTTAATTACTACATGATCTTTTTCACTCAATTGTAATTTTTTTAACATTTCAAATTGTGTTTCTTTTTTTGATGTTTTATTTAATTGATATTTAGCTTTTGGAGCTGTTTTGGTTACAATTTTATCCGCATTAAAAGTTTGAAATTTAATTATATCCGCTCCTGCAGAAGATGCACCATCAATAAGTTTTTTTGCGAGTTTAATACTTCCGTTATGATTAACGCCTGCTTCTGCAATTATTAATACTTTATTTGTATTCATTTTTTTCTACTAATTTTCTATAATTTAATTATTTCAACTACTTTTTGTATATTTTTCTTTGTTAGGTTAGTGCTTGAAGGAATGCATAAAGAACTATTAACCAAATTTAATGAATTTGATATTTTGTATTTTTCAAATTTTTTAAACATCTTTTGTTTGTGATTTAATCTCCATACTGGTCTAACTTCAATATTTTTAGAATTAAATTTTTTTATTAGTGTTTTGATGCTATGTTTATAATCTTTATTTATAATTATAATATTTAACCAGCAGTTATTAATAGCATAATCTGGTGTTTTCATAATCTTCAAACCCTTGATAGTTGAAGTTAATTTTTGATAAAATAAATTAATTTTCTTTTTTTTATTAATAATTTTATTAAATTTTTCAAACTGCGCTAGTCCAACTGCTGCATTAAGATTATTTAGTCTGTAATTATAGCCTACATTGTTGTGAACATAATGCAAACTATCATCTTTTGCTTGAGTAGATAAATAATAAGCATCATCACGATATTTTTTATTATTAGTTATTATCATTCCTCCACTACCACATGTTAAAATTTTATTTGTGTTAAATGAAAAGCATCCAATATCTCCAATTGTACCTGTGTGGAGACCTTTAAATTTACCTTTTATATATTTTGTTCCTAAACTTTCAGAAGCATCTTCAACTATTTTTATTTTATTTTTTTTACAATAATCAAATAATTTATCAAACTTGGCTGCATTTCCCCATACATGAACAACAATAATTGCTGATATAGTTTTTCTTGTTTTTTTATTTATTGTTTTTCCTTTGTATTTGATTGTATTTTCTTTTAAAAAATTTAAAGTTTTGTCTTGATCAATATTAAAATATTTGTCTGAGTCCATAAAGATTGGTGAACAATCATTATAAATAATAGAATTTATAGTTGCTACAAATGTTAATGAAGGGACTATAATCTCATCTCCTCTTTTACAGCCAATGACTTTAAG
>MDTG01291409.1_pt1 | contig 10223 bp, 8 predicted proteins | sample 811421 | NCBI WGS metagenome assembly MDTG01 (sample SAMN05326645, study PRJNA326480) | marine metagenome | isolation source: seawater | place: Pacific Ocean: South East | collected 2011 | reverse complement strand
TGATTGTGATATTAAGACTTACGATAGAAGAATGTTAGCAAAATTATTTTATCCAGTTGTAAACCCCCTTTTTAACTTTGAATTTTGTAAAGGTTTTTATCCAAGAGTTGCTGACAATAAGATGAATGGAAGAGTAGCAAGACTGTTAGTTTTTCCATTATTAAATGCTTTGGAAAAAACTATTGGTAAAAGTGATTACTTAGATTTTATGAAATCATTTAAATATCCACTAGCTGGTGAATTTTCATTTAGAAGAAATATTTTACCTGAACTTAGAATTTCATCAGATTGGGGCATCGAAATTGGAATTTTGTCTGAAATGCAAAGAAATTTTTCTCCTCAAAATATTTGTCAGGTTGATTTAGCAGACACCTATGATCATAAACATCAAGATTTATCCCTAGACGATGAAAAAAAAGGTCTATCGAGAATGTCTACAGATATTATTAAAACCTTTATAAAAAAGTTGGCGACTCAAGGTCATTCTTTTAGTAGAGAGCAATTACGATCCTTAAAAGCGACATATTATAGATCAGCTTTGGACCTGATTGATGCTTATAGAGCTGATGCTGAAATGAATGGTCTAAAATTTGACTCTCACACTGAAGAAAAAGCTGTTGAATTATTTTCCAGTAACATAATAAAAGCTGGAGAAGATTTTTATTTAAACCCAATGGATGCACCCTTTATACCTACATGGAGTAGAGTTAAAAGTGCAATACCAGATTTTTTAATAAGATTAGAAAAAGCTGTTAATGAAGATAACAGACAATATCTTTAATTTCCATAAGACAAATTATAAAAAATTTTTCTAATTGATATAATATATTTATTAAATTAAGTTAATTTATATCTACTAACAATTTGATATTGGACATGGCAAATATAAAATTTAAAGGGGTTCATAAATCTTTTGGTTCAAATAAAATAATTACTGATTTTAATTTAGAGGGTAAGGAAGATGAATTTCTTGTTTTGGTAGGGCCATCTGGGTGTGGAAAATCAACATTATTAAGAATGATAGCCGGACTTGAAAAGATTGATGATGGCGAAATATTTATTAATAATCAAAAGATAAACGAGCTTCATCCATCAAAACGTCAAACAGCTATGGTATTCCAGTCTTATGCTCTTTATCCTCACATGAATGTATTTGAGAATATGTCTTTTGGATTAAAAATAGAGAAGAGGTCAAAAGAGGAAATTAAATTAAAAGTAACAGAAGCTGCGAAAATTTTAAAAATAGAAGAACTTTTAGATAGAAGACCGAAAGAACTTTCTGGTGGACAAAGACAGCGAGTAGCTATTGGAAGAGCTATAACTAGAAGTCCTAAAGTATTTCTTTTTGACGAACCGTTATCTAATTTAGATGCATCATTAAGAGCAGACATGAGAGTAGAAATATCAAAACTTCACGATCAAATTAGGACTAATATGATTTACGTTACGCATGATCAAGTAGAAGCAATGACCTTAGCTGACAGAATAGTGATAATTAATAAAGGAAATATTGAGCAAGTTGGCACCCCGGCTGAAATATATAACAACCCTGCTAATGTTTTTGTGGCTCAATTTATTGGAACACCAAAAATGAATATTTTAGAAATAACTGAGGAAAACGTTATATCTGAAAATACAATAAAATTATTAGGTATAGAAATTAAATTCAAAACTAATCCTAAATTTGAAAAAAATAAACATTATATTGGAATTAGGCCTGAGCATTTAAAAGTAAACGACCAAAATGATTTTACTTTTGCAACTAAAATTGAGTTAGTTGAAAATCTTGGTAATGAGAAAATATTATACATCAAAAATGGACCAGATCAAATGAGTGTAAAAATTTCAAGTAACGAGCAAATAACTGATAAAATTGGTTTTGATTTTAAAAATATTTTTATATTTAATAAAAGTGGAGAAAGAATAAAATTATAATACAACTTTTAATTGTTAAGACTTATAATTTTTAGATTAAACATAGAAAATTTAAGAAAAATTTTAAATCATCAATTTAATCAAATAATTGCGACATCCTGTCAAATATAGTAAATTTTTTATAAAATCCTAGGAGGGTAAATGAAAAATATAATAAAAATATTTTGTATAATATCATTATTAATTTCAAGCGCTGTTTATGCAGATATTAAATTTTGGACTACAGAGGTCCAACCTGCACGAATGGCTAAGCAAGAGGAAATGGCAAAAGCTTTTGAAGCTAAAACAGGTATCAAAGTTGATGTAATTCCAATTGAGGAAAAAGATCTAGGCACCAGAGCAACTGCTGCTGCAGCTGCTGGAGATTTACCAGATGTGATTTATCATACTTTACAATATGTTCTACCTTGGGCTGAGGCTGGAATATTGGATGTTGATGCTAACAATGCGGTGGTTAAAGCACTTGGCAAAAATACTTTTGCTCCAGGAGCTCTTAGCATGGCTAAGTCAGGCTCAAAAATTGCTGCTGTACCAGTTGATGGATGGACACAGATGGTTGTTTATAGGAAAGATCTTTTCGAGAATGCTGAACTCGAGCCTCCAACAAGTTACGCCAACATTGTCAAAGCTGTGGAGAAATTATCAAAAGTAAATGGTGTATTTGGTTTTGTAGCTGCTACTAAAACCGATGAAAATTTTATGAGCCAAGTTCTAGAACATGTCCTATTAGCTAATGGAGTAAATATAGTTAAAAAAGGTGGTATCAAAAAGCAAGGTAAAAAGTTAAAAGAAGCATTAGAGTTTTATAAAGTTATCGCAAAGGCAAGTCCTCCAGGTGAACTTTATTGGAAACAATCAAGAGCACTTTATTTTGCTGGAAAGACGCCAATGATAATTTGGTCTCCATTTATTATGGATGAACTCGCAGGTTTAAGAGACTCGGCTCCACCAACAATAAACAGCGATCCAACATCTCCTGAACTAGCATCTAAGACAGGTTTTATCACTAATTTTAGTGGACCTAGTAATAAAAAAGGTGCTGCATGGGCAGATATTAGATACTTTGGCATAACAGCTGATGCTGATACTGATGAAGCAAAACAGTTTATCATTTATTCAATGGATGAGGGCTATACAAGCACATTATCTATTGCTCCAGAAGGTAAGTTTCCAGTTAGGCGAGGAAATGCGAGTGATCCAGAGGCATTTACAGCAGCGTGGAGTAAATTACCCGTAGGAGTTGATAGAAAAGCTCCTTTATCAGATCTTTATTCTTCAGACGTTATAAATAATATTGTTGCAGGTTTAGATACTGCAAATAGATGGGGAGTTAAAGAAGGTGAACTATCTAGAGCATCTAAAATTATAAATTCACAATTTATAAATAGAATCACAAGAGAGTACATTGATGATGAAATTACGGTTGATGAAGCAGTTGATAAAATAAATGCTGGATTAGCTAGCTTCTAGTAATTTAAATTTTTTAAAAAAGCGGATAAGATTATTTATCCGCTTTTTTTTTATGAAAAATACTTTAGCAAATACTGAAAAGATAACTGCATATATTTTAACGTTACCTGCAGTTGCTTTAGTCTTTTCAATTATTTTATTTCCTATTTTCGCAAATGTTTGGATTAGTTTTAAAGAAGTGGAGTTAAAAGATATTAGAATACCTGAACCAAGAGCAAAAAAAATAGTTAAATCGATTTTGGATGAGCCCTCAAAAATCAAAATTATATATAAGTTAAGAAATAGTTCATTAACTCAAGAAATCAGAGATGTATCCTTTAAAGATATATATCCAAAAAATTTCAAAATAGAAAAATTAGACACTAGATGTAATTATAAAAATAATACTTTAAAATGTGAATTTGGCAATTGGAAAGCAAAATATAAGGAAAATTTTGAAGTAATTATTAAAGTAAATGATGTTTCAAAAATAGATGAAAAAGGTCTTAAATCAGCGAAACCTAAATTGGATGGTAAATCAGATAATGTACTTCTAAATACCGATTTTACTCTTAAAAATTTTAAAAGAGTTATTTTTGATAATGAATTTATAGATCTGCTTCTAACAACATTTTATTATACTTTTTTTGGGACTGTTGGATCAATTATATTTGGCGTCTTAACCGCTCAAATGGTTAATCAAAAATTTTATGGAAGAACATTCATGAGGAGTGTTTTGCTCTTTCCCTATGTTGCTCCCGTAGTAGCGCTGGCCTACACATGGGAACTCTTATTAGATCCAAATAGTGGAACATTAAATAGTTTGTTAATAAATTACCAAGTTATTGAAACTCCAATAAATTTACTAGGCCAAAAATATATTGAAATAAATATTTTAGGGTTTGATTTTAAATTAAGGCTAGCTCTTACAACTGTTATTATGTTTGAAATATGGAGATATTTTCCTTTAGCTTTTTTATTTATTCTTGCAAGACTTCAAGCAGTTCCAAAAGAATTGTATGAGGCAGCTGAGGTTGATGGGGCAAGCCCATTTCGAAAATTTTTTAGCATAACATTACCTCAGATCACTGCAGTTATATCAATTTTATTTATGATAAGATTTATCTGGAATTTTAATAAGTTTGAAGATGTTTTCTTACTTACTGGAGGAGCGTCAGGAACTAGAACTCTCCCAATTAATGTATACCAACAAGGTTTTGCAATATCTGATATTGGAATGGGGTCAGCTGTTTCAATGGTAATAGTTGTCTTACTATTAATGTTCATGTTTTTTTACTTTAAGCTTTTAGGAAAAAGAGTTGATGAAAACTAAAAATTTAATCTTATTTATTCTAGTATCATCTTTTTTTTTGATCTTCTCAGTTTCAATATGGAAAATATTGGCAACGTTACAGGGGTTAAATATTAAAAATTTTAACTTACAAATAATATTTATTTTTGGTCTTTTAATATCATTTGCTAACTTAAGAATAGGAAATAAAATTAAAGTTATTTATAAATCAATTATTTTTTCTTTAATTTTTGTTGTTTGTGATGGTTATCTAATTCAAAAATTGCCGCTATGGTATAATTTTGGTATTTTTTTGATTTTATATTTTTTTGTTCATAAAATAAATAAATATAATTTTGAATATTTAAAAGAAAAATACTCATCTCAAGTAATTTTTTTTGATTTTTTAACTTTATTTGGAATTTTATTTTTTTCTTTCATAATACTTTTCCCCTTTTACATGATGATAATAACCAGTTTTAAAACTCAAATAGCCTTATTAGTTAATCCTCTAAATTTTAGTATTGATTTAGGTCAAGATTTAAAAGATTTATTCAATTCTTATTTTGTAATTTTTAAATCATATAATTTTGCTAAGTATATTTTAACTAGTACCATCGTCTCTGTTGGCACTGTGATTATAACTCTTATTTTTGCAATTCCAGCAGCATATGCAATTGCTAGATTAAATTTCTTTGGAAAGACATTTTTTTCAACTTCGATACTGGTAATTTATATGTTTCCAGCAATAGTTCTGGTAATTCCGTTATATACAATCTTTAGTCAATTAGGCCTTAGAAATTCTATTGAAGGCTTGTTAATTGTTTATACGGCCACAACTCTTCCAGTGGCAATTTACATGCTGCAAGGATACTTTAAAAGCATACCCAAGGAATTAGAAGAAGCGGCAATATTAGACAAACTAAGTTGGTTCGGAATAATTACTAAAATTATAATTCCATTGAGCATTCCAGCAATTTCCTCTGTGGCTTTATACATATTTATGATAGCTTGGAATGAATTTTTATTTTCTTTGATGTTTCTAGATAACCCAAATTCTTTTACACTTTCAAGAGCCATACAGTTTTTAAGTGGTGACGCAGAAACACCTAGACAATATTTAATGGCAGGCTCAGTAATTGTTACATTACCAGTATTATTTATTTTTGTTTATTTTGAGAAATATCTAGTAAGTGGACTTACCGCTGGGAGTGTAAAAGAATGAGGAATAATCTGGTAGAAAAAGCCAAAAAAGTTTTATTGGGTAACAAAAAAAGAGGCTTTACATTACCTACAAATAACAAATTGTATCCTGCACAATGGAAATGGGACTCTTGCTTTATTGCTCTTGGATATTCACATTTTAATCTCAAATATGCACTAGATGAAATATCTACTCTTTTAGAGGGCCAATGGAAAGATGGTATGATACCTCATATTCTTTTTCATGATTTAAAAACAAATTATTATCCAAATCATTCTGTTTGGAATTGTGGAAATAAAATCCATTCATCCGGAATAACTCAACCGCCAGTTCTTGCAATAATTTTAAAAAAAATTTTGGATAAAAATAAAACTAATATTTCAAAAAAAATAAAAATAAAGTCAATTATTAAAAAATTAAAAAAATATCACGAATGGTTGATTAAATATAGAGATCCAAAAAAAACTGGTTTGGTCTCAATTTTACACCCTTGGGAAAGTGGATATGATAATTCCCCTCTTTGGGATTATTCGATGAATGAAGTTCAGGTAGAAAAAAATTTAAAATATATAAGAGGGGATAATAAAGTGATAAATCCAGAATACAGACCTTTAGATGCGGATTATGATAGATATGTAACAATTAAAAACCACTTAAGAAAAAATAAATATAATCCAAAAAATCTTTACAAAAAATCTATGTTTAATGTGGTAGATGTAGGATTTAATTCTATTTTTTTAAAAGCAAATAAAGATTTAATAAAATTACTACAGATATTCAATTTAGAGCATAAAAATTTAGAAAAATTCGTTGTGAAATCAGAAAATCAAATTCTAAAATTATATAATAAAAAAAAAGAAGTTTTTTTTAATTACGACATAAAAAATAAAAAAAAAATCATGGTTCCATCTATTACAAATTATTTTATTTTATTCGCAGACTTAAAAAATCAATCAATTAACAAAAAAATAATTAAAAATTTAAAAAATTATAACCAAAATGAGAAATACCTGTTTTCAAGTATTAAACCAAATTATAGAAAATTTGAGGAAAAACGCTATTGGAGGGGTCCGGTTTGGATAAATTGTAATTGGATTATTTATCAAGGGTTAAAAAATAAAGATAAAAAATTTGCAGATAAAATTAAAGAAAAAACTATCGATCTTATTAAAAAAAATGGCTTTTATGAATATTACAGTTACAAAACGGGAAAAGCATACGGTGCAAGTAACTTTTCTTGGACTGCTTCCTTATTTTTAGATTTGATAATGGAAAAAAAATACAATTAATTTCATATTAAAAATTTAATAAATTATATTGATATTTTCTTGCTTCAATCACCTCATTAGGAAGTTTCAGATCAACATCATCAATCTTAATAACTTCATCCTTGCTTATATTTCTTTTTAAAATAGCATTATCAGTTAGGCCTAATGGCAAAATCATTTCTTTTTTAGATTTCTCTGATGTAATTAATCGACCTCTAACACAAAATCCGCCCTCGCCATCAAGTTTTTCTCCTGCTTTCAAATCTTTTTTTGCAAAACTTGCTACATCAGCATTATAATTTTTTGTAAACCCTGTTGCTCTATTATCCAATGCTATTGAATAAACAGATTGTGCAAGCTCTAACCCTATATAATGATATGGTCTCCAAATTGCTGAGTAATTTCCAGATATGTCCGTAATCATCCCATAATCTTTAAAGCAATTTTTTACATATTCGTTCTGTGCTTTAATAACAACATAAACACCCCATCTTAAATCATTTGGAATATCCTTTTTTTCTAAGTCTATACTTGAAATAACCTCTACTTGTCCAACAAACTCAATTAGACCACCATCATTTTTTGGGATCATTTTTTTTGCAATATCATAAACACCAACTGGAGGAAATGTTAGTCCATTGCTAGGACATTTTAAATTGGCAGCGTTACTTACAGCACACATTTCAATTGCAGACTTATCTCCACATAAAAAACTATTAAACATTTTTGGGTTCATCCCAGACTCTAGCTCAGCTCTCTCCTTAGTCAGACCATAGTGACCCCAAACGGTATCGGGTGTGGAGTATTCAAAAGTAGGGTGATATTTAGTACCTTTGCCAGCACAAACTATTGAAAATCCATTTAATCTTGCCCACTCAATTTGTTCAAGAATTAACGATGGCTGATCTCCATAAGCCATAGAGCATATAACACCTTTATCTTTTGCAAGATCAGATAAATATTTTCCACAAGTTATATCTGCTTCAACATTGACTAATATTACATGTTTTTTATTTTTTATTATTTTAGTTGCATGGACAGTACCAACTATAGGATTGCCTGTTGCCTCTATAAAAATTTCTATATTTCTATCAAAAACATCTTCCAATTTACTTGAATAATTTATTCCTTTAACTGTTTTTTCATTTAATCCACTTTTTAGACAATTTTTCTTCGCTAGATCTATATTTATATCAACAATGCTATCAATTTTAATTTTATCCAAATTATTATATTGAGCCAAAAACATACTCACAAATTTACCACATCCTATAAAACAAATTTTTATAGGATCTTTTCTATTTTCTAATTTAGTATGTAAAAACATTTATAAATAACCTAACTCTTTCATCTCACTATAAAATGTATCTTGTAAATTAGCTATTATTTTTTTTGGGAGAAGATCTTTCCAATCATTTTGTGGACCTAAATTAAAAAATTTATTTTTTTCTTTAGTGAGGCTGCTTACTGAGTTTTCATCAAAAAAACCATTTTCTTCTAAATTTTTTAAACTTTTAAATGATGAATTATAAATAATTTTATTTATATTTTCAGAAGAAATTGAAATATTATAAAACTGACTTAAATATTTTAATAACTTTAAAATTTCTTTTTTTGGATCATTTATTAAATCTTCATATCTAATTAAAAGATTATTTTTAGGGTATCTTTTCCATGATTTGTAATGATTTTTCCATGATGAGAGAAGTTGAGGTATATAATTTTCATCTAAACCTATAGATTGATTATCGTTTGTAATAAATTTGAAAGCTGTATCATCGTCCTTAATTGAAAAGTGATTTTTTAAAGAGGTAAACACATTCCGTGGATCTCTGACTATATGTATAACACCTAGAGAATTATTTAGATCTGTAAATGAACAAGATTTTCCCTCAATAGTAAATTTACAAAGCATATTGTGAGTTTTAAAAATTTTAATATCTTCATTAATATTGAGTCTAGTTTGAGAAATATCCCAATTTAGCGCTGTTTTTTTGAAAATGATTTTTTTTTTTTCATTTGGAAATACCGATAAATTGAAATCATTATCTAAATCAAAAAAAAATTTTTTTGAGGGATAAAGTTCTATATTTTTAGCCTCTTTAAATACTTCATTTCTTTCAAAATTATTATTAATTACTTGTCCAATAATAGTTCTGATCCATGTATTTCCACTTTTTGGATAAGACGCTAACCATATGATCATATTTAATTTAAGTGTTATAAATCATTCACTGTTTAACAATGCTTTTTTTAAAAATATATAATCTAAATTACAATCTTTATAACCTTTTTTTACTATATTTAGATAACGTTCAGTTGGAAATTTAAATTTTGATTTTTTAACCATTGTATAAGTCATTACTTTTTTCTCATAATAATAAAAAAACAATTTTTTATAAAGAATTGGATAATCCTCATATAAATCCAATTTCTTCTCATCACTTTTTGAGATTTCAAACAAAGCACCTTGTACCACAAAATTTTTTTTTGGCTCTATATCTGCGGCTCTATATTTACTTCTAAAAGTAAGTTTAAAATTTCTTAAGTTAATTTTTTTTAAAAAAATACTATCTTTACATCTTCTTTTCATTTGGAAATGATTAAGGTTACTACCGTAAGCAAAATATAACATTTAATTTTCTAAAATAAAATAATTATGATTTTTTGTATAACCATCTTGGGAGGGGTAAACAAATTTTTTAATTTCTAAATTTTTTTTTAATTTATTTGCTAATGATAAAAAATATATTTTGTTTTCTATATTCTCAAATTTTGCATTTGATAAAAAAATAGATAATTTTGAATTCTTTATTACATTATCAAATTTTTCTCTTAATTTTATTGGAAATTCTGAAAAAGCATATGAGCTAAAAATCACATATTCTTTATTAATCAATTTTGCCTCTAAATTATCAACATCAGTAAAATATTTAATTTTATTTATTTGAAATTTTTTTCTCAAAGAATTTTCAATCTTTTTTTGTATTTCACTCATTTGTTCCAAGTCATAGAAAAATATTTCATTTTTGTTTATTTCACTATAAATTAAACTATTCAATCCTAATCCTGGGCC
>MDTG01226690.1_pt1 | contig 10223 bp, 8 predicted proteins | sample 811421 | NCBI WGS metagenome assembly MDTG01 (sample SAMN05326645, study PRJNA326480) | marine metagenome | isolation source: seawater | place: Pacific Ocean: South East | collected 2011 | reverse complement strand
TTATTAGAAAATTTAAGAATAATAATCATTATAACCTTTACATAAAAACTGAGAAACGTCTTGAGCAAAATAATAATCCGAAATGCAACAATAATAAACGAAGGAAATACCTTCGACACTGATATTTTGATTGAAAACGAGCGAATTGAAAAAATTTCACCAAGTATTTCTGTTGATAATAGCGTTTGTGCTATTGATGCCGCTGGTCGTTTTCTAATACCTGGTATGATTGATGATCAAGTTCATTGCCGTGAGCCAGGTTTGACGCATAAAGCAGATTTAGTAACCGAATCTTCAGCTGCAGTTGCTGGGGGCATTACTAGTTTTATGGAGATGCCAAATGTTGAACCAAAAACCATAAATAAATTAGCCCTTGATGATAAATATAAGAGAGCAAAAGGCCGATGTAGGACAAATTATGGGTTTTATTTAGGGGCGAATAATACAAATATTGAGGCTATCAAGTCATTGTCACTAAATGATGCATGTGGGATTAAAGCTTTTATGGGAGCCTCAACTGGAAATATGTTAATTGATGATCCAGGTGCACTTGAATTATTATTTGAGCATGCACCTATTATGGTTGTAACTCACTGCGAAGACTCTCCTACAATATGGAAAAATGAAGCACAAGCGAGAGAGAAGTTTGGTGAAGATGTTCCAATGTCTCAGCATCCCATAATAAGGTCTGACCTTGCTTGTTATAAGTCCTCAAATACTGCGATTAATTTGGCTAAAAAACATGATGCACTATTACATGTGCTTCACTTAACTACAGCAAAAGAAATGCAATTATTTTCAAATAAACACCGATCAGAAAAACGAATTACAGCAGAGGTTTGTGTTCATCACTTATGGTTTGATGAGGATGATTATGCTCTACATGGAACTAATATAAAGTGTAATCCAGCAATCAAATCAAGCAAGGATAGAATGGCTCTCATCGAGGCTTTAAGATCAGGTAAGATTGATGTAATTGCAACTGATCATGCTCCCCATACTAGTGAAGAAAAGTCATCATCTTATTTTAATGCACCAGCTGGCCTTCCTCTGGTGCAGCATGCTTTACCTGCCCTTTTTGATTTGGTGGCAAAACAAGAACTGTCTGCTGAATTAGTGGTTGATCGTGCTTGCCATGCACCAGCGGATTTATTTGGAGTTGAGAATCGTGGCTATATTAGAGAGGGTTATTTTGCTGATCTAGTATTGCTTGATACGAACAAAGAAAATCATGTAAACAAAGAAAATATTCTTTATAAATGTGGCTGGTCCCCATTTGAAGGCCATTCATTCAAAACTACGATAGATACTACTATCGTTAATGGCACAATTGTCTATGAAAAAGGTGCTCTAACTGGTGCAATTGTTGGTAGAAGAATGACCTATAATCGAGCACGATAATAAAAAAATGTTTACTTTGTTATAGATACCATTATCCTTATCTTTGTAGGATTAGTTTGTTGAACCACTATTAGAATTTATATTATTGCATGAGTGCAAAAAACATTAAATGAAGCCAACAAATACTAAAGATCCAAACTATTTTCATAAAGTCGTGGACTGTCAATGGGCATGCCCTGCACATACAGATGTTCCTCGATATATTCGTATGATTGCACAGGGACGCTTCACTGATGCTTATATGGTTAATCGAGAATCAAACATCTTTCCTGGAATATTAGGAAGAGTTTGTGATCGACCTTGCGAACCAGCATGCCGGCGAAATAGAGTAGAAGATAAAGCAGTGGCAATATGCAGGCTAAAGCGGGTTGCTGCTGATCATCGAGATGATATTAAAGATAGATTACCCAAACCTCCCAAGAAAAAAAATGGTTATAAAATAGCTCTTATTGGAGCAGGATGTGCATCCCTGTCTGTAGCGAATGATTTATTACCATTAGGCTATGATATTACAATTTTTGAAGCGTTAGATAGTACTGGCGGGCTAATGCGTACAAATATACCTCAATTTCGTTTACCACCAAAAGTTCTGGATGAAGAGATTCAATATATTCTTGATATGGGCGCTGATCTTAAGCTTAATTATCGCATTGAAAGTTTTGAGCAATTTTTAAGCAAGAATAGTTATGATGCTGTTTTCGTAGGAACAGGCGCCCCAAAAGGAAAGGAATTAGATCTGCCAGGTAGATATGATACTAGTAATGTTCATATAGGAATTGAATGGCTTGAATCTGTGGCTTTCGAGCATACTAAATCAATTGGGGAAAAAGTTTTGATAATTGGTGTTGGAAATACTGCTATGGACTGCTGCAGATCATCTTTGAGAATTGGGGCAAAGCAAGTAAAGGTCATGGCGAGAAAGCCTAGGGCTTTTTTCAAAGCGTCTGATTGGGAGTTAGAGGATGCAGAAGAAGAAAATATAGAGATTATCGTAAATCATTCTCCTAAGGCTTTTGTAGTTGAAAATCAGAAACTAGTAGGTATGTTGTTCGAAGAAATGGAATATAAAATTAGCGATCAAGGAAAAATTGACCAAGGAAAAGTGATAGGTGAAAAAATTATTGAATGTGATGATGTAATTCTAGCAATCGGTCAAGATAATGCTTTTCCTTGGATTGAAAGAGATATGGGTATTGATTTTGATGAATGGGATTGTCCGATAGTTGATGAAACTACTATGATGTCATCCAGGGCAGGAGTGTTTTTTGGAGGAGATGCCGCTTTTGGACCTAAAAATATCATTTGGGCGGTAGCTCATGGTCATGAAGCTGCGACGTCTATCCATAAATTCTGTAACAAAGAAGATATAGTTGATCGTTTAGCACCAGGGCTAAATTTAGCTAGCCAAAAAATGGGTATTCATGAATGGAGTTATTCTAACGATTATGATGCTTCAGAGAGAAGATTGATGCCACATGTTGATCTAAAAGAGCGTTTCAAACAATTAGATATTGAAGTTGAATTAGGTTTCTCATTAGAGCAAACAATAACTGAGGTTGAGCGATGCTTGAATTGTGATATTCAAACAGTCTTTAGTGCCAAATTATGTATTGAATGTGATGCATGTATTGATATTTGTCCAGTTGATTGCTTAACCATCACAAATAATGGTGATGAAGAAGATTTAAGGTCTCGATTGACGGTTCCAGCGGAAAATTTGGAACAAGACTTATATGTCTCTGAAGAACTTCCTCAAACTGGAAGAGTTATGGTGAAAGATGAAGATCTTTGTGTGCACTGTAGTTTATGTGCTGAGCGTTGCCCGACAGGAGCTTGGGATATGCAAAAATCAACTATTCTGTTGCCGCATGCAAAGGATGAGATTGATTTAATTCAACCAATGAAGGTCCTTAGTAATTAAGAGGTAGAAAGAATTAATAAAAACATTCAATCCATGACAAGAGTTAATGACTTAGCTATTAAGATAGCAACTGTTAATGGTACCGGTTCAGCTAGCGCTAATGGCTTACTGATGAAGTCAATTTTTCGCATGGGCATTCCAGTAGTAGGAAAAAACTATTTTCCTTCTAATATCCAAGGTTTACCCACTTGGTATGAGGTTAGAGTAACAGGTGATGGTTGCCAAGCTGCTTCAAATCATGTTGATATCGTTGTAGCAATGAATGCGCAAACATATCAAAAAGATTTAATGTCCATTCAAGCGGGGGGGTGGCTAATTTATGATTCAACATGGCCTCGGAGTAAATTATTAGATCGTGAAGATATAACTGTTATTGGTATTCCTTTATCAAAATTATGTAATGAGAATTTTGATGGAGTAAGATCACGAATCTTAATGAAAAATATTGCATATGTGGGAGCTTTAGCCGCTTTATTAAAAATTGATCTAGATATAATAAAAGAATTACTAAATGAGACATTTGCTGCCAAAAAACATTTGGCAAGCTCAAACCTAGAGGCCATTATGCTGGGTTATAATTATGTAATAGAAAATTTTCCTTGTCCCTTATCATTAACGGTTGAACCTTTAGATAAAACAAAAAATCATGTAATTATTGATGGAAATACTGCAGCTGGTTTGGGTTGTGTTTATGCAGGTGCTACCGTTGGTGCGTGGTATCCCATAACCCCTTCAACCTCCTTGATGGATTCATTTCAGGCTTTTTGTAAGCAGTTAAGAAAATGTGATGAGACTGAAAAAAATAATTTTTGTATTATTCAAGCAGAAGACGAATTAGCAGCAATAGGCATGGTTTTAGGAGCAAGTTGGAATGGGGCGCGTGCATTCACTCCAACAAGTGGTCCAGGCATATCATTGATGAGTGAATTTATTGGATTTGCTTATTACTCAGAACTCCCTGCAGTGATATTTGATATTCAAAGAACAGGACCTTCAACAGGAATGCCTACAAGAACACAACAATGTGATCTAATGATTTGTGCGTATGCTTCTCATGGAGATACTAAGCATCCTTTGTTATTTCCATCTAATCCAGAGGAATGTTTCTATATGACACAGGCAGCATTTGATTTAGCGGATGAGTTACAGACACCAGTTTTTATGATGTCAGATTTAGATATTGGTATGAATGACTGGATGTGTCCTGATTTAAAATGGGATGAAACATATCGACCAAAAAGAGGTAAAGTGCTAAATGCAGAACAATTAGAATCCATGGAAAAATTTCATCGATATCTTGATGTTGATGGAGATGGAATACCATACAGGACATTACCTGGCGAACATGCCAAAGGTTCTTTTTTTACCCGTGGTTCGGGCCATAATAAATATGGTGCTTACACAGAAGATGGTGAGGAGTATCAGGATGTTGTTGATCGTTTATTGTTGAAATGGGAAACAGCTAGAAGAATGATGCCTAAGTCGATACTTAGCTTTTCTGAATTTAATAAAACAGCCATTATTTCATATGGAAGTAGTGACGGTGCATCAAAAGAGGCATTAGAGCAATTGAAGTTGCAAAATAAAAATTATAATTATTGTTGTGTTAAAGCCTTTCCGTTTTCTGATCAAATTAAAAATTTTATAGCTAACCATGACAAGGTCATTATTGTTGAACAAAATAGAGATGCACAAATGCGCTCATTATTGATACTAGATCTTGAGATAGATCCAAAGAAATTAATATCTGTTTTGCACTATAATGGTAATCCAATTCATGCAGAATTTATTGTTGATGCAGTTATAAAAATTGAGCGAAAAGGCATTGCTGCATAAGCTAAAGAAAAACAAATGAGCTATATCGGAAAACCAAAGATTATTCATCCTAAGGCAGCTAAGAATGCTATTGGCCTGTCTAAAAGAGATTACGAAGGAGTAGTATCAACATTATGTGCTGGTTGTGGTCATGACTCAATAACTGCAGCAATAATTCAAGCTGTATTCGAACTGGGAATAAAACCATATTCGTTAGCAAAAATGTCTGGAATTGGATGCTCCTCCAAAACACCTGCTTATTTTGTGAGTCAATCACACGGCTTTAACTCTGTGCATGGAAGAATGCCATCCGTTACAACTGGTGCAAATGCTGCTAACCATGATCTTACCTATATCGGTGTTTCTGGAGATGGCGATTCTTTATCCATCGGTATGGGACAGTTTGCTCATGTTATTCGCAGAAATCTAAATATGACATATTTGATTGAAAATAATGGTGTGTATGGCCTAACAAAAGGACAATATTCAGCATCAGCAGATATTGGAAGCAAGGCAAAAAAAGGTCCAGCCAATCAGCAAAAACCAATAGATCCAGTAAGTATGGGTATAGCGCTAGGTGCAACATTTGTAGCACGTGGTTTCTCTGGTGATAAGGAGCAACTAGTCCCATTAATTAAGGCTGCCATAAGGCATAAAGGATTTGGCTTATTAGATATAATTAGCCCATGCGTTACATTTAATGATAATGAAGAATCAACAAAAAGTTATTCGCATGTAAGAAAATTCTACCATCAAGTAATTGATACGGATTTTGTTCCACCTGCTGAAGAGATAAAAATAAAATATAGCAAGGGTGAAGCGATGCCAATTAATTTGCATGATGGAAGTAAGATTGTGTTTCGTAAAGTCGATAAGAATTATGATCCAACTGATAGAGCCGGAGCTTATTCTTATTTAAGAGACAGTATCAGTAAACAAGAAGTAACTACTGGACTTCTTTATATCGATAAAGAGTGTGATGATATGCATGAGATTGCTAATAGCGCAGATCGGCCTTTATCAAAAATACCATATGAAGAGCTTGTTCCGAACGCAAAAGATCTTGCAAATATTATGAATCGTTATAGATAAGGTTAACAATCTTGTTCCGTATTCTTTTAATACTGATACTGACATCAGTTTTTATATATTCATGTGAGATTGAAACTCAAACATTATCTCAAAAGGATGTTACATTTTTTGGCACTGGAAAAGTGTCCCGATATCAACAAATCAAAGATGGCTCTCATGAAATATTGAAACCACTTTTTTTTGCTGAAATTTTTATATCTACAAATGGTGTTGTTAAGAATGCAAAAATTAAATTTCCAAAATTTTTAGATATTACAGAAGAACTTAAATATCGTTATTCGGAATCAGATGAAATTGGAGATGTAATGTATTTAAGTGGTTTTGCAGAAAATTATGAAGATTTAGAGATTAAATTTCCGATGGGTGACTATTCATTTAGCTTTGAAACATCAGAGGGTACAGTCAGAGATAGCGTGGTGAGTTATAAAGATAAATCTTTTCCAATTCATCCTAAGATAATATTGAAACAACTCAATAAAGTAATCTCCATAGATCAAGTTGATCCTCAAGAGGAATTAATAATCACTTGGCCCATATTTTCTGAGGGAAGGGCGGATAAAAATGGCCTACTTGATGACCCAATTTTTGTAGCGATTGATAGCTGTAAGATAGAGGACGTTGTGCATAGTGGAAGGCCTTTTGAAAAAAATGGATATTTAACTTTTAGGACAAATCAATATATCGTGGCTGCTGGAACTCTAGAGCCTGGACAGAAATATAGTATGTATGTTGAGCATGCCATATTCACCGACACTCAGAATGAGAACGGCATGCCAGCTTTTGCAACTCTAGCTTCTTCAACTTATATGGACTTCAATACAACAGGTATAATCGATCCTGATTATTGCCAGTCATAAAGTTTTTCTTATTACAATAATTTATCTATTTAAAATTTAATTAGTGTTTTGGACTCGAATCAATCAAGATTATGCATATGACATTAAGAGAGCGAGTAGAAAATATTCTACCTAAATGGAGAAGTTGGTACGCTAATACATTTGATGCAGCAACTGATTTGGGTTTATTGAAAACTACTGTGTGTGATCCTAATTCTTTAAATCTGAACAAGCGTCATTCACGTATTCGTCAACAAGCTAAATCTCATGAACAAGAACTATGGGGTGGTAGTAGCGAGTAAATTAAAAAGTTAGATCAAACTAAGATAAGGATGTAGACATGAATTATGATCTTCATGAGATTCGCAGCAGATTTCCTGCATTATCGATCCAAGATAAAGGAAAGCGAAGAATATATTTTGATAATCCAGCTGGAACTCAAGTTAGTCAGCAAGTTGTTAATGCAATGCAGGATTGTTTAATAGGATCCAATGCAAATATTCAAGGTGGTTTTGAGACTTCAAACCGAGTAGATCAAATTTTAGCTGATGCTCGACAAGCTATGGCGGATCTTTTGAATGCTAATTCTACTAATGAAATTATTTTCGGTCAAAATATGACTACATTGACCCTACACTTTTCAAGATCTCTTGGAAGATTATTCTCATCAGGTGACGAAATTATCTTATCCAAAATGGATCATGATGCAAATATTTCACCATGGTTATTATTAGCTGAAGACTTAAATTTAAAAATTAAGTGGCTAACTTTCGATAATGATTCGTTTGAGTTTAATGTGAATGATCTGGATACTTTGTTAACTAGTCGAACTAAATTGGTTTGTGTGGGTGGCGCAAGTAACTTATTGGGTACTATCAATGATATTAAAACAATCAGTAAAAAAGCAAAAAGTGTTGGTGCTTTATGTTATGTGGATGCAGTGCAACTTGCACCTCATGTAGCAATTGATGTTCAGGATATTGGATGTGATTTTTTAGTATGCTCATCATATAAATTTTTTGGACCTCATCAAGGAATTCTATGGGGTAAAAAGGAAGTTATGTCATCCTTAGAGTTATACAAGGTTAGGCCTGCAACTGATCAATTGCCTAGCTGTTTCGAAACTGGAACTCAAAGCCATGAAGGAATAGCTGGCATCACTGCAGCAATAGATTATTTTACCTGGGTGGGAAAGGAGTATGCACAAGACTTCATAGTAGGAGTTGAGTCACAAAGCCAACGAACTAAAATATTACATGGCGCTTTAGATTATCTTTTAGCATACGAGGCGGGACTTACTAAACATCTAATAGATGGGTTATTAACTATTAAAAATTTAAAAATACAGGGTGTCACATCAACTGAAGCTATTCATAGAAGACTCCCCACGGTTTCCTTTACAGTTGCTAACTGTCACTCTTCAGAGATAGCAGCTGCTCTAGCTAAAGAAAATATTTTTGTTTGGAGCGGTCATAGTTATGCTTTGGAGGTGGTTAAGTCATTAACTTTACTTGATTCAGGAGGGGTTGTTAGAGTTGGTCCTGTTCACTATAACGGTATTGAAGAAATAGATGATTTTATTGAAGTGCTTGGGAGAATAATCACCCATCAAAACTGAGGAGATAGAATTGAATAATTTGTTTTCATTAAAAGGTAAAACAGCGGTCGTTACAGGCGGTAGTAGTGGGATAGGTGCAATGATCGCTGAATCATTTGTTAGGAATGGAGTCAAGACATATATAACTTCAAGGAAAGAAGAGATTTTACAAAACACAGCAAGAGAATTTTCCAAATTTGGTGAATGCATAGCAATTTCTGCTGATTTATCAGAAACAGAGGGAATTTTAAAGTTTATAAGAGAAATTAAAGCTGTTGAGGATAAAATTGATATCTTGATAAATAATGCAGGTACAAGTTGGGGGGCACCCATTGAAGAGTTTCCCGAACAAGGTTGGGATAAAGTAATGGATATCAATTTAAAATCTATTTTCTTTTTAACCCAAAAATGTATCCCATTATTAAAGCTTGCTGGTAATAGAGACACCCCTGCAAGGGTAGTTAATATTGCATCAATCAACGGAATAACTCATCCCAATATGCCTACTTACTCATACTCATCAAGTAAAGCAGCAGTCATTCAATTGACTAGGCATATGGGTGCAGATTTAGCTAAAGAGTTTATAAATGTTAATGGAATTGCTCCAGGCTATTTTCCAAGTAAAATGACGGCATTCATGGGGCGTGATGCAAAAATGCAAAAAATGGTAATAAATAAAATTCCCTTGGGGCGAATTGGTAAGCCAGATGATATTGCTGGCGCTGTTATTTATTTATGTTCTTCAGCTTCATCTTGGATTTGCGGTCAAACAATTGTGGTCGATGGTGGAATGGTTGCGGGAGCTGGATAAAACTAGCGTAGTTATACTGAGTATAATTAAAAATATATTCAATATTATTAGTTAAATACATTTTATTAGAAGATTATATTAATATAAATTATATTAAATCAATTAAATCAATTACTTATAAAGTGGTTAATTTACTATTTTAAATCAAATATTACTTATTATTTTTTTACTTATAGTAAATTAACTACAACTTAATATAGGAAATATACATTGATGTAATGTAATATTTATTTTTTTAATTATCATGAAATATTAATGTCATCAGCGGCAAAAAAATTACTAAAAGAGATTGAAAGCTTTTGTCTAGATAATGGCATGGCAAAGTCCACATTTGGTAGACTGGCAATTAAAGATGGAAAACTTTACTCTCGATTAAAGAATGGTAAGGACGTTACTCTATCCACGCATGCTAGAATTATAGATTTTATAAATCATTACAAAAGTCATAATAATTCAAATTCTACTCTTAAATCTACCGATCAAAATAATACTCAATCTGAGAAAATAAGTTCTGCTCGTTTTTATGATAATCGTCAGAATTATTTATCTTTTATCAACACTACTAACGAAAAATGGAAGATTGCCGAGCGTGCTGTAAAAGAATTAGCTTTTTTAAAGCCAACACCTCCTGCGCTTAGGGTATTTGATGCTGGTATGGGTGATGCAACAATTTTAACTCATTTGACGCGATCCTTGCATAGACGTTATCCAATTATGCCTTTTTTCATTGTGGCAAAAGAATTTAGCCTT
>MDTG01214806.1_pt1 | contig 10223 bp, 10 predicted proteins | sample 811421 | NCBI WGS metagenome assembly MDTG01 (sample SAMN05326645, study PRJNA326480) | marine metagenome | isolation source: seawater | place: Pacific Ocean: South East | collected 2011 | reverse complement strand
ATTGTTCATCTACTTCACCTTCTAGAGGGCTTTTGCTTAATTGTTCATCTACTTCACCTTCTAGAGGGCTTTTGCTTAATTGTTCATCTACATTATCAGGAGAACCCTCAATTAATGACGCAAGTAACTCTTTTTGTGTTAAATTTTTTGAATCACTATCTGCGAGAGGTTCCGTTTGTATAGTAATCTCAGGTACATCTTCATTATCGCTTTTTGCAAGTTCTTTTTCTATATCAACTTCTTGAAGTTCAGACATTATATAACTTATAATATTAAGTTATAAGTTATTTTCAATTTTAATTTATTTTTTTTTATTTTAATTAATATTCCAAATTTTATCACAAACAGCACATAAATAAATAAACTTCATGTTTGCATTATCATATTTAATATATAAAATCTCTTTATCTACAGTTTCACCCTTCTTCTCTTCTAAATGTTTATTTGATGGACATTCGCTATTTGGACAATCTATTGTATAAATTCTAGGTATAGTGGGATCTAATTTTGTGTATTTATTAATAATATTTTTGTAATTACTTTTTACTTTTAATTCGTTCTTGCTAACATACAAATTATTTTTATTTTCTAGTATATTTTCATCTTCATTTCCACATTTTCTACAATAATAAACTAAATTATTACTAGAATTATTTTCTATATTTTTAAGTTTGAGGTAATACATATTTCCACATTCTTTACAAAAATGCATGTTCTTATTTTAATACTATATTTTTTATTTATTTCAATTTTACTTAGTTTTATTAAAATAATCATTAAAATTATCTAATAAATTTTTATAATTAATAGGAATAGACATACTATAAATACCAGTTTTTACTATTTTATTTTTTGTTGTTTTTTTTAATTCTCCTATATATTCAAGTATTTCTTTTTTATGTTTATCTACATGTTTTTTATGATAAATTAATAAAGTATTAATAATATCATTATACATATTTTCACTTTTTTTTGTTACATTTCTCAAAATAGCAATTTCAAGATTTTTAAATGTAATTATTTTATTGTAAGGAACAAATGATGGACTTGTTTCTTTTACACCGGGTTCATTAAGTAGTGGTTTATTATGTAGCAGTGTAACTAACATAAGTAAAATACTTCTTATTGTTTGACAAGATGTCCATTGTTCTCCTTTCCATGTGTTTAGTATAGAAATGCATACCTTTCCATTTCTATATAAATTTGGATGAAATCTGGTAACACCATCGTTTGTCATATATTTTAATTTAGGTGGAGAATATGGATAATTTGTAGGAAAATTAAATTCAAAAATATAGGCCCCAAATCTATATATGGTGTCACTGGGTCCAAAAACCATAGCATAACCTTTTAACATATTACTATCATCATGAGCATAGTAAATTCCGTTATCTGTTAAGGGATTTTTAATAATATCAATAATATCTTTTTGTAATCTTCTAACATTGTCTTTACTCATTACAATTTTGTCTGCCATATAAAATATTATATTTAGAAACTTTTAAATCCATATTATTTATATTTTTTGATTACAGCATTTATGCTATGCGTATTTATAAAATACTAATTTCAGTAATATTAAAATTGATTTAAAAAATCTCTGGATATATTATTCAAGAATAATGAAATCATGCAAGTCACTTAATGCATTTTTAAAAAAAAGAAAAAGAAAAAAAGACGGAGAATACACACATACTAGAATAGGAAATGTAAGTTTAGGTATATATGGTGGTTCTTATTTTATACCGACTAGTGATAGAGATGAGTTTTACAAACTATACTTAAAGCATGTTTTTACAGATAAAAAACCAGAATATCTAACAGAAACACAAAATAAAGTAGATGGGGGGCCTTTATTAGTAGACTTAGATTTAAGATATCCTATAGAAATTAAAGAAAGACAATACAAAGAAAGTGATATAAGTGATATTGTGGATTTATACTCTGAGGGATTACAAGAATTATTTACATTCGATGAAGAAATTACTTTTACAATTTTTGTTTTTGAAAAAGACGAGGTTAATGTTTTAGAGGAAGTTACTAAAGATGGAATACATTTAGTTTGTGGTATTTCAATGAAACATAATTTACAAATGATACTCCGTGATATTGTAATGCAAAAAGAACAAAATGAAACACATATTTTTAAGAATATTGGATGTGTAAATAAAATAGATGATATTTTTGATGAATGTATCAGTTCGGGTCGAAACAATTGGCAGATGTGGGGAAGTATGAAACCCAATTGTAAACCCTATAAATTAAGATATGCTTATCGTGTTGATTTGGATAATGAAGCATTCGATAAAGAATCAATAGATATTGAAACATTAACCCCAGAGGAACTTTTGCCTGTAATTAGTGCACAAAATACTATGTTTCCTAAATTAACAAATATCAAACCTAAATATGAAGAGAGATTAAAAGAACTTATAGAAGGAGAGCAAAATAAAAAGAAAAAATGTAAATCAAAAAAGAAGCCTCAATATAATGGGGCTCTTTTGACAGTTTCAACGGCGAGTTCTTTTGTAAAAGATCCAAAAAATGCAAAAGAACTTAATGCTTACATTAACAATATGATGCTTTATTTTGATATTAAAGATTATCATATTAAAGAAATTCATGAAATTGTTATGTGTTTAAGTGAAAATTATTATGAACCATTTACAAATTGGTTAAATGTAGGGTGGGCATTACATAATACACATGATAGTTTATTTTGGACATGGGTGAAATTTTCAAGTAAATCTAGTAAATTTAATTGGAATGATATTCCTGATTTAAAAAATAAATGGAAAAATGAAATGGGAGATGGTTATACATGGAGATCTATACATTATTGGGCAAAGCAAGATAACCCAACAAAGTATAAGGAGATTAGAAATAATTCTATAGATAGATTTATTAGAAGTACATTAGAAAGTCAGGGTTCAGATACAGATTTGGCAATATTAACAAAACATTTATTTGATGGAGAATATAGTTGTGTTAGTATTAAACATCATAAGTGGTATAAATTTAGAAATCATCGATGGGTTGAAAATGATTGTGGTACAGGATTAAGAAGTGAACTTTCCAAGAAAATAAATAAACTTTATGTTGATAAGACTAGAAGTGAAAAAGATATGGCAGCAAATCCTGATATAGGTTCAGCAGAAAGAGAAAAACATATAGAAAATATGGGTATTTATAATAGGATTGCTATTAAGTTAAAGATGAATTCGCAAAAAAATAACATTATGCATGAATGCGAACATTTGTTTTATAATGAAGAATTAACAGCAAAACTGGATTCAAATAAATATTTGCTAGGTTTTGAAAATGGCGTGTATGATTTCAAAGAAAAAAAATTTAGAAATGGAGAAGCGGAAGATTATATTAGTTTTTCAACAAGAACTAAATATATTCCATATGATCCAAATGATCCTGAACAATTGAAAATAAAAGAAGAAATAGATGATTTCTTTTTCAAAGTTTTTCCTAATGAACAGTTAAGAGAATATATGTGGCAACATGGAGCATCTTCTTTAATTGGTACAAATAGAAATCAAAAATTTAATATTTATACAGGCGTAGGTGGTAATGGTAAATCTATATTTGTAAATTTAATGAATTTAGTATTAGGAGAATATAGTGGAAAAATGAATATTGCATTGGTAACTCAAAAAAGAAAAGGGATTGGTGGTCCGACACCTGAAATTGCTCAGTTAAAAGGAAGACGATTTATTTCTATGGATGAACCTAGTGCAGGAGATGTTTTAAATGAAGGTATCATGAAACAAATGGTTGGTGGAGATGAAATGGAGGGCAGGGCAATGTATAGTAGAGAAATGACTAAATTTTATCCTCAATTTGAATTAGTTTGTTGTACAAATAGACTTTTTGAGATTAAAAGTAATGATAAAGGTACATGGAGAAGAATACGACAGGTAGATTTTCGTTCTGAATTTTTAGATGAACATGAATTTGTAGAAAAAAAAGAACTAGGATTGGCAGATGACCCTGAAAGACCTATTTATCCAAAAGATGATCAATTAGAAACCAAAATAGAAAATTGGGTTCAGGTATTTACAGCCCTTTTAATTGAAAAATGTAATGAAATGGAAGGTAAGGTTTATGATTGTGATATGGTGTTAGAGGCTTCTAGGGCTTATCAAGAAAAAGAAGATTTCTGGGCACAGTTTATGAAAGAAAAGATTTCGAAAGGAAATAAAGATGATAGAATAAAGAAAACTGATATTCGTGCCGAATTTAAAGAATGGTATGAGGCAAATTATGGCAACAAAGCACCCGCGGCTAAAGAACTGTATGAATATTTAGATAAAACATTAGGTAAATATAGAAAAAGAGGATGGTGGGGTTATAAAATTATTTATGATAATTATGATAGTGATGATGAAGAAGAGTCTCATAGTGATTAAACAAGTTTTATATATTAAAATATTTGTAATATATAAAATGGTTTGTCAAACATATTGTATTATAGCAGGAGCGTTTATATGTGCAAGTATTTTTGTATGTTTTTTAACTGATAAAAAAGCACTACATGGTTCATACTTAGATGAACTTAGTCGAGATAATCAAGTAAGATATAAATTTATAGTGCAAGAAAGAAGAAAAATTTATTTTCAAGGATTTGCACTTGGATTTATTCTTTCAGTAGCCAGTTTATATTTAAACAATAGAAAATCAAAACAAAACAGATTAACAAATATATGTCAGGTTCTTGCAATTTCATTTACTGTTAATTATTTTTACTATATTTTATATCCCAAAACAGATTATATGGCCAAATATTTAGAAACCGAAAAACAAAGAGTGGCATGGTTAAGAGTATACAAAACAATGCAATTTAATTATCATTTTGGATTTGTATTAGGACTTGTAGGCATGTTTTTTGTGGCTAGAGCCATTTGTTAAAAAATTTAATATAATAAAATTTGTTATATTAAAATTAAATTAATTAAAAGGTAATTTACTTGTAAAATTTAAAATACTTATGACAGAAATCATTGTTATAATAAAAATAAAGTAAACATTATCAAGTTTAAAATGTCTAAATGTTCTCATAATAAAGGCATAATATTTATTTAATAAATAAGGCATAAGCAATATAGTTAAATAAAATATGTATATTTTTATTTTTTTGAATTGACTTTTAAATAAAAAAATCAAAACTGAAATAATAAATAATGCATAGTAAAGAAGTTTTAAATAATATGTCCACCAATCAACCTCTTCAGTGTTATTATAGTAAAATTCTCCCATACGTTGATTGATATTTTTTGTTTGTTCTGTGTCATAAATTTTTTGTTTTAAATCAGATAATTTACTATCATAATTTTTATAAACATCATCTACATTTTTAGAATAAGTTTGTTGGGATTTATAATAAGGTATTGAATTACTTATTGTACTAATCATACCATTAACTAACTCTTTATTCCAGGTATCAACCTGACCTTGTGCTTCTTTTTTGAATTTATCTCTTTGCATATTAGAATAGTATGTACTTCCTTCGGTTTCTAAATAAAATGCTCTCTCTGCTCTTTTAAGTTCTTCAGGAGAGTTTTGCAGTTTATTTTGGGCATTAATCATATCAGTTCTTAATTTGTCTATTCTTCTTTTTTTCATTTGCTCTTGAGATAAAAATCCTCTATTATTAAGATTATTATGTATATTTTGCATAGATACTAAAGCGTTTCTTAAATCCATGTTTGCCATATATTATAATATATAATATATAGAAATTAAAAAATATTATAAAATGATTCTGCATTTTTTGGTTCACTGTCTTGTACAAAGGATGTGAAACTTTCAGTTGTAGTTGCGGGTTGATTTGTTGCTACTGATAATCTTGAACTAGGGTCCATTTCATTTTGTAACATATTTAGTCCAGTTTTTGCGGCTTCTTGTGCTTTATCACGAATATCTTCACATGTTGTTGCAAATAAATTGAAAAAACCAATAGGTTTCTTTTTTGATTCACTTTCTTTTGGTAGTTTTTTATTAAATTGGAATTTGTTCCAAAATAATTGGGTTCTTGTAAGGTTTGTTAACATTCTTTTTCCAATGACAATTAATACAATTGCTATAATAATACAAATAGATAACATACCAACAGAGGCAGGAAACCATGAAAATGACATTAAATAAACTATCATAAAAACACCTAAAGCACCATAAACAATAATTTTTAATATATTTTTATGAGATGAATATCTATCGTATTCGTAATCTGATAATTCAACAAGTCTTTTTTTATTAGCATATTCTTTTTCTAAAGAATCTAATTGTTTTTGAGCATTGTTAACTTCATTGTCTATAACTTTTGTCATTGTTAACTGATCTGCAAGATTACTACGACTACTTGATGTTTGTGTTTGTTGATCTTTGTACATTATTTTTAATTGATTAAAAAGTGCAACTCTCATTGCATTAAGTTCTTCAATACGTTTCTTAATGATATCGGATTCTTGAACTGAACCAGATGAATTTTTATTAAGAGATTGTAAATTCTGAAACATGTATTTTTCAAGTTCTTGAAGATCCTTAATATTTTTAATAGTATCATTATGTTTATCACTTAAAAGTCCTTGTCGTTGGTTATTAAACTGATTTCTTTGTGCAGCTGTTAATGAACCACCATCTGTATTTGTTTGAACAGGTCCTGTTGATTGAAACAAATTAGCCATTTATATATATAATTAAATTATATAATTATTTTCTCATTCTATGAATTACCAAAGAAAATGTTATTATTGCTAAACTTAACCATAAATACAATTGAAGTGATTGACTTCTTTCTTTTAATAACATATCTTCTACTTGTCCTTCTACAGTTGTTTGTTTTGATTTATCATAATTTTGAATGTTAGCATAAACATTTTCATATAAAGACAACTGGTTTTTTAAATGTGTTTCTTCATCTTTTATAGATTGATTAATGTTTTCATCAATAGTTTTTAACTCTTTTATTTTATCAAAAATATTTTGTGCTAATTTTATTAAATCTTCATTTTCTTTTGATAGTTTTTCGTATTCTTGCCACATGTTCTTATTTTTTTGAAAAGAAGCAACTTGTGCTTGATGACAACGATTTACAGCCCACTGTGCCTGTCCTTTATTATATCCTAGTGCCTTTTCGATTTCATTGCAATCTTTAACCTTAAATGCATTTATTTCAGACGTAGGAGGGCCTCCAATACCACCACCACATTCACAACAGCCATCTTTAATTGTTACGCCATTATCATCCGCGTAATCAGAACTAGTAACAGTTGGATCCATTCCTAAAATAACATTACCGTTACTACACTTATCTTTTGCAATATCAGAACATTTTGAACCCTGATAACCTAAATAACTATCTTTACATTTTGCAACATAAGGAGATTTTAAATCACAACCAGCTTCACACGCGATTTTACTTTTCTGCCAATTACTAGTTCCCGGTCTATGTCTACTTTTACAATCAGCTTTACATGAAACAATTTCTTGTGTTGCTTTATAATATTCTTCCATAAAGGTTTTATAAGATTGACTGTATTGTGTAAGTTTTTGATTATATTCTGATTTAAGATTTTCTAAAATTGTTAATTCATTTTGTGATACATCGTCTAATTTATCATTATTAAACTGTTCCATTAAAATAGATGAATTATTGAGTTCGTTAAATTTTTGTTGTTTATTTTGTAAATAAACTAAGCCCTGTTTTAATTGATTAAGAGGTCTCTTTACTTTTCTATTTTTTTGTTTAGTATTTTTATCAGAAAAAAAGTCAGTTATATTTTCAAGTATATTTTTAAAAACCATTTTATTTAATATATGTAAATAAAAAAGTTATATTTACTTAGCATACATAATTGCCGATGCTACAAACGTAGCACCAACAACCATCCAAATTAAGTGATGAAACTGTATTGCTGAATTATCAAGTATTATTTCATCTGTTTCTGCAATAATTGTTCTATTTCTTGTTTTTAGATTTTTTATCTTATCTTTTTGTTTTTTAAGTTCGTTATATGTATTTATTAACTTTTGTTTTTGAATAACAATATTTTTGTCTAAAGCAGTATCTTTTTCTTTTAAACTATCAACTTCTGTTTTCATTTCTTCAACTTTTCTCATTAAATTTCCATTTAATACTATTAACTGATCATATAAAGGAGAATCCAAACTAATTATAGAGCAGGGATCATCTTTACCAAATGATTTCCCTGTTGGTATGGCATTAAATTGTACAGAAGTAAGTTGTTGAGATTGAGAAGGACATGTTGAATGTTTATTTCTAAAATCATCATAAAAATGCTTAAATCCTAAAGTATCAATCCAAGCAGTGGTTCCAGAAGAAGCATCAATTGCATTGTATCCTCCAGGTGAACATTTTTCTCCAATACCCATTGAAGAGCCTAAACTTATTTTTGAAAAATCTTCTGCACTTAAAGTAGTTGCAGATTCAGGACAAGAATTATCTTTTCCAACCCATGCAGCATCGCTAAAACGTCTTGCAACTCCTACATTATTAACATAATAATGTGTACCATTTACATCTTTTATAACTTTATTTCTATACATACTTTTTACTGAGGATTGTCTTGTTTGCAATTCTTCTAAATATTTTTTATACTTATCTAAATATTCTTTCATAGTATTATCAAATGATTTTTCTAAAGACTCAAGTTTTTTGATTTCTTCATTATTAATTGTCTCTACTTTATCTTCCCCAGAAAACCCCTCTATTACATTATAATTTCTATATCTAAGATTATTTACAACATTAAGTTTACCTATTGATACATGTTGTAAATTTTTATTTTTTACTAAATTATTGTATTTATTTTGATATTTTTTAAATTTTTTTCCTTGATGAAACATATACACTATTCTTAGAAAACATTATTCCATTTTTATTTGTTTATAAATAAAAAAAATCATTGTAAATATTGAAATAGTATAAAAACTAGAAAAAATATAACTTTTGCTGTTTTCATCATACTTTTCTATTTTAAATGGTATTGCAGATTTATTTTCTCCTAATTTACTTCTTAATTCCGTATTTTTATCATTAAATTTATTTTTTATATTATTAATTTTAGTGTTAGCATCTTGTAAATTTTTTTCATTTTGATTAATATTACCTTTTAAATTTTCATTTAAGACATTAATATCATTATAAATAGAACTAATTTGTGCTAAAGCACGATTATAGTGTGATCTGTCTAGTCCTAATTTAAAATCAGGATAATGTGTTATATATTTTTTAGTAGCAATATTCCATCTATATTTTAAATTATTTAATTGATCTTCTAAAGAAATACTTTGTTCATATCCAGAACCTGCTGGTTGAAAAATATCGTCCATTACTTATATACATAACCGATAATATTTTGTTTGCAATGACGTTGGACTAGACCTTATAATTTCAAAAACTTCTCCTGGTCTAATACAATATATGACTGATACTGGATCAAAACGAGAAATTTCTGGAAATTGACTGTTATTTATAATATTATATTTTTCCATAAGTTCTTGCTTTTCTTCTCCAGACATAACTCTATGAGGAGGCACTAGTTCATTATCTAAAATATCATATAAAAAGTCGTTATAATTATAAACATTAATATAGTAATTATCTTTTTTATATAAAATATCTAAAAAGTTAGTTAAATTTTCATTTAGTTTTTCTTTTGTAATAATAATTAAATCATCTTCTTGTGTTAATATTTCATCAATATTAAATAAATCTTCAATATAGTCATATATGTGATTATTGCGTATTTTTGTTCCTAAATGATATTTAAAATATATTTTTTTATTTGTACTTGGATTTACTAATAACAGGTCTAATTGTTTGTTTGCAGAAAGAACAGCAATTTCATTAATACTAAAATCATCATATTCTGAAATATCATATCCCTTACGTTTTGCATGTTTTAAAAATATTTTTCTAGATTTGAAAATATTAGAAATAGTTTGACTATTGCTATTTTTAGCACTCATTTATATTAATAATGAGTTTATTATTAATATAATTTTTTCAATTTAATTTATTTAAGATGAAATACTTTTTGTTTTGCTACCTTCTTCTTCTTCTTTATTTTCTTCTTCTTCTTCTATTGTAGATAATTTGGTTAATCCTTCTTTGTTTGTTTTGTTTACAATTTTAGTAATAATTTTCTCTCCATCATCTTCTTCAACTTCACCTAAAATATCTGTCATTT
>MDTG01028551.1_pt1 | contig 10223 bp, 7 predicted proteins | sample 811421 | NCBI WGS metagenome assembly MDTG01 (sample SAMN05326645, study PRJNA326480) | marine metagenome | isolation source: seawater | place: Pacific Ocean: South East | collected 2011 | reverse complement strand
TATTTCCAATGAATGATTGGGTAGGTGGGCGATTTTCATTGTGGAGCGCCGTCGGACTTTCGATTGCCTTGAGTATTGGCCCCGACCATTTTGAAGAACTTCTCCAAGGGGCTCATGCAATGGATATGCATTTTGCAAACATGCCTTTACGCCAAAATATTCCAGTTGTTTTGGCACTGATTACCTTGTGGTATAATAACTTTTACGGAGCAGAAAGTGAAGCGATTATCCCTTACACACAATACCTGCATCGTTTTCCTGCCTACTTACAACAAGGCATCATGGAAAGTAATGGGAAAAGTGTTGATCGCGAAGGTAATACGGTTGACTATCAAACTGGAAATCTGATTTGGGGAGAGCAAGGCACCAATTCCCAGCACGCATTTTTCCAACTGATTCATCAAGGAACCAAGCTGATTCCTGCCCATTTTATCGGCTTTAAAACACCCCTGAACGGCAAGCATGATCACCACGACAAACTGATGGCAAACTTTTTTGCACAAACCGAAGCCCTAATGAAAGGTAAGTCGGAAAAAAGTATTCGCGTTGAGGGAGTCGAGGAATCTTTAGTTCCCTTTAAAGTCTTTAACGGAAATAAGCCCACAACGACTCTGCTCATTGAAAAGCTTACACCTTCAAGTTTGGGGAAACTCATTGCGATGTATGAACACAAAATTTTTGTGGAAGGTATACTTTGGAATATTTATAGTTATGATCAGTGGGGTGTAGAACTTGGTAAGCAATTGGCTAATACAATTTTAAAAGAAATTGTCAACAAAAAGACTGAAAAACATGACAGCTCTACTTCGAGTCTTCTTCGAGATTATCTTAGTTAATGTTTTGTTAAGAAAAATCTGGTGTTAATTTTATATTAGACATTTTGAAATTATTAAATTTACTGATAATAAACTACTATCTAAATAATATGAAAAAACTAATTCTAAGTTTCTGTCTCAGCTTTTTGGCTGTTTCAGTATTTGCTCAAGACGAAGAGCAAGAAAAAGAAATCGTCACGACAGATCTGCTAGAAGTTGTAGTTGTGGGAGACGGAGTTATCGACCTTGCTAAAGATCGAGTTACTCCAGTTGCTGTTAGTACAATTACTGCTGAGGAATTTGAACTAAAAGGAGTTGGTAATGTTGAATTTGCAGAGACCTTAAGGATGGTTCCTGGAGTTTTCGTTACAGCTACCTCTGGGGGTTTTGGTGAAGCTGAAGTTTTTACTCGAGGTTTCAACCAAGCAAACACAGCACTTCTTTTAAATGGACAGCCAATTAATGCGGTTGAGGATGGACTTGTGTATTGGTCAAATTGGTCTGGAATGAGTGATGTTGCTCAACAAGTTCAGGTGCAAAGAGGTCTTGGTTCTTCTAAGCTTGCCATTTCATCTGTTGGTGGTACTGTAAACATTGTAACCAAAACAACAGAAGCAAGAAAAGGTGGGTATTTGAGACAACTTGTTGGCTCTAATGAATATTATAAAACTTCATTTGCTTATAATACTGGTTTAATGGACTCTGGTTTGTCTTTTTCTATGCTTTTAGATCATTGGCAAGGAGCTAAGAAATGGGCTAAATGGACGCAAGGTCAAGGTCAGATTTACTTCTTTTCTGTTGGTTACCAGCCAAATGCAAACCATAATTTTAATATGTTATTTACTGGAGCGCCTCAATGGCACCACCAAAACTTTGATCAAAGTTTAGAATACTATGAAGAGTATGGAATTGATGCTAATCAAAATGGTGGTCTTTACCAAGGAGAAGAGCATTCTGAAAGAAGAAATTTCTACCATAAACCTGTAGCAAACTTTACTTGGGACTGGGATATTAATAACAGTCTTGATTTATCGACTGTTGTCTACGGCTCTTGGGGTCGCGGTGGCGGTACCGGAGGAGTCGGTAGAGGTCGTGTAAGGCTCGACAATAGAGAAATTGATTTTGATGCCATTCAAGCCAACAATATAGCTTCAGCTGATGCAAGTGGTTACGGAAATTTTGGTGACTCATATGCTAGAAGAGCTTCAATGAATATACATGATTGGTATGGAGTAATTTCAAATTTAAATGTAGACAATGGCGGAGACATTACTTATAATGTTGGTTTTGATTACAGAACTTATACTGGTACCCACTTCCGTCAAATTGTTGATTTGTATGGGCTAAATGGTTACACTGATAATTTTAGAAACAGTCGTCCAGATGACTATACTATAACTAAGACTTATGATGCAGATCCGTGGGCTGCTTTTTTTGGAGATTATGCAACTCCTGATCAGCGTTACGATCGAGACTACTCAGAAACTATTAATTATTTTGGTGGATTCGGACAAGCAGAATATGCAAACGATAGTTTCTCTGCTTTTGTGCAAGCTTCTGTTTCTTCACAGACAATGCAACGTGACGGAAGAATGACAGGTTATGGTGATGGGCTTGGAAAATCAACAAAACTTACTTTTGATGGATATAATCTAAAAGGTGGTGTTTCTTATGTTGTAGGTGAAAATGGACGGGTTTTTGCAAACGCTGGATTTTACTCAAGACAGCCGTTTTTTGAAAGTGTAATAGATGATTCTAGATATAGTAACGCATGGGTAAATGATGGAAATGTTGACAACGAAGAAATTCTTGGATTTGAAGCAGGTTACCGATATGAAACAAGTAATGTTCGATTTATGTTAGATCTATACTCAACTGAATGGGGAAATAGATATGTTGCCTTTAGCGAGACAGACAATGATGATAATAATTTATACTACAGACTTTATGATGTAACGCAGAAGCATAACGGAATTGAATTCCAATTAGATTATAAAATTGACAATACATCTAACGTGTCATTAATTGGTTCATTTGGCGACTGGAATTATTCTGGTAGCACACCATATAAATTAGAAATTACTGATGCAATTACGCAGGTTCAAACAACTACAGATGGTAATTTAGACGTTAATGAGGTAAAAGTTGGTCAGGCTCCTCAGACTTCATTTGGAGTTAGTGGGAACACCAAAATTTCTAGTAACATATACGCTGATGCTAGAATCAACTTCTATTATGATCTTTTTGGCTTTATTGATGTAGAAGATGTTCTTAATGCATCACTAGATGGGGCAACTTATCAAGCTGAGGAATTGGATGATTATAATGTAGTCGATGTTGGCATAACATATAAGTTTAATCTTGGATCTAATGATGCAAGACTAAGAGCTAATGTCTACAATGTACTTAATAGTGAATATATATCAAGTCGTAGGCAATATGGATATAGTTATGGAAATCCAAGATCATTTAATGTTAGTTTAAAATATATGTTCTAAACTAATCACAGATTAATTAAAAAACCCTCCGCTTTGGAGGGTTTTTTTATGCGCCAACTTTGAACATGACCAAAAACATTTATTTTATACCCTTAAGATTTAACTGAAAATTAGTTTTCCCATTCCACTCGTTTTCATCAACTACATAGACAATATCACATCGTGATGACTGTACAATTTCAAGGTTATTCCCCAGTCCAAAACCAATGGCGTCGATCGATTCATTGCCTGCAACAAACGAGCACTTAAGATGGGCTTCATCAGAACCAACTCGCTTAGCATAACCACGATCTAAAACCCCTTTTGACATCAAAACAGGGCGCATATTTCCAGGGCCAAATGGTGCCATCCGATTTATGATTCGAAAAAACTTGGGGGTGATTTCCGAAATGGGGATTTCCATATCAATTGATAGGGTGCGTTCTTGTTGTTCGGGCAAAATCTGATTTGATACCACCTCTTCAAAACGCTGACAAAAGTCTACGTACTGCTCCGGGTGAATTGTCAATCCAGCTGCATATTTATGTCCACCAAATTGAATGATATAATCTTGGCATGCTAATAAAGCCGCATACAAATCAAAGCCCCGAACAGAACGGGCAGAAGCAGTTAGTACATCCCCAGAACGTGTAAAAACAACAGTAGGCTTATAATGTGTTTCAATTAATCTTGAGGCAACAATTCCAATCACCCCTTTGTGCCAATTTGGATTATAAACAACGGTACTCGCCTTATCAGTTTGTCCACTCTCTTGGATTTGTAAGAGAGCCTGTTTGGTAATTTCTCTGTCCAATACTTTACGATTCTCATTAAACCCTTCTATTTCTTCAGCGCGTTTAGCCGCTTCCTCTGTACTGTCACTTAACAAAAGTTCCACAGCATAGGTGCCGTGCTTCATTCGCCCAGCGGCATTAATGCGAGGGGCCACCCGAAAAATAAGATCATTAACTGAAATTATACTTTTTTTTCGTTCACCCAATAAGGCCTTTAAACCAGGGCGTGGAGACTGCTGAAAGACTTGCATTCCGAAATAAGTAAGCACCCGATTTTCGTCAATAATAGGGACAATATCTGCAGCTGATGCTGTTGCTACCAAATCTAAATAAGGCTGCAATTCTTGTACTTCAACCCCCAATGTACTAGCGTGAGCTTGAATGAGTTTAAACACAACGCCACAACCGCAAAGCCCATCAAACGGATAGTTACAATCTGGACGTTTGGGGTCTAAAACCGCATGGGCAGTAGGTAGTTGTTCCCCTGGTGTATGGTGGTCACATATAATTACATCAATCCCCTTTTGATTGGCATCCGAAATCAGGTCAACCGCTTTGATCCCACAATCCAAAGTGAAAAGCAAACCAACCCCTTCCTCAACTGCCTTGTCAATCCCTTGCTGTGAAAGTCCATAGCCCTCCGAATAACGATCGGGGATATATGAAATGACCTCCATCTTTTGATGCTGTAAGTAATGCACGAGTAATGACACTGCACTTGTCCCGTCCACATCATAATCGCCAAATACCATGACGGTTTCTTTTTTGTCAATGGCTTGTTGTAAACGATGAACTGCCACGTGCATATCTTTCATTAAAAACGGATCGTGCAGATGATGCCATTCAGGACGAAAAAATTGCTTGGCTGAATTAAAATTGGTAATCCCTCTTTGCACTAAAAGTTGAGCGACAACCTCAGTTACGCCCAATGCATTGGAAAGTGATTGCACAGTCTCTGGATTGGGGTTGGGTTGAACAAGCCAGCGCATATCAGATCTTCCCTTGAATGACAAGCACAAATTCACCTTTGGGCCGATGAGCCTTAAAATGTGCTTCGAGTTCTTGTAATGTCCCTCGTATCGTTTCCTCAAATGCTTTAGTCAGCTCGCGTGATATAGATGCTGGTCTGTCATATCCCATCGCTTCAGCACACTGTGTTAGGGTTTTTACAATGCGATGGGGAGACTCATACAACACAATGGTTTTGGTTTCTTCCGAGAGCTGATTAAGTCTAGACATCCGCCCCTTTTTATGAGGTAAAAACCCTTCAAAAACAAAACGGTCCGTCGGAAACCCACTCTGCACCAATGCAGGGACAAAGGCGGTAGGCCCCGGTAAGGAGATTACATTATGTCCCGCTTGTAGACACTCTCTGACCAATAAAAATCCAGGATCGGAAATCGCAGGAGTACCCGCATCCGAAATCAATGCCATAGACATCCCCTGTTGGAGTTGCTCGACAAGACCGTCAACTGTTCGATGCTCATTGTGCATATGATATGACTTGGTTGGGGTGTTGATGCCATAATAGTTTAGCAACTTACGACTGACCCGCGTGTCTTCACATAAAATCAGCTCTACTTCCGACAAAATAGAGAGGGAGCGGTGAGTGATATCGGCCAAATTGCCTATCGGTGTGGGAACGACATAAAGTGTAGATGGTTCAATTTGCAATCTCTTGTATTTAGCGGGGTTATATATGTTGAAGATTAAATATAAGTCATTTCTTTGTCAAATAAAGACACCATAATCAGATTGTCACAATTTATTCCTGACTTCTTAATTTGGTGATATGATTTTAATACCTTTGTTAGGCGGGTGAGTACCAAAACCACATCCTATGTTTCTTGAAAATACTGTAAATCAAAAAGAGCAATTTGGCTGGATCGAAGTGATTTGTGGATCGATGTTTTCTGGTAAAACAGAGGAGTTGATTCGACGGCTTAAACGAGCTCAGTTTGCCAAACAGAAAATCGAAATCTTTAAACCGACAGTTGACAACCGCTATGATGATGACAAAGTAGTTTCGCACGATGCGAATGAAATCCGATCAACCCCCGTGCCTGCTGCGGCAAATATCCGCATTCTAGCCGACGACTGTGATGTGGTGGGGATAGATGAAGCGCAGTTTTTTGATGACGAAATTGTTTCGGTTTGCAATGACCTTGCCAACAAAGGGATTCGTGTGATTGTCGCTGGTTTGGATATGGACTACAAAGGCAACCCCTTTGGTCCCATGCCCAACTTGATGGCTACTGCAGAGTATGTCACCAAAGTCCATGCCGTATGCACGCATACCGGCAATCTGGCTCAGTATAGTTTCCGTAAATCCGATGACGACAATTTGGTTTTTCTGGGACAAACTGGTGAATATGAACCCTTAAGCCGAGCCGCCTACTACCATGCGATGGGTATAGGCAAAACAACCCCAAAGAGAACCAACAAGCGGAAAGACAACAAAAGAAAGAAAAGTGGCTGAAGGAACGCGATTTGAAATTCATCTGCCCGCTCTGAGACATAACTTCCAGCAGATTAAAAAACAACTAAAAGCCGATACCAAAATCTTGGTGGTGGTCAAAGCATTTGCCTATGGATCCGATGCCACAGCTATTGGGCTTTTTTTGGAAAAAGAAGGTGCAGATTATCTCGGTGTTGCTTATGTACGGGAAGGGATTGCCCTGCGAAACGCCGGGGTTCAAATTCCAATTTTGGTTCTTCACCCCCAAATTCATGAGTTATCAAACTTGGTTGCACATCAACTCGAACCCTGTGTGTATTCTTGGCGAATTCTTAATGAACTTGAAGTAGTTTTAACAGCACAAAAAACAAAAGCATTTCCGATTCATATTAAGTTCAATACTGGGTTAAACCGGTTGGGATTTTCGATTGATGAACGGCACGTACTCCAACAACATCTCAAATCGTCATTTGTTCATGTAAAAGGTGTATTATCACACCTATCTGCAACTGAAGACCCCACTGAAAGAAAATTTACGCAAGGTCAACTTGAACAATTCGATTTGCTCAAGCCAGTGTTTGGAAACAATTCAATCTATCATGTCCTTAACACCTCTGGAATCTTTAACTACCCCGAAGCCCATCACGATATGGTCCGATGTGGGATTGGATTGTATGGCTACGGTAATCAAAAGGAAGTAAGTGAGCTCCTTCGTCCAGTGGGGGTATTGAAAACTGTAATTTCTCAAATCCATGAGGTCAAAGTGGGAGATGCCGTGGGTTATAACCGCGGTTTTATCGCTGACAAACCAACATTGTCTGCGACCTTGCCTATCGGTCATGCTGACGGCATTGGGCGGCTCTATGGTAAAGGTAAAGGAGCCGTTGTTATCCACGGACATAAAGCACCTATCTTAGGCAATGTATGTATGGACATGATTATGGTTGATGTCACAAACATCGACTGCCAAGAAGGTGACGAGGTCATTCTTTTTGGAGACTCACAAACCAGCGCAGAAGAGGTTGCCGAACACGCCCATACGATTTCTTATGAGCTCCTAACTGCTATTTCGCAACGCGTCCCCAGGCTGATTGTGGTTTAATTGTTATATTTATAACGCCTTGTTATTTTTTTGATTTTTCAATATTTTTTCTCTGAGGGTGTTGGTTTTATCTTTATTTTTGCTCACCTAAATTTAAAGAAATGAAAGTTGCAGTTGTCGGTGCCACCGGAATGGTTGGGGAAATCATGCGAAGTGTTCTTGAAGAACGAAATTTTCCCATTACAGAATTCCTACCTGTCGCTTCTGCGCGTTCGATTGGAAAAACGATTTGCTTTCAAGACAAAGACTATACTGTAATTGGACTTGAGGAAGCTGTTGAACGTGCGCCAGACCTTGCTTTGTTTTCTGCTGGGGGGCAAACTTCTCTAGATTGGGCACCCAAATTTGCTGCTGTAGGGACAACCGTCATTGACAATTCATCTGCTTGGCGGATGCATCCCGATCACAAGCTCATTGTTCCCGAAATTAACGCAGATCAATTAACCCCTAATGACAAAATCATTGCTAATCCAAATTGCTCTACGATTCAAATGGTGATGGCGCTTGCGCCTCTTCATAAACGATATGGAATCAAGCGTGTTGTGGTCTCAACCTATCAATCTATTACGGGAACTGGAGTTAAAGCGGTACAACAACTGGAAGACGAGTACAACGGAAAAGATGGCGAAAAGGCCTATCCGCATCCGATTCATCGCAACGCATTACCGCACTGTGACGTGTTTATGGACAATGGCTATACCAAAGAAGAAATGAAGCTGGTAAATGAAACTCAAAAAATTTTGGATCCCAATATCAAGGTCACGGCTACAGCAGTACGTATCCCTGTGGTAGGGGGGCATAGCGAGTCCGTCAATCTCTCCTTCTCCAAAGAAGTCGATTTGGATGAGGTTCGTGAGATCCTCAATAAAGCCCCCGGCGTGGTGGTGGTTGATGATTTGGCAAACAACAACTATCCAATGCCACTCGATGCTGAAGGTAAAGACGAGGTCTTTGTGGGGCGTATTCGTAAAGACGAATCACAAGAGAATGGCTTGAACCTATGGATTGTTGCCGATAACCTCCGCAAAGGGGCTGCGACCAACACAGTTCAAATCGCTGAATATCTGATTCGATAGTCTGAAAAAAACAATTATAAAAAAGCCCTCTTTTGAGGGCTTTTCTGTTTGGTGTAATTAACGACTACAAGGGTTTAATCTCAAAGTCTTCCATAAACTTTGTGGTATAATTCCCCGCGACATAATCGGGATGGTCCATCAACTGACGATGAAACGGAATAGTCGTTTTAATGCCTTCAATCACAAATTCATCAAGTGCTCGTTTCATTTTATTAATCGCCTCTTCTCGTGTTTGTGCAGTGGTAATAAGCTTGGCAATCATCGAGTCGTAATGAGGGGGAATCACATAGCCCCCATAGACATGTGTATCCAAACGAACCCCATGTCCACCAGGGGTGTGCAAGGTTTGAATCACCCCAGGAGAAGGGCGAAATTCATTATAAGGATCCTCGGCATTGATACGACATTCAATAGAGTGGAGTTTGGGATAATAATCTTTTCCGCTCAATCGATGACCAGCAGCCACTTTGATTTGCTCCGCAATCAAGTCATAATCTATCACTTGTTCTGTGATCGGGTGTTCAACTTGAATCCGCGTGTTCATTTCCATAAAATAGAAATTGCGGTGTTTGTCCACCAAAAACTCAACTGTTCCCGCCCCTTCATATTTTATGTATTCGGCGGCTTTTACAGCGGCTTTCCCCATTTTATCCCTTAGTTTATCCGTCATAAATGGTGAAGGGGTTTCTTCGGTCAATTTTTGATGACGTCGCTGGACAGAGCAGTCTCTTTCTGAGAGGTGACAGGCCTTCCCAAATGAGTCGCCAACCACTTGAATTTCGATGTGTCGTGGTTCCTCGATCAGTTTTTCCATATACATCCCATCATTTCCAAAAGATGCTTTGGCTTCTTGTCTTGCGCTATCCCACGCTTTTTGAAGATCATCTTCTGACCAAACTGCACGCATTCCTTTTCCACCACCACCCGCTGTAGCTTTTAGCATGACGGGATATCCCACTTTTTTGGCAAGTTTTTTACACTGTATAAAGTCTTTAATAAGTCCTTCTGAACCGGGAATCGTTGGCACACCCGCAGCTTTCATAGTTGCCTTAGCTGTGGCCTTGTCCCCCATTTTGCTGATCATATCAGCCGATGCACCGATAAACTTAATCTTGTGTTCGTCACAGATTTTAGAAAATTTGGCGTTTTCAGACAAAAAGCCATACCCAGGGTGAATGGCATCGGCGTTTGTGATTTCGGCTGCTGCAATGATATTTGAAATTTTAAGATAGGATTCCGCACTTAGTGCAGGACCGATACAAACGGCTTCGTCTGCAAACTTAACATGTAAGCTTTCTTCGTCCGCTTTCGAGTACACGGCAACAGTTCCGATACCCATTTCTTTACATGTTCGAATCACACGTAAAGCGATTTCCCCACGATTGGCGATTAATATTTTGTTAAACATCTTCACTTGGTTTGGTGATTACGAAGGGTCGATGACAAACAGTGGCTAGGTTTTTCCATTTTTGTGTCATTTTACCCTACCAACAATCAATCC
>MDTG01302792.1_pt1 | contig 10224 bp, 12 predicted proteins | sample 811421 | NCBI WGS metagenome assembly MDTG01 (sample SAMN05326645, study PRJNA326480) | marine metagenome | isolation source: seawater | place: Pacific Ocean: South East | collected 2011 | reverse complement strand
TAAGAAACATTCAAAGAAAAAATGTTTTACAATTCTTAAAAAATTAATGGAAAAAGATGTTGATATTCTGTATATTAAAGAAAGTAAATATTTATTACATTTACTAAAACTAAGATTTAATACATTGAGTAAACCAATGGATAGATTTGGAATATCTGAAAAACTATTAGGCGATGAAAGTAAAACACATACTTATTTTTGGCTTGATGAATTACCATTTGATGATTTACATCCAAGGTTAAAAAATATTTATAATATTATAAAATAAATTTATTGATTATACTTAATCATTATTTTCTAATAATTTATCTTGACTTAAATACCAAGACCAGATATCAAATACGTCATTATTCATATATTCGTTTACTATTATACATGTAATATCTTCATTATAAATTAATACAGAATCTCTAATTTCTTCGGCTTTATCTAATGCTTCATCTATACTATTGTATTTAATAGTGTATGATTCATAACTACAATTTTCATCCTCAAATACAGATACCTCAAAATATAACTTATTATTTTTATTTTCAAACTTTTCCTCTCCAAATGCTGACATTAATAGTCAATGTTTTGATCTGTTTATATAATTTTAATTAGAATCTTCATCACTCTCATCACTTTCATCACATGCATTTTGACATATAAATTGACCTGTCGATTTCATTTGTACTATATTTTTTGTTTTTCCACACAAATCACAGCTATGACTATAGTTATTAGGTTCTTCCTCTATAAATAATATATCATTTAAACCGTCATCCATAAAATATCCATCACATATTGAACATTTAATCCATTCTGAATCTTCATATTCTTCTTCATTATCTTTATCAAACAATTCATCATCTGGATATCTTAAACAGTCTTCATTCCTACATAAATAGTGATCTTCTACTTTATCATTAGAATCTTTTAAAAATGGTTTTGGAACAACTTCTCTATAGTCAGGTAATATTATTTTAGATACTCCCTCCACATCTTCCCAATAACAATTATTACATCGATGACCATCTTCAACAGTTCCATCTCTAATATGATCGAGTAAAATATTACAGTTACCACATTTTCCTATTTCATTTTCAGAACTTGATATACTATCTTCTAAATCCCAGTCATCACAATTATATCCCTCTTTTTTAAATTCAATCTTCAAATCAAAATTACAATGTTCACATATTATTAACTCATTGTCAGGATTTGACTGATCTCCAGTATATAAGCAAAATATATGTTGATTATCAGTGTTAATTTTAATATCACAATTACCACAAGTTACGTATTTATCATCATCAGATAGCATGTTATATTACTAATCCATTAATATTTACTTATATATTAATCAATATTTTTAAAATAATTGAATATTTTTTATGATACAATATATTAAAATATAAAAATGAGAGATAGTGATAATTTCAACCCTGATCCTTGTTTATTTTTTTGTTTTCCTTGTTTGATTTGCATGACTATTATTGAGAAAAGTATTCAATCATGCATTTACATTTCTTGTTGTTGTTGTCTAGTTGATAATAAAGTAGATAATTTTCAACAAACCAACAGCACAGAAATTAATGATACTGATACAAATATAACAGAAGAAATGACAGATATTAGTAATATTTAAAAAAAATGAAAAAAGAATATATAAAATTTTTATTTTAATGATAATGAACCATAAATTAGAAATTATTAATTCTATTAATAAACTTCCTTCAGAGTTAATTGATGTAATAATGAATTATTATTGGATGGATATTTATAAAAAATCAATTTCATCTATCGATAATACTAATTATGATTTAATAAAAATTATTAATTTTGTATACAAATTTATAATAGCTGACCCAAATAGAGTACATTCCAATTTTCATCTTCATTACTATTATAAAAAATATAATAACAAATTAAATGAAATTATAAAAGATAAAGGTAAATTATTATGTCTAAAAATACATTCTAATTTAAAAATCGATTTTAATAATTTAGATACAATTGACGCATATTCAGGAATTGACTCTAGTGTTCGAACCTTAGCTATACTTTCTATTTCTATGTCTAATGTACAAAGATATGTTTTATATCATTCATTTAAAAAATTTTATTAATTATATAATCTTTAATTAAATATTATATAATATTTATAAATATTTTACTACTATTTTTTGACCAAATCTATAATTACATGGTAATTCAAAATTAATTTTATAACCATCATCTATCACTAACGAAACTTTATCTCCTTGTTTTTTATTTTCTAACATCTCCATTGGAATTACATAATCCTTTAAATTCTTTTGAGTAATATCTAATGACTTGAAAAAATCTTTATCTTCAACTATCTTATTTTCATAAACAAATTTTGTAACTCGTTGTTCTTTCTCATACCTTGCTATCTTTAATCTTGGATCATGTTCATTCGAAAATAATTGTGTATCTTTTTCAACATTCCATTCATTCCCATCAAATACCATTTGAGTACATGCTGTGTACTGTATTGGAGGTCCATTATAATTACCTTTCTTTATTTCTTCATAATGCGGTAATGATATATTATTTGGTTTTGTGTTCAATGACCTTATTATATCAATTGATGGTTTTGCATGTGTAACTACAATAGCGGTCCCATTATCTTCAACAGAAGGATGTTGGATAATTTCATAAATAATCGAATTTAGTCTTAATTCTGTTCCACCATGAAAGGGTTCGTAGTAAGAGTTTTCATAATTATTTTTTTCAAAAGATACTTGTTTTAATGAATTATATTGTAAATTTATACGATGTGAAATACTCATTAAATCATGAGAATTTAAAAACCAAATAGGATTTGGTTTCATTCCTTCTAAATAGCTAGGATCTTCACATAAACCAGGTTCAATACAAATATCTGTAAATTTATCTGAATATAATCCATCATATTTTAATCCTTCTAATTGGGCACTAATTGCATCTGCTGTTTGAACACATCTAATAAATGGACTTGAAAATATTGTAATTGGATGATTAATTGGTAATTTACCATAAAGCCACTTTCCTAATCTTTCTGCTTGTTTATGCCCAGTTTTTGATAAAGGAGTATCATGTGGTCTTAATGCATGATATTTCCAAGAAGTATTTACTTTATCTAATCTTTCACCATGCCTTATAATAAATAAGCACTTTGCACCTATCTTTTTCATTATTAATGTAAAGATATTTTTTTATTTACTATCTGATAAAATTATAATTCATTTATAAATTGTAATATTTTTTTAAAAGTGAATCCATAATGATCCATAACATCAGATCCTTTCCCTGATAATCCAAACGTATCTATCCCATAACAAATATCTGCATACTTAAACCAACCTAATGTAGCACCAGCTTCAACACTTACTTTTTTTACATCTTTTGGTAATATGTAATTCCTATATTCATCAACTTGTGAATCAAATACTTCAGTTGATAACATTGATACTACTCTAATATTACCTTTATATTTAGAAGCTACACTTAAACAAATATTCAATTCAGAACCTGATGATATTAAAATTAAATCAAGTGGTTCTTTTTTTGCATTCTGATAAACTATATATCCTCCTTTTAATGAATCATCAGAAGTATATTCATCTAAATTCGGCAAATCTTGTCTTGACAAACATATACACGAAGGACCATTATATTTTAATGCTAATTTATAACTAGATATAATTTCATATCTATCTGCTGGTCTAAGTGTTAATACATTAGGTAAAGCTCTTAATGTTGTTAATGTTTCAATAGGTTGATGAGTAGGACCATCTTCACCCATTCCTATTGAATCATGAGTAAAAATATAAATTACTTTATGTTTAGATAATGCTGCTACTCTAATTGATCCTAAACAATATGTTGAGAAAACTAAAAATGTACCGATTATTGGTTGTAATCCAAACGTTTCAATTCCATTGGCAATTCCACACATTGCATGTTCCCTTACTCCATAATGTATATAATTTCCATTAAAATTATCCTTATTTATAACATCTTTAATTGGAATACAATTTGATGAAGCAAGATCAGCAGAACCCATAATAATATTTCTATTTTTTGATAAACAATCAAGCATAATTCCTGATAATTTTCTTGTTGATATTACATCTTTTTTTGATTTTACAGAAAAATTTAACATATATTCTGATAAACCATCCTTCAAGATATCTTTATTTATAATATCATTTAATTCCAAAAATAACTTTTCTTCATTTAATTTATAATTTCCAAGTAAGCTTAACCATTTATTATAATTCTCTTTTTTTAATTTTATTTTTTCTTTAAATTCATCACTAACGATAGATTTTATTACAAATTTATCATCAGGATTAAATCCATATTTCTCTTTTAATTTAATTACATTTTCTGATCCTAAAGGAGAACCATGTGATTTCTCAGAATCTTCTTTTTCTGATTCAAATCCAATTTTTGTTTTTAATATAATTAAACATGGTTTTTTTGAATTTGTTGCATAATCTATTTTATTTGATATATCTTGATAATCTCTATTAGCATCATTTACAACACACACATCCCAACCCATAGATTTAAATTTCTCTTCAGTATTATCTGTAAATGTAATATCAGTCCTACCATCTATTGTTATATTATTATCATCATATAATAAAATTAGATTATTAAGACATAAACTTCCTGCCAAAGAAATTGCTTCACATGCAACTCCTTCCATTAAACATCCATCGCCACACATTACAAAAATATTATTATCTATTATATTAAATTTATCATTATTAAATCTTGAAGAAATATTTTTAGAAGCTATAGCCATACCAACACCATTAGAAATACCTTGTCCTAAAGGACCTGTAGTAACTTCAATACCTAATGATCTATCTATCTCAGGATGTCCTGGTGTTTTACTATTAATTTGTCTAAATTTTTTTAAATCATCAATAGTTATATTATATCCAAATAAATGTAACATTGAATATAATAATGAACTTCCATGACCATTTGATAGTATAAATCTATCTCTATTAATCCATTCCGGATCTTCTGGATTAAATCTCATCTTTTCAAACAATACATACATACTCATGGCACATCCAAGAACCATTCCAGGATGACCTGATTTAGCTTGTTCAATCATATCCATACTTAATAATTTTATTGTATTAATATTATTACTATATGATTCAAAACTCATTATATAGAAATATATATTTTTTATTTTTATGTACAAAACTAAATATAAATAATAAAGTTATTATTTAAAGGAAAAGGATTTATAAGTTATAATATGAGCAAGACTGAAAAAATCAGAAGTTTTAACGAGATTCTTGAAACATTTTTACAACAATTATCACCAATGATTGGTACAACTTATCACTTTTATTTCTCAAAATTAGTAAAAGCAAATGCAGTAATGCCAATTCAACAATTTCTTGCAGAAGTTTTACCATTCAGAGAACAAATTATGAACAAAGATGAATCTTACTTTCTACAAATTGAAAACAAAGTAGAAGATAAAATTGATGGAGATCAAAAAGTTTTAACTGAAATATTGCGTCTAAAAGATATTTACTCAAGTCTTGATGAACAATCAAGAGCTGAAGTTTGGAATTATTTCCAAGCTCTTGTAGTTTTATCTGAAGAATATATGACTTGTTAAAATAAAATATTTTTCCATTTGTTTTCAATATCTTTCACTATTTCTTTATCAACATTAATATCGTAACCTTCTTCCTCAAAAAAGTTACATGCACTTAATATATTTAAATTACCATTAAGTTTATCTGATTTATTTTTTTTATAAATCGCTGGACATCCACCAATATTTAAAATTGAAGTATCATATTTCGTGATATTATACTTTAATGCTATTCTAATATTTTCTTTCCAATAAATATCTGCAAAATTAGTATGTAAATGTATTGATAATATATCTGTTCTAATATCTGTTTTTGTAGTAATCTTTTCTAAAATATTATCCAATTTTTCTTTTTTCAAATCACCAATTGTATCAGCAAGACATATTTCATCTACTCCAATCTTATTGAACATCTCTACTGATTTTACAATATCGTCAATATTAACATCACCTTCAAATGGACAACTTCCTATACATGATAAGTATCCTTTAATACGAGTTTTATCTCTTTTATTTAACATCTTAATCATTTTTGATATTCTTTCAAAACTATCTATTGTATTTAGATTAATATTTTTAATATTAAATGTATTAGAAGGGGACGTAAAAAATGATATATTATTTACATTATTTTCATTTACTTGATTAATTGATTTTTCATTTCCAATTAATAAATAATATTTTTCAAAATCCGATTGTTTAAAGCGATTGTACAATTCTAAACTATTTTTCATAGTTGGTATTACTTTATAATTTACTAATGACCCTATTTCTACCTCGTCAAAATTACATTTAGATAGATCTTTTACCAAATCTATTTTTTGACTTAATGTTAAAATACTTTTTAACGATTGTAAACCATCCCTAGCTGAAACATCACTGATTTTAATTAACTTTCTCATTATTAAGTACACGTATATATTTAAAATAAATATTTCACTTTTTTTATCCCTGTTCATTTGCATATTGAAGTGTATATTCTCTAGCTAAACTATCGTGTTCCTTCTTATTACTCATTAACAATCTTGCAATATCGGGTTCAAGAGGATCTTTTGGATTTGGTTCTGATAAAAGAGAACATAATGATAACAAAACTTTAGATATTGTAAGAGCAGGACTCCATTGATCTTTTAAAATATCCAAACATATAGCCCCACTTTTATTAATATTACAGTGGTAAATTGGTGTTATGAATGATATTTTTGGAGCCTTAAATGGATGTTCTGGAAGAAATTGAATATCCAATTTAAATACACCATTTTCATAGGGCGTATTTTCTGGACCAAAAATAGTTGCATACCAATGAGTGATATTATCTTCTAGTGGTCCAGCAGAACAATTTGAAACAGGATTTTCTTCTAAATCCTCCATTTCAGCTTTTAATCTTTTAATTAATCTGCTTTTTGACATATATATTAATCTCTAAGGAAAATAAATATTTACATCAATTTTTTTATTTATCATTTAAAATTTCAGATAATTCTTCATTTTTTTCTAGTGCTACAGTTAATTTTTCTATAATCTTTCCTTCATTTTTTATTAATGATTTTAAACTTTTAACTTGTTCAATTAATGCTTCATTATCAGATTCTAAATTTTTGTATTTTAAATTTAACTCTTTAAATTCATCGAAATTAACTTTATTTTCGTGGACATAATGATTTTCATTATCATCCCCAGGTAATGAAAATGACATTCCCATAACTAATATTAGATAGATAAAAAATTAAGTATGGTTGAAAAAATGGTTTATTAATATAAATTATTTTATAACTTTTATTAAAATGGAAGAATTTTTAATTAATGAATTTAATAGCCTATACTTAAAAGCTATATTTAAAGTAAAAAACAAACGAAGTGAGATATTTTATGGTAGAATCGAAAAATTTAATGATATTAACATAAATATAATGAATATTGACGATAACAAAAAATACAAAATCTGGTATTGGAAATATCTTTCTAATCAACTAAATGTTAATTGGAATGTTGTAAAAAATAATCCTCTAGCAAAATGGAACTATAAATTAATGTCACTTAATGAAAATATAAATTTAGATATTATTAAAAATTATCCAGATAAAGAATGGGATTATGAACTATTTTGTTCAAATATAAATTTTAAGATTGAACACAAAGATCAAATACCTAAGTTTTCATTTTATCACTTTTCTAAAAATCCTAATTTCAATTATCAAAATTTAATAAATTATAAAAATAAAAAATTAGATTGGAATCATATTTCAAGTTCTAAAATATTAAATATTAATTTTATAAGAGAAAATCTTAGTAAAAATTGGAATTGGTTTAATCTATCAGAAAATTCATATCTACTAAACTTTGAAACATATATCCAAAATCAAGATTTACCATGGGTATTATGTGGAATTACTCAAAACAAAAATTTTTCTTTTGAACAATTGACATCTATAAATCAAAATATTTCATATAGTTCATACTCTATTAATGAAAATTTAAATTGGAATCTATTAATTGAAGACCCTTATCAGGAATGGGATTGGGAATTTTTGTCTAAAAATAAATCATTAGAGTGGAAAATTATCAAAGATAATTTTGATTATCCGTGGTCATGGTATGAATTATCTAAAAATCCTAACATAAAATTAGAAATTATTTTTGAAAATAAAGACTTACCTTGGGTATGGGAGGAAGTTTCAAAACATCCTGAACTTAATCCTAATTTGGTACTAGATAATTTAGAAATTTCTTGGAATCCAATTGGTCTTATATTTAATGATATGAAATATTCCAAAAATATGTACATATCAAAAAAACTAAAAAAATACTGTACAAACATGCTTATTAAAACAAAATTACCAGAAGATATTATCTACTATATTAATCTATTCATATGAAAAACAACTATATAAAACAATATTTAGATACAAATACCACCAACAAACCACAAAGAACACCTATAGACCAAATCCATATATAGGACCATTTCCATATTGGATTGTTGCACCAGATGTAGCAACTGGAACAACACCCACAGGAACTCCTCCATCACCTATTACAGTGATACCAGGTCCTACACCAACTGGAACTACAACAGGACCACCAACAACTGGAACTCCAACCGGACCACCAACAACTGGAACTCCAACCGGACCACCAACAAACAGTCCTCCAGAAGAAGCCCTAACCGATCGTCCAGTATGTCCTTGAGGAACAACAACTGGTTGAACAACTGGTCTCTGCGGAACTCTAACCCGATTCCCAGTGTGTCCCTGCTGAACTCTAACCGGTTGTCCTAGAGATGCATTTGTGACATTTCTTGGAGGACGTCCATCCTTTCCCCTTTGTTGTTCCTTCAATCGGTCCCTTCCACGATCAGAAGGTCGTCCAACTGGCCTACCACCTCCAGATCCACTATTAACAGTTATGTTAACAGATGCAACTGGAACACCATCAGAGTTTGACATATAATGTGAACTCTGATTAACTCCTCCTCCTTTCCACCTAGGACCATGTCCTCCTCCAAAATGATTACCTTGGGAACCAGGTTGAGGGACTGGTTTGATGGTGAAAACTGTTTGGTTCTTCCCATTGGAAGCCCCAGAAACGCCGTTAAGCGAATAACCATTATTATTTCTATATTGGAATGACATGATAAAAACTTAGAAACCATATATTGAAAAAAATTTTCAATTTTTTTATGATAATACTTTTAATTAATGTTATTGATATAAATAAATTGAATTAATATTACTAATAAAGATCATACAAAAATTATAAACAAATATCTTTTATTTTTATAAAATAATTAATTGACTGGCATATATGGTCCAGAAGCTACATAAGATCCACCAAATCCAAATCCGAAAACAGCTCCACCATCTTGGTATACTGGAATTCCCAACATACTATTACCAACAGAATTGGTCTTATTGTTAGAATTAGGCTTAGGTCTGTAATCAACATGCTTAATAGAACCATCCTTTCTTGCTTCAGGTCCACAATATGGTTGAACATCCCAAAGAGCCCGTCTGGTATTTGGAGTTGCTTTCCAATCCCATCCAAATTTCATCGATGTTTCCTTGCCAACACCAGGACTAATCTTAAAACCTAGTGCTTTCATTGTATCCTTACTTGTATCTAATCCATATTTATTAAACCACTCTTTAGAAGGAAATGAACGTCCGCAATTACCTTTGTTAAGCTCAAGACTATATTCCAAATTTCTTTGAAAAATAGAAAATTCGTCCTTAGTGAGCATCATTCCAGAAATTGGAACATAATAAGGTCTTGTATTATCTACTTCTTCCTTGAATCTACGAATAGCAGTGTCCGCAGCAATGTCCGCAACCTGAAACATCTTTTCTTCCTCCTCTTCTTTTTGTTTCTCCTGATTTGATTTTCTTGGAAAAGATGTAATTTGAGGGCTGAGATTTGAATATGCACCTCCACCTCCATAATTATTAGTTTTGATAGATTCAACACTTCGTTTAGTATAAGAATCCGCATCTATACTCGGATTCTTTCCTTTTTGACTCTTTTGATTATTTAATTCTCCTAACGCTTCTGCCAATGGATTAAATGGAGAATTATTAGAATCTGTATGACCTCTAACATTT
>MDTG01276101.1_pt1 | contig 10224 bp, 9 predicted proteins | sample 811421 | NCBI WGS metagenome assembly MDTG01 (sample SAMN05326645, study PRJNA326480) | marine metagenome | isolation source: seawater | place: Pacific Ocean: South East | collected 2011 | reverse complement strand
TCCTCCTCCTCCTCTAGGCTTCTTCTTCTTCCGCGGCAGCGGCGGCAGCGGCGGCGGCGGTGGCGGCGGCGGCGGCGGGAGGAAGGGTGCGGGAGGCACAGGGGGGTGGGGGGGACTGGGCGGGCGGGGGGGCAAGGGCGACAGCGGTGGGTGGGGCGGCGGCGGCGGCACGCGAGCCCGCGCGCGCGTTCGCGTAAGCGGTTTCTTCGGAGTGGGTCTGTTGATGGGCGGCGCGTCGTCGTCGTCCCCCACGCTGCGGTGTATGACGACGGAGATGAGGGCGATGCCCAGCATCGCCGCGACGATCAGGCAGCAGCAGCAGATGAACCGGCCCACGGAGTACGCGTTCAGGTCGCGGCCAGTTCGCGCGGGCGTCCCTACCGAACCATCGGTCGGGGCGAGGAGCTTCACCCGCTCCTCGTGCCTGTTCTTTACTGTGAGGTTGAAGCGAAAGGGTTTTGGCATATTAAGGCGCGTGGCACGCCTTGCAAATAGCAACGCGTGCACCCACACACGAGCTACAGCCCCGCGAAGGCGCACACGAGTACAACACACGCTTAGCGTTTCGCGCGCATCCGCATATCCGCCGGCGACTCAGCAGAGGGTTGCAAAGCCACAGATGGCCATGTAGCACGCCGAGACGTACTTGTCGGAGACCTTGCGGCAGCTGTGAGTCGGGACCACGCGTTCCGCAAGGAAGCGCATCACCTCCTTCTTGTGCGTGTCCTGGATGTAGTCCCTCAGGGTGGCGATCGAGTCGTACTTGCTGGTGACAACTTTGAGGAAGGATAGGACGAGCTTCGCCACGCTTTCGGCCACGTTGTCGGCGTACTGCTCGTTCTTGCGCTTGACGTAGGCAAGCATCCACTCGTCGGGCGGCAGGTGATCCAGGTCCTCCATGCCGGGCATCTTGGAAGAGTTCTGAAGCTTCTTGTGGGCGGCGGCAATGCCTGGAAGCGCGGGCACCTTCTTCTTCTTCTTCTGTACAGGCGCCTTGTGCTTCAACGGCCGTGAGCGAGGCGGAGGGCCACACTCGTCGTCCGTGTCCGGGAGAGCGTGTTCGTCACGCGTGGGGGAGCTCATGCCAATCGGTAAAACTCTAAACTTCTACACACAACGAAAAGTTTGGGTGCTTGCCAGTGGCACTGCTGAATTTCACAATGCCATGACAAGCGTTCTCAGAGCTCCTCAACGGCGCCCGCGGCGGCAAGCGAGTTGCTGTTGTGGCCTTCCTCGGCGTCGCTGCCAGAGGTGGAGTCGACCTGCTGCTCCTCGTCCCCAGATGCCGCCTCCCCCTCCTCCTCCTCCTCGTCTTCAAACCCGCGCATGTCGCCGTTGAGGCGCACCGGGTGGTACGAGATGCCATTCGTGCCGGCTTTGGCAAGCTGGTCCACCCGCTTGCTGATTTCCATGAGCCAGTTGGCCGCCGTGTGGAACGCGTGTTCGTTGCACGTGCCCTCGCTTGCCATGCGCTCCGTTGCAGCGAGCGTCTCGGTCAAATACTCCTTGAGCTCCGTATGCGCGCGCTTCACGCGCACAAGTGGATTGGCATCACCGGTTGTGTAGTGCACCGTGGTCTGGCCATTGTTAGACGTCGAGCGCAGCCGCTCCCGGTCGCTGTTGCTTGTGTCAAACCAGGTGACCCGCCCCGTGGAGTGCACGAGCATGTAGAGGCGCTCCTTACCTTTGGGGCCCTGAAAATGCTTCATCGCACCGTCCGCGACATTGCAGCAAGCGGTGATGCGCTCTGAGCCCCTGCTTCCCTGGAACCAGCAGATGTTCCCGTTGGGTTCGACCTGCCTCGCCCGAGCCTCCTTTTTGGGCGCTCCCTCAAAGTGCACGACGACACCCGAACGGAAGTCCACCCGGTGCTTGTACTCCTTGTCCTTTTCGCCCTTGTACCACGTGACCATGCCGTTGTGCCAGTGGACGCACTTCTCGAGGCTCTCCTTTCCGTGCGGGCCTTGGTAGTGGTGCGTGCGACGGTGGCCGCTGGTCACCGCGGTGTACTCGTAAGACACAAGGCGCTCCTGCCCTGCGGCGCCCTCGTACGTGGCGATGGACCCATCATGCTCAAACACCTTTCTGACGGCTGCCGAATCGCCCGCGCCCTCGTACAACTTGAAGTGCGTACCGGGGCGCAAGCTCTTGACCAGCTGCTCGTTCAGGCGGTGATCGCAATCGTCGGGTGCCTTGCGCGTGGTCATGTGTGGCGAGGTGTGCTGCGGGCGACGTCGCCGCCGGCACTTGTGCGAATGTTTGCTTTGCGACCACAAGACGCAAACTTGTGGCTGGCACCTTGGCATCTTGACACGTACGTGCCACAAAGTGCCAGCCGCGGGAAACGCCTCGGTAAAAGTTTGTAACATGTAAACCGTAATCGCTAAGTAACTACAGGTGCCTACCCGTGAGGCTCTCTAGGAACACAAAGAACATTGCCAGCCCCACCAGCGACACTGTGCGCACGAGGCGACTGGGCTGCTGCGCCTTCACTGAGGCGGCCAGGAGCTGGATAGAGATCGCTACCAGTATCCGCTGATTGATGGAAACGAGCAGCGCCAAGAAATCAAGGGACGACCGCTTGTTGGCAAGCTCCGCAACGGCCGTCCGCTCGGCCTCGCGCACGAACGAGTCGTCAAGCAGCCCAGACAGCTCGGGCCTCACCTGCACGAGCTTTGTCACCGCTTCGCGCGCCCTTTCGCGCGCCGACTTTGCGACCGCCTCCCGGCGCTCGGCAAGCGCCTTGTTGAGCCTCGACTGTATGGCGGAGAAGATGATCGCAAATCCGAGCACGAGGCTGATGAGCTCGTCCTCGCTGAGCTGCTCGTCGTGGGCCGCCTCCAGCAGCTCGTTGGCAATATTGAAGGAGACGGACACGGAGAGGTCCGATCCGATGGACGAGAGCGTGCCAAACGTCGTGCCACCTACGCCGCCCGTCACCTGCGTGCCCCCTGGCGTCGTCGGAGCGCCGCTCATCACCACGATCTCAGGCAAGCTGGAGATCACCAAGGAGGAGGCTCAACAGGCGGCGCACGATCGCGTTCAAGGGCTGGGCGCGTTCTTTGCTTACCAGCGCGACGCGGCAATCTACTTCCGCCGACTGGTACTTGCCCAGCCTAGCGCTACTAATGGTAAGAGGAGCAGGGATTATGCAAAGGCGCGCGACGCGGTAACCATCTGCGGCAGCGCTTTCGGCACCACGCTTGGCGCGCTCTTTAGCTACCTTGAGGGTCGCGGCATCCCCGCCGAGAAGGCGCACGTGCTGCGCTCGGTGCGCACGCAACTACTCCCAATTGCCGAGGCGTTGCAGACGATGCGCGGCGCCGACGTTGAGTTCTTGGCGCGCGGGATTGCCTCGTGCCGAGTTGCCGCGCCCCAGCGCGCGGTCATGAACGAGCCGGTCTCCAAGATTGACTCCAAGTACGGCAACCCGCACACCTGCATCGGCGCCACGGCGGCGCTTCTCACATGCTTTGGCGTCATGTCCGCCGTCCGGGATCACGCCGCGCACCTCGGCCGCGATAATAGCTTGGGCAAGGCGCTGCGATGCGCGCTTGCCAACCTTGAAAACTGGAAGGCGTCGCGCATCGCCATGTCCGAGGACGCGTGGCGCGCGCTCGCGGCGGAGCGGCGTGCGCTGCAGCGCGCGGCGGCGGCGGCGCGGCGCGCGGCGTACGCCTGCAGCGACATTCCGCCTCCAGACTTGCTCGCGCGACAGTTGCAATGGGCGCGACGCGCCGCTTTCCCTGCAGACACGCTGGTCAACGAGTTCAGCCAGACCTCGCTGCTGCTGGAAATTGAGGAGCAGACCCTCTTCCGCACCGCAACGCCGTCGGCGCCAGTGGGCCACTTGCACGTGACGCCGCCAGTCAGCGAGACCGTGCCGCTGAGCCAGATCCCGCTTGGGCGACTCATAGCCAAAAGCCGTGGCAGGGGCAACGCCGACGCCGAATCGTCCGATTTGGCATCATCGTCGTGGGCCACTCTATCCTCTAATGGCTCCAGCGCATTTTCCTGCGTATCGCGTGGCAGCCTAGATCGGGACCTGTTGGCAGACTTTAGTGCCAGTAGTTTGTGACTCGTAAAGAGACTTTTTTCCCAGCGGGCGGAGACGATGGCCGAGTTGGTGCCTGTGGGTGAGAGCACGGCGGCCACCCGCGCGCTCTCGCTTCGCTCGCAGGTGGAGAAGTTGAGGGCGGACCTTGAGGCACGCGAGGCGGAACTCGCTGACTTCCAGGCCAAGCTCAAGCAGGCGAGCAAGGACGTGCAGTCGATCAAGACCAAACTCGATGTGCTTCAGAAGCAGCACGCCGCCGCCGACGCCAAAGTGATCACGGAGCTGCGGGCGGCGTCCAAAAAACGCAAGAAGGATTGGGAGGAACAGGAGCGCAAGCGGCTCAAGTCCGAAATCAGGGCGTACCAGATCAAGGCGACCAACTCCGGCGAGGCTGCGGCTTACGAGTCGGCAGGTGGCGGCGGCTGCGAGGCCGACGACGACGACGACGACGACCATGACGATGACGACGACGACCACAAGTCGCTGGTTGGTTCCGAGCCGAAGCCCCTCTCGGACGACGAAGACCTGGATGCGCACGACGCCGCTCTTGCGCAGGGCGAGGGCGAGGGATTGGAGGAGGGGGAGATCAGGGAGGTGACCGGACGCGAGGTGACGCCCCAGGAGCAGGCGGGTGAGGCGGCCAACGCGGGGTCGGAGCAGCCCCCGATCGTGCAGGCGGAACTGGTCCCCGCGGTCGTTCCGTTTGAGCACGGCAACGACCTGAACGCCCAGCAGGTGCAAGACTGGCTGCAGAAGGTGCTCACCGACGTGAACGCGACCGCTTCTGACTCGTACATGCTGGTGCCCCTCATCCTGGCCATTCCGGTGGCCCCAGATGCGCTGCAGCCCAAGCAGGCGTGTCGCCTGCGCGGCATGGAGGAGGCCGGGTTCCCCGTCAAGGAATTCGTTACCGCCTACCGCTGCGCCTTTGCCAAGCTGCCCACCATGAAGTGGATGCTCAGCGCCGACGAGCTGAGGGCCAAGCTACGCGAAGAGCACAAGAACATGGCCCCCTTCTGGTGGGACGGCAACCCCGCCACGCCAGAGGTGGGGCGCTACATCCCCCCCGCCTCCGACCTGCAGGGTGTCAAGTACGCTCGCATTCAGGCGCCCAACAAGTCGCTGCCGTGCTACCCAGTCGCGGTCTCGCAGGAGGGCATCCTCTCGCAAGACATGCAACTGTACGAGGACCTGTGCGATCAGGTCGCGATCCTTCGCATGAAGGCGCGCATGGCTGCGCAGAAGGCGCGCCTGGCGGAGCTCACGGCGTGAGACGGGAAAACCCGGAGCGTGATGCACATGACAGTATAGCAGTAGCAGTGTAGCTTGCGCGTTGTGTGCCCGCATGGCAATTGAGCTTGCCATGTCGTGAGTGCAAACTTGTAACTCGTAAACGTTTGCCCATACACACGCGACGACGCACGCATGTCGCTCGCGCTGAGCGACGACAGGAAGCTAACGCGCATGCGCCAGCACTTTGAGGACATTGCGCGCCTGCCTCCCGACGTGCGGTACATGGACGACCCAAACGTGCGGCTCAACTGGTCAAGAAGCGCCTACATTCTCGCGTGCGACCTCAAGCACGCCGGCAAGGGCCAGCTGATACGCGAAGAGGCGCATGCTGTGCTCGTCAAGCACGCCCGCGTGCGCCCCGAAGGGCAGTATCTGAAGATCCTCTGCGACTTTCAAGAGCTCATGTACGCCCACGAGGAGTGGTGCAGGGAGAACGGGTTTCACAGCATCACAGCCATCGGCATCAAGCTGTGGCAGTTGCCGGTCCTGAGACGCTGGCGCCTCGTGCGCGAGGCGGCGACGCTGTGCGGGGAGGCGGCGCGGCGCGAGCGGTGGTGGCTGGCGTTTGCCGAGCACGCATTCCACCCCGACGCAGAAGCCGTCAACGCCGCTGCCAAGGAGTTTGCGGCGCTTGCTGGCACCATGTAGGGTGTTTTGTAAGTTGTAACCTAAACTACAGACCACACGCGACGACGCCGCACGCATGCCCGCACGCCCGAAGAAGCGCACCCGCGAGCAGTCGCAAGAGGAGGCCGACGCCCAGCAGTGCTCCCAGGCGCTGCGGCTGCGCGAAGCGATTGAGCGCGACGACATCGCGGTGCAGTTTGGTTCCGACGGCAGCTACCTCGACATCTACACGTTTGGTGCAGCTGAGGCCGCGGCGTTTGAGCCCGAGGCGGACCCGTTTGTGTGGACGACCGATGGCGGAGACCAGGTCTTCAACGTGCCGACGCGCCTCTACCGGGGCTCCTTTGAGGACCCGCCCATCCAGTGGGTCACCATCGGCGATGGCCGGGACCTGGTCGCCGGCAAGACCAAGCCCTTCTACGTGCTGGACGAGCACAACGACTTTGTGGACTACTCGCTTTTGGAGCCGACGGACGCCATCTTTCAGGGCATGAGCGTGATGGCCGTGGAGATTGCCGAACCGGAGGCCTACGGCGACTCGCGCGTCTACGAGTACGGGGGCAGCTGCTGGCGCCTGGCAAAGGTCACGGCGGAGCTCAAGACCTGGAGCCGCGAGGTCGTGCGCTCGGTGGAGCTGCTGGCCAGCCGCGCCAGCCGCGAGATGATTTACAAGCTGCACGTGCGGATGCACGGCGTCATGGACATCCACTTTTTTGACGGCGGCGAGTACGACGCGTGGCGTGAGAGTGCGCGCGAGCTGGGCACGAAGATGGAAGAGATCAAGAAGCAGGGCATGCACAGCCGCAAGGCCGAGTGGTGCAAGCTCCACGTGAAGCAGTTGAAGTACCGGCAAAAGATGGAGATGCAGCGCGCACTTGCCGACGCGGACGCGGCCGCCGTCCTGGACGACTGGCACTCCCTGCGCTGGCGGCTCTTGTGGAAGACCATGCGCGCCTACCAGCAGCAGCGCACCTTCACGGGGCCGACGTTGAAGCTTAGCAAGTGGGGATTGGTGTGGTGAGTGTCACTGGCACCTCTGTGTGTGTGTGTGTTGGCACCGACTTGTAACTTTTGCGTGCACGCAACGCGCCCACACGCTGCGATGCAGCACTCGTCCTCATCGCTGGCCGCGAATCTGGCGGGGCGCGCCTCCAAGTCCATCTACAAGAAGCGCGAGCTGAAGCGCAAGGAGAAGGCGCAGCTCCCAAAATTGCTCGCAGACGCCTGGGCAATCGCCAAGCTGGAGGCGGAGAAGCGGGCGGATGCCGGCGAGACGAACTTCACCTTTGGCTTTGACGAGTGGTACACGGAGTTCAGGCACTTCTCACCGACCGTCAACGACATCCGCGACGCGCTGCCCGATGAGATCAAGGAGCTGCACGACGAGGCCTACCAGAACGCCTCGGTTGATGTGGCGTTTGACCAACCCATCACCTTCAACATCTACATGGAGTTCAGCGGCCATGCGCACAGGATGGTCAAGGACCTTCAGACGGCGGCCGATGCTGAGGCCAACGAAGCGGCGACGGTGGCGGCGGCGGTGTCCCAATTTGGAGAGGGGCCCTGTTGACTGTGCCCTCGATGAGGTGCGTGCGTGTTCTAATAACACCCGTTTTTATCAAACCTAAGGAAAGGGGCGGCGGCGGCGGGCAGCCATGCCCAACGACGAGTCGCAGCTGGTCGTGTTCATCAGCCTGGCGGTTGCGGGCTTCGTGGCGCTGCTCAATCACGCAACCGTCTGCGGCGAGCGGCACGACTGCACGCGCAAGGGCACGTGCTACAGCCTCAACTCGGGCGGCGTGCTGGACTACTCCTGCTCGTTCCGCACCACGGTCACGCCCGCTGGCTTCGCGCTGCTCAACATCTCGTCGCAGCGCGATACGATGCAGTCGCTGGAACGCGGCGTGTGCGCACCCGGCTTGCGGCAGCAGGTGGACGTGCAGACGGGAGAGCTGCGGTGCGTGCGCAAGCGGATGTACCCGGCGGCGCTCAACGAGGAGATTGGCGACCCGAGCGGCACGAGCGACCACCAGCGGTACTGCGGCAAGTGGATTGACGCAGGCAGCATCGCGCGCGGCGACCAAAAGTGGGCCTTCTACGACGACGGGTCAACGGCCGAGGCGGTTGACGACCTCATTCGTGCCAAGGGCAATGCGCGCATTGCGACGACCGACGTGGCCAAGTTCCGGTCCGCCTGCCGCACGATGGTCACGTCCAACTCGGCCGGCGCCTCCGCGCGGCAGGCGTACGCCATGCTGGCACCGCAACTGAAGGCCGACTCGCCGGGCAACGCGCTCACGACCGTCGGCTACCTGGCGTCGCACTACTGCGACACGCCGGCGCTCGTGGGCATCTCCGTGCGCGACAACGTCTTTGTTGCCAAGGTCTCCCCAGGCGTGCTGCTCCCAGCGCAGGAGCTCAAGAATGCGCTCTTCGTTGCCGGCGAGTCGCGCGACACGCGCGACCTAGCAATGGCGTTCGCGGAGGCCATGGCCGCGCCAGGAGCGCTTGCCAACGCCGTCACGGAAGCGCACGCGCAGGTGGTGACCCAAGGCGCACACGCGGGCACGTGGATTGACGGGTTTGTTGGCCCCTCGTTTTCGATTGCCTACGACCTGGTCAACGACCCGCTGAGCCGGTTCATGGGCGCCTACGAGACCCAGGGCGCCACGCAGGCCCTGGCATACCTGCAGGGCGTGGCCGCCGTCTGCGCGCTCTCGGCGCGCGCGGTCGTGACCGCCGAGGAGGGCAACGTGCTGCCCATGGTGTGGGGCATGCAGGCGCACACGCCGCGCGCACCAACAGCGGCCGCGCTCGGCCGCCTGCGCGAGACGGATCGCGACCTGTTTGCGACGCACACCGCCGCGCTCGAGAACGCGTCCACGGTGCGGCTCTCGTCGCTCTCCGCCATCTCGGCCGCCACGCACCTCGGCGCCCGCGAGGCGTGCCTTGACGCCGCAAGGCGCGTGTTCCCCGACGACTTTGATCGGCTTGCCTTCAACGCGCTGATCACGCCCGCGTTGTACGCGCGGCTTGAGACGGTCGCAAGCGCGCTCCGGCAGGCGACGGCGCTCACGGTCACGGAAGACCTGATCGGCAACGTGTTTGATGACTACCCCGACAGGCAGGCGGCCGTGAACAAGGTGAACGCAGCGCGCGTGCGCATTGCGGGCGCGCCGCGCGGCAGCTGGGCGGGCGTGGAGCGCGAGTTCCGCGGGCCCGACCTGACGTCGGACGACACGGCAATTGCGATCGTGCTCAAGCAGGCGCGCGCCGTCTTCCTGGATAGGCTGCTGCCCGTGGTGAGCAACATGGACGTGTGCGAGCACCCAGCGCTCTACGACGGCCTGTCGCGCAACGCGTACCTGCTGCTGGGGTCAACCTCGGCCTGCGTCATGATCCTGCCCGGGCTTGTGGTGCCACCGTTTGCGGACGAGCGGTACGACGACGCCTCGCTGTACACGCGACTGGGCTTTGTGATCGCACACGAGTTCTCGCACGTGACGGCCCTTGAGCAGCAGTGGGATCTTGAGTACACGGGCAAGCTGCTCCAAGCGTACGAGATCGCGACGCACGTGGAGGCCATCGCCGACCTGAGCGCGGCAACGGCGCTCCTGCGGCTGCCATTTGCGAGCAACGAGACCGTGTGCGCGTCGGTCTCGCAGCTCTTTTGCGGCCGCGTGGGCTGGCTGCCGCAGTCGTCCACCGCCTTGAGCGCCCCGGCCAGGCACCCTGCCACGAATTTGCGCGGGGACAACGCGTGCGAATTCCTGAGACGCTATTTCCCACCAGAAGGAACGCCTCCTCATTCATAGAAGGCGTGCGCTAAAAACGTATGTGCGCGCTGTTTCGTCTTATTATTTAAAACGTCGTTGTCATGCGCCATGCTTGCTTGCTTGCCCTGCTCCTTGCTGCACCCTGCGACGCCTCGGGAGGCGAGCAGGGCGAGGCCGCCATCAACCGGTTCGTGAACCTTGTGCACGCCGCAACCCCCATGCAGACGGGCTTCGTCATCGACGTGGGCGCCAACAACGGCCAGTGGGCCAGGCACGTCCTGCAGCGCGTGCGTGAGTACGGGACGCGGATGCGCGTGGAACCCATACTCTTTGAGCCGCAGCGGGAGTACGCCGCGGAGTTGCGGAAGCTCGCGTCCGACTGGGGCGGCACGTTCCATCCGGCGGTGGCGTGGACCAAAGCCACCAACCTGTCCTTTTACCTCTCCCACTTCAAGGAGGCATCGTCCCTCT
>MDTG01244260.1_pt1 | contig 10224 bp, 22 predicted proteins | sample 811421 | NCBI WGS metagenome assembly MDTG01 (sample SAMN05326645, study PRJNA326480) | marine metagenome | isolation source: seawater | place: Pacific Ocean: South East | collected 2011 | reverse complement strand
TGCAGTAAAGATTTTTGGAAATAAAAATGATCATAAAATTTTAAATGCTGCACTTTCATTACAAAAGCCACATCAAGAAAAGCGTTCCCCCAACGAGCGTTACAACAGTTGTTACGCGGAAAAATAGACCGGGATCTTGAACAATAGTGCCAGAAGCTTCCAGCGCGGCTGCGATGCCATAGCCTTGGACAGAAGCCAATAATACGGTTAGATAGCGTGTGTATTGGTTAATTTGTTTGCGCCCAGATTCCCCGTCTTTTTTCATCGCTTCCAACGAAGGCACGACTGCTGTCATCAGCTGCATGATAATAGCGGCTGTGATATAGGGCATGATATTCAACGCAAAAATAGTCATCCGGCCAAGTGCGCCGCCAGAGAACATATCAAACATCCCAAGAATACCCGTGGATTGTTGACTGAATACATCAGCAAGAGCGACTGGATCGATACCAGGCAAAGGAATGAAGGTACCCAGGCGATAGATAATCAGCGCGCCAATGGTAAACAGCAGACGACGTCTGAGGTCATCTGCCTTTCCTAAAGCACCGAGGCCAAAGCCTTGATTCGCTGTTGTTGACTGCGCCATTGCTGTTCTCTAAATCCCTGTTCTCTGACTTATTCGCTTACTGGTTCGGGCAACACAATTTTACCGCCGGCTTTCTCAACGGCTTCAACAGCTGACTTTGAAGCACCAGCAGCGTGTAGTTCGACTTTTGCTTTCAATTGACCCTTACCAAGGATACGAACCCCGTCACGTGCCTTGGAAATAACCCCAGCATATACCAACATAGCGGCATCTACAGGCTTATTGCTGTCAAGCTTGCCATCATCCACAGCACTCTGGATACGGCCGAGATTAACCTCTACATAATTTTTACGGAAAATGTTTGTGAAGCCCCGCTTTGGCAGACGCCGATGAATAGGCATTTGACCGCCTTCGAAACCTTTAATGGCTACACCTGAACGTGCCTTCTGGCCCTTATGACCGGCGCCAGAAGTTTTCCCACGACCTGAGCCTATACCACGGCCTACACGCTTGCGATTACGGGTTGCCCCATCATTTTCTCTAATTTCGTTCAGTTTCATCTTTAAAGGCTCCTGCCCTAGCAATCTAGATATCTGTGAATTTTTTGATACGTACCTCTAACTTTCGCCTTCAACTTTCACCAGATGTTTCACCTTATTTATCATCCCGCGAACAGCTGGTGTATCTTCCAGCTCACGCACACGACCTATCTTGTTTAGCCCAAGACCAACTAAAGTTTTACGCTGCGAGCCCTCACGCCCTATGGGACTACGTGTCTGTTGGACGGTTAATGTATTCTTGGCCATTTTGGTCACCCTTTATACGTCTTACGAAGCAGCAGATTGCTCTGATATTTTACCTAGAATTTCAGCAACTTTACGGCCTCGTTTTGATGCAACAGAACGTGGCGCCTGTATCTTCTTCAATCCAACAAAAGTCGCCTTAATCATATTATGCGGGTTGGAAGTACCGATAGATTTACCAACAATATCTTGAATGCCCAGAGCTTCGAAAACAGCACGCATAGGGCCACCAGCAATAATACCAGTGCCCGCTGGAGCGGAACGAAGTTGAACCCGGCCAGCGCCATAACGCCCCAGGATATCGTGATGCAATGTGCGTCCATCACGAAGTGGGATACGTACCATATCACGCTTAGCATTGTCAGTGGCCTTACGTATAGCCTCTGGAACTTCTTTTGCTTTGCCTGTTCCAAATCCAACCCGGCCTTTACCATCACCAACAACCACGAGTGCAGCAAAACCAAACCGGCGGCCACCTTTCACCACTTTGGCAACTCGGTTGATACCAACGAGCTTTTCAATTAGCTCCGGCTCATCCCTGAGAGAGGCTTGATCCGCTCTATCATTATTGCGTGCCATTCCTTTACTCCTCTAAAACTCAAGCCCAGCTTCACGCGCTGCATCCGCAAGCGCCTTTACCCGACCATGATATCTAAAACCGCCTCTATCAAAAACGACTGATTTCAACCCTTGTTTCAGGGCAAGCTCACCAACGGCCTTACCAACGGCTGAAGCCGCTGATACATCTGCACCCGTCTTTCCCGCCTTTTTGAAATCGGCATTCAGAGTAGAGGCAGAAACCAGTGTTTTCCCTTTTGCATCATCGATGATTTGCGCATAAATGTGCTGTGATGTGCGATGAATGGACAGACGTAGCTGACCATTGGCACTTTTTTTGAGGCTATCACGATTACGCTGACGACGCCTCTCAAACATTTCCCGTGTGCTCAACATACTATCTATCCTTACTTCTTCTTGCCTTCTTTGCGTACAATATGCTCTTCAGCGTATTTGACACCTTTACCTTTAAAAGGCTCTGGTGGGCGCTTAGCGCGAATTTCAGAGGCAAACTGGCCTAAAAGCTGTTTGTCTGCGCCCGTAATTTCAATTTTAGTGTTGTTCTCAACTTTTACCGAAAGACCGGCTGGGACTTCCATTTCAACTGGATGGCTAAACCCAAGATTAAGCTGGATTTTATTACCCTGCATAGCCGCACGGTAACCAACACCGTTAATTTCCAGGTTGCGGGTAAACCCTACATTAACGCCAACCACCATATTATTGATATTAGCACGTACTGTGCCCCAAATAGCCTTGCTGGAGGTGTCTTTTTTCCCCTGCTTCACCGTTACAACCTTATCATCAATGCTGACATCCACATTAGATGGCACCGTCATGGCTAGTTCGCCCTTGCTTCCCTTAGCAGTTAGAACAGCGCCGTTTGCGCTTAGGTCTACGCCATCAGGCAGTTTAATTGGGGTGTTTCCGACACGTGACATTATCTGCCTCCCTTAGAATACTTGGCAAAGTACTTCGCCGCCAACATTTGCAGTTCGTGCTTCATTATCTGAAAGCACCCCTTGTGGTGTTGAGACGATAGCAATGCCGAGACCATTATAAACCCGACCTAAATCCTTGATGCCGCGGTAAACGCGCCTACCAGGTGTAGAGACACGCTTAATCTCTGAAATCACGGGGGCACCATCATGGTACTTCAGTTCAATCTGAAGCTCCGACAAACCTTTGCGGGTTTCCACAGCAGAATAATCGCGTATATAGCCCTCACGCTTCAGCACTTCAAGCACGTTTGCACGGAGGCGAGAGGAAGGGGAAGACACAACCGCTTTGCGAGCTGCCTGTCCATTTCGAATACGGGTGAGCATATCACCAAGAGGATCACTCATTGACATTTAAACGCTCCTCTTTTTACCAGCTAGATTTCACAACGCCTGGGATTTGACCAAATGAGGCCAAATCGCGGAGAGCAATACGAGACATTTTCATTTTACGGTAATAGCCACGCGGACGTCCTGTAACCATACAACGGTTCCGCACACGGACACGAGCGGTATCGCGTGGTTCTTGCGCTAACTTACACGAAGCATCAAACCGCTCTTCAATTGACAGGTTTTTGTCCCGCGCCATCGCCCGTAATGCATCTCGGCGTGCCCCACCAGCGGCTACCTTACGCATACGACGGTTATTTTTTTCAACAGCACTTTTCTTGGCCATGATAAATTTATCCTTCTCGTTCGGGCTGTTTCTTAAGTGTTAACAAAGGGAAACTGAATGCCACGTAGCAATTCGCGAGCTTCATCATCCGACTTTGCACTTGTTACCACGATGATGTCCATGCCGCGAACTTCATCAACCTTATCATATTCGATTTCCGGAAATACGATTTGCTCTTTGACGCCCATTGCGTAATTGCCTGAACCATCAAAACTCTTACCATTCAGACCCCGGAAGTCCCGAACACGCGGCAAAGCCACAGTAACCAAGCGATCAAGAAATTCATACATTCTATCAGCGCGCAAAGTCACCTTGCAGCCAATTGCCATACCTTCGCGCAACTTAAAGGCTGCATTCGCCTTTTTGGCTCTGGTAACGACAGGCTTTTGGCCAGTGATCGCAGTCATATCACTTACTGCATGTTCAACTTTCTTAGAGTCACGAACAGCGCTACCTACACCCATGTTGAGAACCACTTTTTGTACTCGTGGAATTTCGAACGGATTACTATATCCGAACCTTTCAACAAGTGCTGGGCGAACAGCCGTCAGATAATGTTCTTCAAGACGCGTTTTCATCTCAGCTTCCTTTAACCAATAGCCTTACCTGATTTTCTAGCAATTCTAACCTTTGTACCATTTTCCATACTGTAACCAACACGCGTGGCTTTTCCTGAGTCTGGGTCTATCAGCGACACATTCGAGATATGAATGGTAGCTTCCATCTGGTCAATGCCACCAGGATTTGTTTGGGTTGGACGTCGGTGACGCTTAACCATATTAATTCCTTGCACCTTCAACCGCGCTTCGGTTGGGCGAACTTCAATTACCTCTCCTTGGCGGCCTTTGTCCTTTCCAGTATTAACAATAACCTGATCGCCCTTTTTGATTTTGAACTTCTGGTTCTTGACTGATTGACCCATTTTACAAAACCTCCGGAGCTAATGATACGATCTTCATGAAATTTCGCGAACGTAACTCTCTAGTGACAGGACCAAAAATACGCGTACCAATAGGCTCATTTTGTTTATTTAAAAGCACAGCTGCGTTTTTATCAAAACGAATGGCTGTGCCGTCATTGCGGCGTATTTCTTTTGCTGTACGCACAATAACAGCATGATAAACGTCACCTTTTTTTACCTTACCCCGCGGTATAGCTTCTTTTACAGAAACCACAATAATATCTCCAACACCGGCGATTTTTCGACCTGACCCGCCCAGTACTTTAATACACTGAACGCGGCGGGCACCTGAATTATCAGCGACCTCAAGATTAGACTGCATCTGAATCATGACTAAACGCTCCTCTTACCTATTTGGCAGCATCGTCATAGACGACTTCGAAAGACTTATTCTTTGAAATTGGAACACATTCACGAATACTGACCTTATCACCGGCTTTGGCACGGTTTTCAGCATCATGGGCAGCAAATTTCTTTGAGGTCATAATAAATTTTTTATAGACAGGGTGCATGATGCGACGTTCCACGCGCACCACAACGGTCTTGTCTGCCTTGTCGCTAACGACTGTGCCCTGCATGATACGCTTCGGCATGATTTCTACCCTTCCACTTGTGTGCTAGCGATGTTTTGTTCGCCAAGCACAGTCTTAATGCGCGCAATTTCGCGGCGGACGCTCTTCATGCGCGCAGGACTTTCTAATTCCCCAGATGCTTGTCTGAAGCGTAGATTAAACTGTTCTTTTTTCAATTCAACCAGCTTCGCCTTCAGCTCATCACTTGAGTTTGCCCGTAATGTTTCAGCTTTCAATGTTGACATCTTACCCTTTTCTCCTCAGCGATTAGTCGCTCTCGCCGAGGCGGCGGACGATTTTAGTGTCAATAGGCAGTTTTGCGGCGGCAAGTTTGAACGCTTCTTGCGCTAGTTCCCATGAAACCCCGTCAAGTTCAAACATAATCCTGCCAGGTGCCACACGTGCTACCCAGAATTCAGGAGACCCTTTACCCTTCCCCATACGAACTTCTGCAGGCTTAGAAGATACCGGCACATCAGGGAATACCCTTATCCAGAGACGGCCAGTACGACGCAAATGCCGTGTTATCGCCCGGCGTGCAGCTTCAATCTGACGTGCAGTAATTCGCTCAGGCGATGTAGCCTTAAGGCCATAAGCCCCGAAATTAAGGGTCGTACCGCCCTTAGACATACCGTGAATACGACCTTTATGCGCTTTCCGGAATTTTGTACGTTTTGGTGAAAGCATTGAATGTCTCTCCTACTAACCCTTAACTGTTACCACGAATGGCAGGTGTAGATGTTTGTTCGGCAAGGCGCTTGTCCTGCGCCATTGGATCGTGACCGATAACCTCACCTTTAAATACCCAAACCTTAATGCCGATAGCACCATAAGTTGTCTGGGCTGTTGCCTCTCCATAATCCACTTCGGCGCGCAATGTATGCAACGGCACCCGGCCTTCTCGATACCATTCTGTCCGTGCAATCTCAGCACCGCCCAAACGGCCAGCGCAATTAATTCGAACTCCCTGTGCACCAAGGCGCATTGCAGACTGCACCGCGCGCTTCATAGCACGGCGGAAGCCAACACGACGTTCAAGCTGCTGGGCAATATTCTCCCCAACTAGCTTGGCATCGATTTCAGGCTTCCGCACCTCAACAATATTCAGGCTCACTTCTGTGCCAACACGTTTTGTTAAATCGCCACGCAACTTCTCGATATCTTGACCTTTTTTACCGATTATGAGACCGGGACGACCTGCATAGATAGTTACCCGAGCTCTGCCAGCAGGGCGTTCAATAACAATGCGGCTTATACCAGCCTGCTTTAGACGCTCCATCAAATGGTTACGTAATTCGATATCTTTGTGCAGGAGTTCACCATAATTGCGATCCGCATACCAGCGTGAGTCCCATGTACGATTGATCCCGACCCGCAGGCCTATTGGCTTAACTTTCTGACCCATTAAACCTGCTCCTCTTTTTCACCAACAATGATTGTCAGATGTGAAAATGGCTTCAAGATACGTGCGCCGCGACCTCTCGCCCTGGCTTTAAAACGCTTCATAACGATGCCTTTGCCAACATGCGCTTCCTTAACGTACAGGCGGTCGACATCCAAAGAATGATTGTTTTCTGCGTTAGCAATTGCAGACTGCAAAACTTTTTTGACTTCGCCAGCTATCCGGCGGCGTGAGAATGACAAGGTCGCGATGGCCTTGCTTGCATCTAGGCCCCGGATCATTGTGGCAACCAAATTCAGCTTTTGTGGGCTGATACGCAGGTTGCGTAGCACTGCCTGTGCCTCGTTATCTGCTCTTTTGCGTGGTGATGAAGGCTTACCCATTATCTATACCTATCGCTTTGATTTCTTGTCTGCAGCGTGCCCGTAATAGGTACGAGTAGGTGCAAATTCACCGAATTTATGGCCAACCATATCCTCAGATATAGCTACCGGGATATGTTTTCTGCCGTTGTAAACCCCGAAGGTCAAACCAACGAATTGTGGAAGAATCGTTGAACGGCGGGACCAAATTTTAATCACATCATTACGGCCTGATGCTGAAGCCACCTCTGCTTTTTTTAGCAGATGGCTATCAACAAATGGGCCCTTCCAAACAGAACGTGCCATGACCTCTCAAACTCCTTACGGCTTCCGACGACGCACGATCATGCGGTCAGTCTTCTTGTTATTACGTGTTCTCTTACCCTTGGTTGGCTTACCCCACGGAGTCACTGGATGACGACCGCCAGAGGTTCGACCCTCGCCACCACCATGTGGGTGGTCAATCGGGTTCATCACAACGCCGCGAACATGTGGGCGCCTGCCCAGCCACCTGTTACGACCAGCTTTACCAATTTTAGTATTTTGTTGGTCAGGATTAGAAACAGCGCCGATAGATGCCATACATTCAGAACGCACCAAACGAACTTCACCAGAAGCGAGGCGCAAGATAGCATGTCCACGGTCGCGCCCTACCAGCTGGATATATGTCCCAGCTGAACGCGCAAGCTGACCACCTTTACCTGGTTTTAACTCGACATTATGTATAAGCGTACCTACTGGTATATTTGCAATAGGCAAGGCATTGCCGGGCTTAATATCTGCTTTTGGCCCGGCTTCAACCTTATCTCCAACAGCAAGACGCTGTGGCGCTAAGATGTACGACTGTTCCCCGTCGTCATAATTAAGAAGCGCGATAAAGGATGTACGGTTTGGGTCATATTCGATTCGCTCCACAGTCGCAGTAATACCCTGTTTGCGGCGTTTAAAATCTATCAAACGATAACGGCGCTTATGCCCGCCACCGCGTTGCCACGCGGTTACGTGTCCGGAGTTATTTCGACCACCTGTCTTGGACAAACCTTCAGTCAGCTTTTTGACCGGCTTGCCCTTATACAGCGCGGACTTATCGACAAGAACAAGGTTACGCTGGCTAGGGGTGGTTGGATTAAAGCTCTTTAACGCCATCGCTCTTAAGCTCCCATCATCATATCGATTGTTTGTCCATCAGCTAGCGTCACAATAGCTTTCTTGGTATCTGTGCGGCGGCCTTTCTGACCACGGAACATCTTCGCTTTGCCTTTGAGTATTGAGGTATTTACAGCTGTTACCTTAACGTTAAACAGCATTTCAACCGCCGCCCTTATTTCCGACTTTGTAGCTTTAATAGCGACAACAAAAGATACCTGACCATGCTCATTACCCATGGTTGCTTTTTCAGTAATCAGAGGACGCAAAATCGTCTCATACGCTTTGATTTGGCTAATCTTAGTTTCTATGCGCTTACGGGGACGGATACTCATTTCAGGCGCTCCTCAAGATAATTAGCAGCATCACGTGAGAGCACCAGGACGTCGCGGCGCACCATATCATACACATTCGCTCCTTGCTGCGGCAACACATCCACAAGGGGGATATTAGCGGCAGCGCGAGAAAACCCTATATCAACATTCTCACCAGCAAGCACCAACGCATTCTTTGCGCCCAACTTTTCCAACTTTGCTTTAAGACCAGAAGTTTTGCCATCTGCCTTTGCATCATCGAGAATGATGACCTGCCCTGCTGCCATCTTTGCGGACAAAACTGAGCGCATACCCAGCTTCCGCACTTTTTTTGGCAGAGAGTGGGAATGACTACGAACGCGCGGGCCGTGGACAACGCCTCCACCCCGGAACTGAGAAACGGATCCGTTCCCAGCGCGCGCGCGCCCAGTCCCTTTTTGACGGAACATCTTTGCTGTAGTTTTAGATACTTCACCGCGCTCCTTAACTTGATGCGTGCCCGCCCTACGTTTTGCTAACTGCCACTTAACAACACGGGCCACGATATCGGCGCGAGGCTCAATCGCAAAAATGCTGTCGGAGAGCTCAATCTCTCCTTTTTTGCGGTTGTCGATCGTTTTAACTTCAACCTTCATCTCACGCATCCTTCTCTTGGTCATCTGCGCTATCGTCTGCCGCCGGTGCTGCTGTCGCCTCAGCTTCAACCTTTGTGGATTCGCTTGTTGGCGACCCAGTGGAAACTGGAACCTCTGGCGCTTCCTCTGCTGAAATTTTAGTTAACAGACCTGCTGGAAATGGCGCCTCTCCAGGAACGGCTTTCTTAACAGCGTCAGACAAGAAAACCCAACCATTCTTTGAACCCGGCACGGCGCCATGAACAAGCACAAGGTTATCTTCTGTATCGATAGAAACAACCTTCAAGTTCTGAACTGTTACACGGTCAGCACCCATATGCCCCGCCATCTTCTTGCCTTTAAATACCTTACCAGGGTCCTGACATTGGCCTGTAGAACCGTGAGAGCGGTGCGAAACTGACACGCCGTGTGAAGCGCGTAAACCACCAAAATTATGCCGTTTCATTGCACCAGCAAAACCCTTACCCTGCGTGGTGCCAACCGCATCAACCATCTGACCGGCTACATAGTGATTAGCGCCCAAAGTCACGCCAACTTCTAACATCGCATCATCGCTAACGCGAAACTCGGCAAGCTTACGCTTCGGCAAGACAGATGCTTTTGCAAAATGCCCTCGCATCGCTTTTGATACATTCTTTACCTTGGCCTGACCTGCGCCCAACTGCACCGCAACATAACCGTCACGTTCCGCTGTTCTTGTAGCAACAACCTGAACGTCTTCCAGTTTCAATACTGTCACTGGTAAATGTTCACCGGCATCATTGAACACCCTAGTCATCCCAATTTTTCTTGCAATTACACCGCTACGCATAATGCACTTCCTCTTAATTAACAGCCAATCGGCTTACAATTTAATCTCAACATCCACACCGGCAGCCAGATCCAGCTTCATAAGCGCATCTACGGTCTGAGGTGTTGGATCGATAATATCCAAAAGACGCTTATGAGTGCGCATTTCAAACTGTTCCCGACTCTTTTTATCGATGTGTGGCGAACGCAACACAGTAAATCGTCGCATATTGGTTGGTAAAGGTATTGGGCCACGGACATTTGCCCCCGTGCGCTTCGCTGTATTAACGATCTCGTTAGTGGACTGGTCCAAAATACGATGATCGAATGCTTTCAACCGAATACGAATATTCTGGTTTTCCATAGCCATATTCCTTTTTCAATCAGCAAAAAAGAGGCAAATGCCTCTCTTAAAAATTTTTGTTTACTCAACGATTGAGGCGACGACACCTGCACCCACGGTGCGGCCACCTTCACGGATA
>MDTG01122787.1_pt1 | contig 10224 bp, 4 predicted proteins | sample 811421 | NCBI WGS metagenome assembly MDTG01 (sample SAMN05326645, study PRJNA326480) | marine metagenome | isolation source: seawater | place: Pacific Ocean: South East | collected 2011 | reverse complement strand
TATTCCAAATAGCTCTATTAAAGTTCTTGCCTGTAGCAAATGTATAATAAATTACAATTGCCGCTATAGCTTTGAACATGAAGAAATAAATCATGATAAAATCACGAACCGACGGGTTGGGTGTGAATAATGACATAGGCACAAAAAAGCTTAGAAAAAAGCTAAACACCAACAATGAAATACAAGCAGTGATGATATTTTTAAATGGCCATACCATTGCCTTTCGGAATGGATGTAAATCATCGCCCCATTGATGAATCAAGTAATAATAGCCATTGCCCATAGGAGCAAACAACAAAGGGTCGTCGGCATTTTCCAATTTAAAAAGCTTAGAAGGTGCCATAATTTTAAGATCTGTTAAAACGTTATTGTGGGTAGCCTCAATAGATTTGATTTGCTCTACTGCTTCCACAGGAAAACCACCTTTGAACAAAGTAGCATCCAAGAAACGCAACCTGAAATCAATACACGTTTTTTTTATTTGACTTATGTGATAAACACGACTTGATTCTAGCTTATCCAAATCAAAATTATTTACCGTTGATGTGGTCAAGGGCGCTTGGTTAACAGCTTTAACTTTGTTTAATTCTTGATAAATATCTGTATGAGTGAACATAGTATTTTTTTAAATTTTTTCAAATATACGCATAACTATCAAACAATCAACTGTTTAACGACCATTAAACACTACTAGTTTCGGAGCTCAGCGCCAAGCTGTTTGTGGTATTGATTAGCAATTTTTTGCATGGTCTTATCAATCTGCTTGTCAGTAAGTGTTTTCTCTTTGTCGCGCAGGGTAAATTTAAGCGCATAGGATTTTTTTCCATCTGGAACGTTCTTGCCTGTAAACACATCAAAAAGCCCAACGTCTTCGAGCAAATGCCTCTCTGTTTTTTGTGCAATTTGATACAGTTCTTTAAACGAAGTGCTTTTGTCTACCAAGAGGGCAAGATCACGATGAACAGATGGGAATTTAGAAAGTCCTTTTACTTTGATTTTTTGCTTTACGAATTGTGAAAGTGCATTCACAGCCAACGTACAAGCAAACACGTCTTGGTCAATAGAAATACCTTCAAATCTTGTTAAATCTATCCAGCCGTATGTGCCGATATTTATTTTGCCGATGCTCAACGTAACACTTTCTTTAAAAAACGGATGGTCACCGGGGGTTTCCTTTACGGTCAGTCCCAAACGTTCTAGTACACCATTCACAATTCCTTTTAGGAAAAAGAAATCAGATTTTTGTTCTGAAACAGCCCAGTTGTTCTCTAACTGTTTTCCAGTAACGACTATATCAAGTGTAGCTTCTTGCCTATTGCCATCAGCTGTTTTGTAATACTGATTTCCAAATTCAAAAAAGCGCAAATCTTGCTGCTGTCTGTTGATGTTAAACTGCACTGATTTTAGCATACCATAAATAAGGTTTGTACGCATTACGGAAAGCTCGCTGCTCAAGGGATTAAGTATTTCCACCATGTTTTTGGTATTGCTGTCATGCTTAGGGGAAGTCAGGGAGTTGTTGTAAATCTCATAAAAACCTTGCGCAACTAGTTGTTGGGCAATGCGTGTTTCCAATTGATTGGTGTTGTTTTTTGGCAAGTTCGGGATCGAGCTGTTTAGCTTGTTTCCCGTTGGAATATTATTGTATCCGTATACTCTTAAAACCTCTTCGACAACATCGGCAGGTCTTCGTACATCTGCTCGATAGGTAGGGACTTCTAAGCCAATCGAAGTTTCTGTGACTTGAGCAATTTTAATATCTAAATCTCGAATGATTTTTTTGATCTTCTCACGCGGAATTTCGTGACCTATCAATTTGTTTATATAATCGTACTTCAACAATACCTGATGTGGTTCCTTTTTGATGGGATATTCATCAATAATTTCTGAACTAACCTCTCCACCTGCAACTTCTTGAATAAGTATGGCAGCTCTCCTAAGGCTGTATTTGACCAATTCGATATCAATACCGCGCTCATAACGAAACGAAGCGTCTGTGCTGAGTCCGTGGCGTTTGGCTGTTTTCCTAATACTAACAGGATCAAAGTAAGCGCTCTCTAAAAATACTTCAGTTGTCTGCTCTGTTACGCCAGATTCCAGCCCTCCAAAAACTCCTGCCAAACACATGGGCGTGTCGCCATTGCAAATGACTAAGTCCTCGCTACTTAATTTGCGTTCAACGCCATCCAAGGTAACAAATGGGGTTCCCTCTTTTAGTTTTTGTACACGCACTACACCACTGTTGATTTTTCCTCCATCAAAAGCGTGTAAGGGTTGTCCCAGCTCGTGTAATACATAGTTTGTTGCGTCAACAATATTGTTGATGGGCTTTAATCCTATGGCCTTTAAACGATGCTGTATGTGTTCAGGCGAAGCCTTTACCTCAACTCCTGTTATACGCAAACCACAATAGCGCGGCGCAGCATCAGCATCACGCACATCTATTTTAGTGGCGCCTTTGTAGTTGGCGGTACGAAAAGAGCTTATTGACGGCGTTATAAGCGCAGTAGTATCTTCCCTTTGCGAGAGTGCTGCTCGCAAATCTCTGGCTACTCCAAAATGGCTCATGGCATCAGATCGATTGGGGGTAAGCCCAATTTCAAATATTTCGTCCGTTAAGATTTCAAAAACTTCTTTGCAGGGTTTACCTGCCTTGTGGTGGTTTTCGAGGACCATAATACCGTCGTGGCTTTGGCCTAGACCCAATTCGTCTTCAGCACAAATCATACCCTGACTTAACGCTCCTCTGATCTTGCTTTTTTTGATAACAAAGGATTCCCCATTTTCGGTATAAAGCTTTGTGCCTATGGTAGCTATAGGAACGGTTTGGCCTGCAGCAATATTGGGTGCCCCACATACAATTTGGACATGTTCGGCTTGGCCTATATCAACTTGCGTTAGCTTAAGCTTATCGGCATTGGGATGTTTTTCACATGTCAGTACCTTGCCAATAACAACTCCTTCTAGTCCGCCTGGAATGGATTGATATTGATTAATACCCTCGACTTCTAATCCTAGGTCGGTGAGTACATCACTAATTTCTGAAGCACTTAAATCGGTTCTTATGAAATCACGTAACCAGTTGAAAGAAATCTGCATGCTTATTATTTGAATAGCAAAGATACAATTAAGATGGTTTTTTAGTCATATTTAACCAATGTACTTCCAAATACTTTTTCCTTGCTGTGTCAACGAGAGCGCCAAACGTATGTTTTCGTTGTCTGAGTGGGATAAACTTGGGTCGTCTTGCAGCAGCGTATCTACCCCATGACGTACTGTTTTTAGAATTACTACGTCTTTTTTAAGATTGGCAATTAGAAACGGTAGCACACCACTTTGTTGGGTTCCCAAAACATCTCCTGGTCCGCGAAGCGATAAATCCACTTCTGCCAATTCAAAGCCGTCTTGCGTTCTGACCATGGTTTGTAAGCGCGTCTGGGCATCTTGGCTAAGTTTGGACCCTGTCATCAAAATGCAGTAACTCTTACTAGCACCACGACCAACACGTCCCCTGAGCTGGTGGAGTTGCGATAAGCCAAAACGCTCGGCACTTTCAATAATAATAATGCTGGCATTGGGTACATCAACACCCACCTCAATGACCGTAGTAGCCACCATGATTTGGGTTTTTTTAGAAATGAAGCGTTCCATTTCATAAGCCTTATCTTTGGCATTCATCTTGCCGTGAACAATACTCACTTGATAGTCAGGTAGTGGAAACTCCCGTACGATGCTGTCATACCCGTCCATTAAATCCTTGTAATCCAGAACTTTAGATTCTTGAATGAGCGGATAGACAATATAGACTTGTCGGCCTTTGGCAATTTCTTCTCGTACAAATTGAAACACAGCCAACCGTTTGCTGTCAAATCGATGCGTTGTGGTAATGGGTTTTCTTCCGGGAGGCAACTCGTCAATTACAGATAGGTCTAAATCTCCATAAGCCGTCATTGCCAAGGTTCTTGGAATAGGTGTGGCGGTCATCACCAAAATGTTTGGAGGGGTGTTATTTTTTCGCCAAAGCTTGGCACGCTGTGCTACACCAAAACGATGTTGTTCATCAACAATGGCCAATCCAAGATGATGAAAATTAACCGTTTCTTCTAGCACCGCATGGGTGCCAATAAGAATTTGCAACTGACCATTGGCTAATTTTTCAAACAGCGGTTTACGTTCTTTTTTGGTTACAGAACCTGTTAACAAACCAATTTCAATCCCCAGCGGCGCTAGTAATTCTTTTATGCTGCTGTAGTGTTGTTGGGCTAAAATTTCGGTAGGTGCCACAAGTGTGGCTTGAATATTATTGTCCAAGGCCATGAGCATACAGAGTACGGCTACGACGGTTTTTCCAGATCCAACATCTCCTTGTAGCAGTCTGTTCATTTGCGCCTCACTGTTCAAGTCTGTTCTAATTTCACGCACAACACGCTTTTGTGCTTCGGTTAATGGAAAGGGTAAATGCTGGTGAAAAAAGCAGTTGAAGTAATTCCCAATTTTAGGAAAGGGTATGCCTTTAATACGTTCTTTACGATTGTGCCTTTTTAACCCCAATTGCAACTGCACAAAAAACAGTTCTTCAAATTTCATGCGGTATTGAGCACGCGCCAAGGATTCTTGAGACTCTGGAAAGTGAATGACTTTTAGGGCTTCATTTTTCTCAACTAACTGATAAGTGTTGCGCATTTCATCAGACAAAACCTCTTGTATTTTGTTTTCTACTTCTTTAAACAGATTTTCTATAATCTGCCTCATGACACGCTGGGATATCCCATTTTTAGTCAGCGTTTCTGTAGATGGATACACCGCCTGAAAATTTCCTTTGCGTTGTTGGTGATCTGCAACAAGTTCTAGCTCTGGGTGGGGAATAGAACACTTCTTTCCGTACCAATTGAGTCGTCCAAAGGCCATGTAGGGTGTGTTGATCTGAAGTGATTTTTGAATCCATTGCTGTCCACTAAACCAAACCAGTTCCATGCTGTGCTGACCATCTGTAAAAGTAGCCACCAAGCGACTGCCCCGTTTTTGCTTAATGGTTTTAACATGGGTGATGCTCCCCAACACTTGTACGTCTGCTGTTGTTTGTGGTAATTCTCTAGGTGTGTAGTATTTGCTTCTGTCAATATAGCGATGTGGAAAAAAGTACAGAATATCCTGTAAGCTGTGTAAACCCAATTCCTTTTTAAGCAATTGCGCCCTGTTTGGGCCAACGCCTTTCAAATAATCGATAGGTTTTTGCAACAATATAGACATAAAACGAAGATAGCAGTTTCCTGTTAATAACTATTCGTAAGGCTTCTTTATCAACCGTGAGTGTTTGGCTATTTTCACTATAAATTAGAACGTGTTGGAAAATTACCTCAACCTGCTCAATGAAGCCCAGCAAAAACCTACTGTCCACAAAGACGGACCGCTTATGGTTATTGCGGGTGCGGGTTCTGGTAAAACACGTGTGCTTACCTACCGTATTGCCTATTTGATGCAACAAGGAGTGGACTCCTTTTCCATTTTGGCATTGACATTTACCAACAAGGCGGCACGAGAAATGAAGGCGCGTATTGCGCAAATAGTAGGCGATAGCGAGTCCAAGAATTTATGGATGGGTACTTTTCACTCCGTGTTTGCGCGCATCCTTCGCGCTGAAGCCGACCGTTTGGGCTATCCTTCAAACTTTACGATTTACGATACCCAAGATTCTGAGCGTTTATTAAGCTCCATTATCAAAGAGCTACAACTTGATAAAGACCTGTACAAGGTTAAGCAGATTCGTTCCCGCATATCTTCCTTTAAAAATAGCCTGATTACGGTTAGGGCTTACTGCAACAACCCAGAGCTTGTTGAGGCAGACCGAGAATCCAAACGTCCAGAAATGGGTACTATTTACAAAGAGTATGTAGACCGCTGCTTTAAGGCGGGTGCTATGGATTTTGACGATTTACTCCTCAAAACCAATGAGTTGTTGAATAGATTTCCAGATGTACTTGCCAAATACCAGGAGCGTTTTCGCTATATTCTGGTGGATGAGTATCAAGATACCAACCACTCCCAGTACTTGATTGTACGCGCTTTGGCAGATCGTTATCAAAACGTTTGTGTGGTAGGTGATGATGCACAAAGTATCTATGCCTTCCGAGGCGCAAACATTCAGAACATTCTCAATTTCCAACGTGACTACGATGACGTAGCAGTATATCGACTGGAGCAAAACTACCGTTCCTCAAAAACCATAGTGCAAGCGGCCAATGCCGTAATTGCGAACAACCAAAACAGACTAGAAAAGAACGTTTGGACAGCTAATCCTGAGGGGCATAAAATCATTTTTCATCGTAGTCCAACAGATAGTGATGAAGGACGTTATGTTGCAGGTGATATTTTTGAACGCGCCATGCAAACCCAACAAGGCTATGAGAACTACGCCATATTATATCGTACCAATGCACAGTCTCGTGCGATGGAAGATGCCTTGCGTAAGCGTAATATTCCCTATCGTGTGTATGGAGGGGTTTCATTCTATCAACGCAAAGAAATCAAAGATATATTGGCTTATTTGCGCCTGCTTATCAATCCCAATGATGAAGAAAGCTTAAAGCGTATTATTAATTATCCCATGCGGGGTATCGGCCAAACGACCGTCAATAAGCTCATTGTAGCTGCAAAAACGCACGATTGCACAATGTATCAAGTATTGGAAAAGGTGCAAGAACTTCCGCTAAACATCAATGCAGGAACACGAACCAAACTGCAAGACTTCTACACGCTGATGGAGTCGATTAAAATCCAACTTACAAGCTTAGATGCGTTTGAACTTGCAGAAATGGTCACCAAAAAAGTTGGTTTGGTTTCAGTGCTTAAAAAGGAGGGAACGCCAGAAGCCGTGACTCGTATTGAGAACATTGAAGAGTTGTTGAATGGTATCAAAGACTTTGTGGATGGACAACGTGAACTCGTTGATGCTACCGGTTCTTTGGTTGAGTTTTTAGAAGATGTAGCTTTGGCCACTGACTTTGACAATGAAGTCAAGGACCAGCAAGCGGTTTCGCTAATGACCATTCACCTCGCCAAAGGCTTGGAGTTTCCCAACGTGTATATCGTTGGCTTAGAAGAAGATTTATTCCCTACTGCCATGAGTGTTAACACAAGAGCAGAACTAGAAGAAGAGCGTAGGTTGTTTTATGTGGCACTTACACGTGCTGAAAAGCGGGTAACCCTGACCTATACACTGTCTAGATATCGTTGGGGAAAAATCATTGATGCAGAGCCGAGTAGGTTCTTAGCAGAAATCGATGAACAATTAGTTGACAATCAAGTGGTCAATGACGATTATTTCTTTAAACCATTTATGGATGCTTCCGTTTTTGATGCGCCAGACCCAAATAAGGTTCGCTTTAGGCAACCTGTAAAAAAGAAACCCACAGCTAAAGTACCGCCCAAAGCACGAATGAAATCTGTGTCTAAAGCTGCACCCAGCAGTGGACCTACATTGGACTTGTCCGAAATCCAGCAAGGTATTCGTGTTTCTCACAGTCGTTTTGGATTTGGAACGGTAGTTAGCACCGATGGGGTAGGCAATGATGCAAAGGCCCTTATCCGTTTTGATCAATCAGGAGAAAAGAACTTGCTGTTGCGTTTTGCAAAACTCAAAGTAGTTTCATAAAAAAAAGCCACCCTAAATGTGGCTTTAAATACTCTATTGCGGTTAATCCTTATTTGGATGCAGCTTCCATACCTTTTTCAAGTAGATCAAAGAACTGATCTAGTTTTGGTAACACAACGATACGTGTTCTACGGTTTTTAGCACGGCCGTTAACAGTCTCATTTTCTTCTAGTGGTACATATGAACTGCGTCCTGCGGCAGTCATACGCGCTGGATCAACCAAGAAATCGTTTTGTAGTATGCGAACAACAGCGGTTGCACGCTTTACACTCAAATCCCAGTTGTCTACAAGAACATCGCTATCTTTTTTAACAGGAACGTTGTCTGTGTGTCCTTCAACCATAAACTCTAAGTCTGTTTTGTCATTGATTACACGCGCAACCTTACCAAGTACTTCTTTAGCACGTGAGGTAACGGTATAGCTACCGCTTCTAAACAACAGTTTGTCTGAGATGGAAATAAACACAACACCTTTTTCAACATTTACCTCAATGTCAGCGTCGTTGATATCAACAAGCGCACCCTTAAGGCTGGTTACCAATGCTAGGGTAACAGAATCTCTACGTGTCACGGCATCTTGCATGCGTGTGATACGCATATCTTTTTCTTTTAAAGACTCAAGTGAACGCTCTAGGTTTTCAGCACCTTTTTGAGAGAGTGTTGTTAGGTTGCCCATATTATTTATGAGCTCCTGATTGTTGGCCTTTAAGAAAGTGATTTGGTCACGGAGTGCAGAAACGCTTGCATCGCTTTTTGCCTTCTCGTCAATACATGTGTTTAGTCGTACCGTGGCTGAGTTCAAAAGATCTTTGGTTTCTTTGTGATCAGCTTCAAGAGCGGTGTATTTTTTCTGTGACACACATGACGCCAGCAGTGCAGGAATTGCAATTAATAAGATGAGTGTTCTTTTCATTTTGTAATACATATTATGCGTATAAAATTACTATAAAAACGACGATTGCAGCACTTTCTTGTGTTAAACTATTAAAAAAGATTTTAAGCTTTCAACGAAACCGTATGTTTTGCATTGTTATGATCAATTTATGTAACAACTAAAACTCTCTTTTACCAAACTCACTTTCAATAAACCGAGACCTGTTTTTTCCATTTTGGAACGTGTAAGACAGGTTCAGCGTTATCATATCAACTTCGTATATGTAGTTTGTAGTGGTATAGAATTCGTTTTCACGCCAAGTTGTTATGCGTTGCTCGTTTGTGTCTAGCAAACCCATATCAATATTGAGCCACTGCAATGTAGCCTTCAGTTTTTCGTTTAAAAATGATTTTTGGATGCTTAGGTTGGGGGTGTAGTATCTTGAATCTTCTCCTTGAGCCGTTACCCTGTCCGAAATATAATTTATGGAAAACTGAAGTGTTGCATTCTCCCAAAAACGATAATTGGCATTCGCATTAAAACTGTAAACACTTGTATTGGTATTAACAGGATTGTTATCAAACGAACCATTGAGATCATAATGATAGATGTTTCCCCCGATAAAAGCAACCGATTTAGCTGTAAGCTCTAGTTGCGTTCCAAACTCAACACCAAAAGTTTTTGCATCACCAACGTTTGAATAAATACGATTTAGTATGTTGTCGCTATACACGTTGTTCACTCGGTTTACCACATTTGTTGTACTTCGGTAATAGGCAGTAGCAAAAAAGCTGTTTTCATCTGATAGTTTCTTGTTTATGCCAAACTCAATTAAATCAATAAACTCAGGCCTGAGGTCAGGATCTCCTTGCTCTAGGGTTTCGGCATGTTCGCGTTCTGGAAAAGGATTCATTTTAAAAGTTGTCGTGCGTACCACGCGTTTGCTGTATGCTAATTTGACATTGGTGTTATCGCTTATCTCATAATTGATTAAAGCCGATGGGTATGCCTTGGTAAATGCATAATTGCGTGTATCGTCGATTGTATTTGCTTTGTCTCTAAGCATCAAATTTCGACTCATCTGCTCAATCCGTATGCCCGCATTGTAACTAAACGCACCTTTGGATGCTGATAGTTGCCCATAAACCGCATGAATTTGACGAACTAAATTCACCTCACTTGAAAATGCTGGCACCATCACAAATGGATCGTAAAAGCTTGTACGGCGCTCATAGAGAAAATCGCCTTTGTGGTCTAGGTTTCGGAATTGATAGCCCACCGCAACTTCACCTCCTTTAAAGGGAGAAAAAACATAATCCAATTGTGCTCGTAAGCCATATAATGGGTTGTCGTTTGTGTTGTATTCATCTTGGTATAACACACTATTATCAGGATGCCCTAGGTTTTGATTTACGGTAGGTCCACCCAACAGCGTATACTCATACAACATAGAAAGTGAAAGTTCAGAGTTGTTTTGAAAAACTAGGGAGTAATCAATATTACCCAAGACAAAATCACTTTTTCGCTCTCTTAAATTATGATTAAAATAGGAGGAAAGGATTGTAATATTATTGCTGCCGTTAGGTGTAATTTTTTGATTGTTGTAATAAACGATATCTGCTAAACGCTTTTTTGATCTTTTTCCAGCATAAAAACCAACCGATAATTCGTTTGATGTGTTGGGATTGTATTCTAAAGT
>MDTG01089627.1_pt1 | contig 10224 bp, 9 predicted proteins | sample 811421 | NCBI WGS metagenome assembly MDTG01 (sample SAMN05326645, study PRJNA326480) | marine metagenome | isolation source: seawater | place: Pacific Ocean: South East | collected 2011 | reverse complement strand
TTTTAAATTAATAAATTTCATTTTAAAAGCAATTTCTTCAAGGCATGCAACTTTATATCCTGAATGTTTTTCTACAGTTTTAATAAAGTTTGAAGCTTCAAGTAAAGAATCATGAGTTCCGGTATCAAGCCAAGTGAAACCTCTCCCAAAAATTTCAATTTTCAAATCCTTATTTTCTAAATAGCGTTGATTAACTGAACTTATTTCATATTCTCCTCTTTTAGAGGGTTGCATTTTATTAGCAATTTTAATAACAGAGTTTGGATAAAAATACAATCCAACAACTGCTGTATTGCTTTTAGGTGATTTAGGTTTTTCTTCAATTTCTAGTAAGTTTTTATTTTTATCAAAACTGGCAATACCAAAATCAGAGGGGTTATTTACCTTATACCCAAATACAGTTGCTTTATTATTTTTTAAATTATTTTTTGCAGAATTTAATAAACCTGAAAAACCTTTTCCGTAAAAAATATTATCACCTAAAATCAAACAAACATCATCTTTATCTATAAAATCTTTCCCAATATCAAATGCTTGGGCAATACCATCAGGGTTTTTTTGTTCTTTATAAAAGATTGACAACCCTAGATCACTTCCATCATTAAATAGTTTTTTGAAATTTGGTAGATTTTCTAGATTAGAAATAATTAGAATTTCTTTTATACCCGATAGCATTAAAACTGATAGAGGGTAATAAATCATTGGCTTATCATAAATTGACAAAAGCTGTTTAGATGTACCTTTTGTTATAGGATACAGTCTAGATCCAGAACCGCCAGCTAAAATTATTCCTTTCATTTTTTAAATATAAAATATTCAAATTTATTCTTAAAAACTTCTTTTAGGTAAATCTTTAAACCATTTTTCATAAAGTTTAGAACTGGGCACTAAAATTACCCAAGCCGTCATGAAGATCAATTGTAAATCTAATAAAAAAGAACAATTTGATTGGTACCACATTTCCAATTCACCTTTATAAGGTGCTATAACATGTTTGTAAAACTCATGTGGATCTTCATCTTTAACATTTGAAATAATGGATTCCTCATCTCTAAATATGATAGAACCAATTCCAGTAAGTCCGGGCTTCACATTGTATATTTTCGATTGTACATCTTTATTGTATGCAGAAAATGTTTTTGTAACTAATGGCCTAGGTCCTACCAAACTAATATCTCCTTTTAAAATATTAATAATTTGCGGAAGTTCATTAATCTTTGTTTTTCTTAAAAAGGATCCAATTTTTGTAACTCTAGGATCATTTTGAAGGGTAATACTTCCTGTGCCTATATTCATAGAATTTTTAAGCATGGTTGCAAATTTCCATATTTGGAATCTTGAGTTGTGAATTCCATAACGTTCTTGAAAATAGAAAACCTCTCCTTCTGCAGAGAGTCTCAGGATAATTATTATGGGAATAAAAACTGGTAATAAAATAATTAATGTTAAAAAACTAACAATAATATCTAACAAGCGTTTGAAAAACTTGTACATAATTTACATTTTTTGATCTAAATTTTTTCCAGTTTCAATGTGCATGAAATCTGGAACGTATTGTTTAATAACAGTAATAATGTCTGACTTTTCTGAATTAAGATTGTCAAATACATTTTGAAAATCAGTTTTTACATTTTCAAACGAAATTTTAATTTCTGGAGTGTTAATGAATCCTAAAGAGTCATGCTTATTAATTTCAAAATCTTCATCCTTTGTAAAAAACTCTTCATATGTTTTTTCACCAGACGTATCTGTTTTGAAAAAGTAAATCGGATATTTATCGGGGTTTTTGTCAAAATCAAATTCTTTCGCTTCTTTTTCAGATTGAACAGGTACTGGTTCAAATCCATTTTCTCTTAAAAAATCTAAGGCAATTTCCTTGAAATAAATCTGATCTTTATTGAAATCTAATTTAGGGAAAAAAATATTCCCTGAATTACCTAGAAATGTTGCTAATAAACATATTTGACCAGATTGTTCAGGAGAAACAAAAAATCTCTTTATATCTGACGGGCAACTTAAGGGTTGTTTTTTATTAATTCTATTAATAAAACCATCTAACAAACTTCCATTTGAAAATGCGACATTAGCAAATCTAGCAGTTGAAACTTGAAACTTATTCTTTTTTGAAAGAATAAGTTTTTCCATCAAACTTTTTGAAGCACCCATAATATTTACTGGATTTGCTGCCTTATCAGTAGAAACACTAAAAAAATATTTTGGTGAATTTAGCTCGCATAAACTCAAAAGTTTAATTGCTCCAAAAACATTATTTTTAATCAGAGCTTCTACAGAAATTGAATCTTTTTCAGAGCGAACATGCTTATGTGCAGAAAAATTTGCAACAATATCCCAATTGTTAGAATTAAATATTTTATTAAATGTATCACTTAACAAATTTACCGGATATGTTATGTATTCTGGCAAATAATCTAATAATATTGAACTTCTCAGGTCTCTTGTGAGTTCAGTAAGACCATTTTCGTTAATATCAACAACTGTTAATTTGGATGGTTTAAATTTTAATATTTGTTTTATATAATTAGACCCGATTGTTCCAGCACCTCCAATAATTAATATTTTCTGATTATAAATTTTATTTGATAATAAAATTTTATTTTTTGTAATATCTGAACTGAAGTCTATTTTTCTGTATGAGGGTTTGTTGAATTGATTCATAAATAAAAATTTGCTATTTTTTATAGCATTAAAAGTTCTATTTCAAATTATTTTTTGTTAGAGCTCATAAAGGGCTTTTCTACAAAAAGATAAAATATAGATGAAATAAACATTACAAAAATAATTGAAAATATATTAACTATTATATAGTTTTCAACTTGAAAAAATTTTAAAACAATATTAGAAAAATGAATTAAGGCATAATGCAATAAATAAATTGAATAACACATCCCTCCAATTATAACAAATATGTTTTTACAAAATAACTTATTAAAAATCTTTGATTTGAATATCGAAATAAAAAGTAAAAAAATTCCAACATCTAACATAGGAATAAAATTAAAAATTTTTGAAGCGTATATAAATGCAAATGATATTAAAAATGTTAAATCAAAAAAATATGATTTTTTAGAAAATATATTTTTATTACAGTACAAATACGATGCGTATATTCCAACAATAAAAAGGTGGGCAAAATTAAATATTGACAAGTCCAAATTTGGAGCTAATAAACCAGAATAAGATAAATATATAGAAATTACAAATATCAAAAATATAAGTATATATACATATAACTTTTTAATTTTTGTGAAAACTAAAAATAAAAGTGGAATAATTATATAAAATTGGATTTCGGTTTCTAGACTCCAAGTAACAGGATTAATTATGCTCCATTCCGCATATATAAATTTATGAACATAAAATAATGAAGCTATAAAATTATAAATAGAATCTAGAAAAACTAATCTGCCGCTTAATAGAGATATAATATAGATAATTAATAAACTTATTATAAAAGGAGGCTCAATTCTTTTGAACCTTCTTATAAAATAATTAATAGTAAATAGATTATAATTTCTTGACTGTATTTTCATAAAAAAGGGTAAGCTAATTACGAATCCACTAATAGAGAAAAACAATTCAACACCCCAACCGCCATATTTTAAAAAAGAAAATTCCATTCCTTTAAAAAATACAGTCTCAAAATTTCTAAAAAAAGATGTATTCAAATGAAGCATCAGTACAGGTATAATAGCAAAAAACCTTAATGCATCAATTTCTCTAATATAATTACCAGATGATGGATTTCTTAAGAACTTATTTAAAAACATTTTTTTAATACTATGAGATTATATATTACAAGTTTAATTTTTTTTTTTATTAGATACTGTAGAACTATAATTTTGATAAAGTTTTTAAAACTCCATCATTAATATCAAATTTAGGCTTATAAATTTTATCATCTACATTGCATTCAACAGTAAGATTTTTAAATAATTTCATGTAAAGATTAGGCGCTAAAAAAATAAATAACCATTTAATAGCTTTTGGCATTGAAAAAAGTTTGAATGTTTTATTTTGATTTCTTCTTACTATTTTAATAATTTCCTTAACTGATGTTTCATTTTTATCAGTCGGAATTAAAACATTAAAAAGTTGTTTCACTATAGCTATATGAATAAATTCAATAAGGTTATCAACATGAATAAATGAAAGTTTGCTATTTATATTTTTGAAGGGTAAAGGAATAGATGTTTTTGCAATTTTGATTAATTTAATCATATTGCCAGGCGAAATGTATCCATAAACCATTGGAGGACGTATACATGATACTGATATCTTATTTTCAGAATTATTGATTAAAAAATTATCTGTTTTTAATTTAAACAGACCATAATCTGTTGTTGGTTTTTCTTCAGTAAGAATATTTATATGTCCATTTCTTTTATAAACTGCTATAGAACTCATTTGAATAAAATGTTCTATTTTATTTTCTTTTGCTTTTTCAAATAAAAAGATTGGCAAATCGTAATTAATTTTTTTATAAACTTCACGTTTGATATTTTCTGCACTATGGACAATTGCTGCAAAATTTATTAAAATATCTGCTTCATTAAACAAAGAATCTTTTATTTTAAAAAAATCATTGATAATTAATTCATTTTTAAAATTTGTTTTTACTCTGGAAATAATTATAAAATTATACTTATTACGATATTTTATAATGAATTTTGATCCAATAAAACTATCCCCCCCAATCAATAAAATTGTTTTCATATTTTGCGACTAAACCAGAATCTCTTAAAATGCAATAATCTATTATAATATAAACTTAATTTTTTCTGTAAAATAAAATGTTATAAAAATTTATTATTTGTTTATTCTTGTAATTAGCTATCAATTCTTATTTTTTTGAAGTATAGTGTTGATTAAACTCTCAGTTTTTGTAGTCATAATATCAAGTTTAAAACTCTCTTCATAAATTTCTCTTGATTTTCTGCCCATAGATTCAATATCATAATTATTGTCTGATACCAAATTCACTAAAACTTTATACAAAGCAATAGAATCTTTTTTTGGTATTAAAAAACCATTTACACCCTCTGTTACTAATTCATTGACCCCTCCTACATCAGATGCTATTATTGGTAGTCCAACTGACAAAGCCTCAATGATAGAAACTGGAAGTCCCTCGTAATTGGATATTAGCATAAATAAATCAGAGTTAAATAAATATTTATTTACATCAGATGTCTCACCAACAAAATTTAATGATCTACTAATTTTCATAGAAATAGATTTGTCAATAAATTTATCAATTAACTCGCCTCCACCAATTAGGTTAATAATTAGAAGATCTTTTTGCTCATCATTTAATAAAGAAAGAGCATCAAATAATGTTTCATGATCTTTTTGAGTTGAAAACCTAGCAACAAAAGAAATAACTATTTTTTTTGATTTTTTTCTTTTTAAATTATTTTGTGATAAATCTTTACTTCCATTATAAATCAAAATATGATTTTTATTTTTAAGTATATTTTTTTTTAAACCAATTGCAATATCATATTTAGAGACTAAAATAAAATAGTCCGTAAAAAATTTCATAAATTTTTCTACGAATAAAAAAAAGAAATAAGCAATTTTGGAATTATCATTGCTGAACGACCAGCCATGAACAACAAAAGCATTTCTTGTATTAGTGAAAAAACAGGCTAATCTCGCTAAAACACCAATTTTTGATGAATGAGAAGTTACAAAATTGATTTTTTCCTTCTTAATAATGAAAATTATTTTAAAAAATACACTTACGTCATAAATCGAGAAATTTCTTTTTAAATTTTTAATTACTATAACCTTGATACCATTAAGTCTTAATCTTTCTGTTAAAACACCTTCATTTCCAGTAATAACAATATTAGTGAAAGAGTTTCTGATAACATTATCTAACAAAACCATTTGTGCTCCGCCAATTGGTGAAGATCTTGTTATAATGTTTAGTACTTTAATATTTTTTGAAGATTTTTCTGTATACATATTTTCCAGAGTAATTATTAGATACTATTTTTTAATTTAATAAAACTAAACCTCTACAATTACTTCGAATACAATAATTTATATTTTTCAAAAACAATTTCTGTTGAATATAAAGATTTAATTTTATCCCTACCTTTTGATTTTATTTTAGATTTTTCAATATCCCCAAGGTTAAGCATAGTAATAATTGCCTTCGAAAGCAATGTGAGATTTCCAACAGGAACTCGTTTACCAATCCCTTCTACTACCTCCTCTGTATCACCTTCAATAGTTGTAACACATAAGGTTTCACAAGACAATGCCTCAGCTAGAACTAGTGAGAAAGCCTCACTAAAGCTAGTACTTACAATTAAGTCTAGCGAACTCATAAAAAGTGGCATATCATCTATCAATCCCATTAAATGAACACATTCGTAAAGACCATGTTTATTAATCATACTAATTAATTCAATATTATTCATGTCTATGTTTTTTCCTGATAAAATTATTTGTAAATCCATTTCTGGATTAGCATTTTTTATTTTAGAAATCGAGGCAAAAAAACCGTCATGATTTTTGATAGGATCAAATCTAGAAGCAAAACCTATTAACTTAGTATCATCTTTAAAATCATATTTTTCAAATAACAACTGTCTAGCATTATCGATATTAGAAAATTCTATAACATCAATACCATTGGGAATAAATACCATCTTTTTTTGTTGATAACCAAAATCAATATGCCTCTTTATGCAATCATTAGAAACACAGATAACTTGCTTTGGAATTAAATAGGAAAAAAATGCTCCAATCTTGGCAATAAACAAAGTAGATAATTTATTATGAGTAGTCGATAAATCATTATGATGTATGGACCAAAATATATTTTTTACTTTAGATATTTTTGAAGCTAAACCACCTATTAAATTTGCATGGTACATCCAAGTATGAACAATGTCTGGTTTGAACTTTGAAATTGTAATACATAATTTTAAAAATGAAAAAAATAAAAATCTTTTTTTGCTAAAGTTAACAACACTTAATTGAATACCTTCTTTTATTAATTTATCACCAATATCTCCCTTAGATAAAAGTGAAATCACTTTTATCTGGTGATCATTTTTAAGATTCTTAACAATTTTATACAATTGAACTTCTGCACCCCCAGTACTTAGATTTGTTATTATATGAAGAATTTTCATTTATAAAATTATATGTTAATTAAATTACGGGAAATTTTATTTTACAAGGATATTAATGTTCTTTTGAAAGTCTTTTATAATACTTTTTTAACTTAAGTATTTTTGATCTAAATATGGGAAACAAAGCAATACCTAAAAATAATTGAAAACTTGGTGCTCTTAGAAAATTAACTCCAAATTGAGTCAAAATACAAACATAAAATAAAGTAATATAAATAATTACTGGTCCTGGAAATTTTTTTAAATTTTTATAATAAATTTTCATAAATAACAATAAAAATATTAAGATTATGTATAAAAATCTGTTTTTAAGTAATACTCCAATTAAGCTAAAAGATATATCCTTTTGACTGTAATCAATTCCAATCTCTAGTAAAACAACATAATCGTCAAAATAATTTAATCCTAATGCAATAAAAATTTCAGCAAAACGCATGACAAAACTTACTGCATTAATAATACCAATAGATACTTCTGTAAGTCCTGGAAAAAATATATAATGAAAAAATAACATAACTAATGTAACCAAGAGTGTTTTTAAGGCGTTAGATTTTAAATTCCTGTTTTTATTTATAAAATAATAATAAATAAAAAGTAAAACTAAAACACCATAAACAAGAGTACTCATAGTAAGAACACTAATTGTAGCAATAACAATATATTTGAAGTTTCTTTTTATCTTATGGTTTAAAGAGAAATGTAATGCAAGAGCTAAAGATATTATAACCGATAACACATTGTTGCTATATAATAAACCTGTAGGTCTTTGTTGATATATTACGGGGGTTAAATCACTAAGCTCAACAAAAAGTGTATTAAATAGTGGTAAATCTTTAAAGATAACCCCTAAATCTTTTACATCATCAAAACTAAAAATATCATTTACATGAAAAATTTCTGTGCTCCACCCATAAAAAAAAGTATGAATACCTATTTTTTGAATTATCATAAAAGGAATACTAAGAGCAAAAAAAGATATTAATTGTCGGTATATAATAATTGGATTATTTCCATATAAAGTAGATCCTACTAAAATAAAAAATAATCCAGATGTAAACTCAGCAATAACATCTGTGTATGGGAAGCCTAATAAAGCAGAAAACTTGAAAATAAATGTTAACAAACATAAGAATAAACCCCATACGTTATAACCTGTTTTAAGCAAAACCTTAACACCTAAAACTAAAATAATCCAATACAATAATTGTCCAATTGGCAAACCTAAGAAGCTCCAGGCATTAGCAGACAATGTTATGTTAAAAAGTAATAAATAAAAATAATATTCACGGAGTTTGATAACCATAATTTATTTAATAGTTATATCTATTTTATTTGTCAAAATAGTGATTTAAAAAATTATATTTATTTAAAATTTTTTATTAAAAATAAACGAATATAAAATAAGAAAGTAATTAAATATAAACGGATAACACTTCCGTTTATTGAGTTAACAAAAATTTTCATAGGTTTTAATGATTTTGGAATATTCCTAATAGTATTTAACCAACCGCCGCCTTTAGAAGAAGTGAAATCAACATAACATTTGGCTTCTCCAGATCTAACAAGTATTACGTTATTATCTCTTAGTAACTTACTATGAAATAAATCTTCAGCGTATGCTTTTCCATTACAAGGGAAGTAGTTTGTCAATATTAAATTTTCCTTTCGATGCATTAAACATCCTCCAGACAACCAATCGACATCATGAAATGTATTTGGAGTTTCTGGAATACCAAAATTTATACCTGATTTACTGATCTTACCAGGCTGAAACCCACTCTTGCCATTTGCTAAAAAATAAAACATTTTATTAAACCAAACTAATTTAGTATTTGTTGGAATAAGAAATGAATGATATTCTTTTGTTAAATGATCGAACAACTTGGGGCCAGCAGCTATGTTTTTTTTTGAAATTACAGTTTCTAATAATTTTTCTAAACAATATAAATCTAATGTTATATCATCATCCAACTGTAAAACGTACGGAAACGTGGCATTTTGAAATCCAACGACTCGTTGAGCAACTTGACCGCGAACTTTAGTTTTAAGTATTTTCACGTTTGAATAACTAAGATGTTTTACGTTCTTTGCATATTCCTGTGGAATACATATTAAAATTTCCTTAGGAACAATTGAGCTATTATTTAAACTTTCTATTGTTTCTTTAAGAGAAACTTCTCCAAGAGTAGCAATGACTACTGAAACATTTTTATTAATCATTAATTAAAAATTTAATATTAATAATCAAATGAACTGAGATCTTGAAAATTATTTATAAATTGAACTCATCAATTGACATATTTTGGAAAGAATTTCTATTCCACTCTTTTATATTCATAAATTTATCTAAAATCAAATGAAGTAAAATTTGGTGGCAACATTCGATAATTCCATAGGTAAAACCAGGGACATGAATAGAAAATTCAGCTAATTTAAATGATTTATTATCATCTTTTAGACCTGAAAGGGACAATGTTTTAATTTTTTCACTTTTACAATATTCCAAAACACTAATGATATTTGGACTATTTCCACTTGAGCTAATCGTTACAACAAAATCATCTGAACCTACTCCTTCAATTTTTAAATATTCTAGCATAGCCATTTCATAACTATAATCATTTGACAATGCTGTTAATAAAGAACTATCACTTAAAGATCTAGCTAATATTTTTCCGTTTTTAGAAAAATCTAAAGCCATATGATTTGCAAATGCAGCACTAGCTCCATTACCAAAAAAAAATAATCTTTTTTTATTTTTGTATAAGTAATTTAATTCTGAATGAATTTTATCAAAAAAAGATTCTGAACTAATTTTAGAATCCAATACTTTGTAGTTAGATTCAATGAGAGATTTATTGATGGCCTTAAAATAATTTTGTGAGTAATTTTCAATCATAAAGATATTTTTATTTAATTTTTATTTAATTTTTTTATAATTTTTGTATATAAATCTTGTAATGAAAGATTGATAATAATTTTTCTAATAACCAACATCATTCTTAAAAAACTCTCACTATTATATTTGTTTGATATAGAAAAACGATGATAA
>MDTG01418586.1_pt1 | contig 10225 bp, 11 predicted proteins | sample 811421 | NCBI WGS metagenome assembly MDTG01 (sample SAMN05326645, study PRJNA326480) | marine metagenome | isolation source: seawater | place: Pacific Ocean: South East | collected 2011 | reverse complement strand
GCAGAGAGAAAGAAAATCGAAGCGGAAGGAATAAAAAATGCTCAGCAAATTATCAAAGAGGGTATTACTGAGCAAAACATTGAGTGGAGGAGTTTAGAGGTTTTCCAAGAACTTTCGAAATCTCCGAATACTAAAATAATTATCTCTGATGGTTCTACACCGATGATCATAGATTCTGACAAATCTAAATAATAAAATTTTAAATTCGGTACTAAAAACGGGCTATTCGCCCGTTTTTTTTTTGACCTCAACCTTGTTTATTTTTCCATTTCTTCATTTTAAAAAACCTATAACATAAAAACACTTTATATTATAGAAATAAATTCAGCGCATAATCAAAGACTTCATAAATCTATTCTAATTTCATTTTATGAAAGTTTTATTATTTCTGGTGGTTATGGTGTATGTAAAAATGACTTTTTCCAGTGAACCAATTCATTTTAGTTTTTGGAAAAAGCATTCTAATCCAACTTTATCAATAAATCAAAAGAACTTCGGGTATGTTTTGTATGAAAATAAATTCTTATTGAAAGAGTGGAACAATACACTTGTTGGTGGAGCGTTTAAAATAAAAAAAGGTGCAATCACTGCACATTTTGCCCAAAGCGGAAATACTAAATTCTCTTGCAACAGAGCGTCGGTTGGTTTTGCTCAAAAAATGTCTCCAAAACTTAATTTAGGTTTGTCTTTTGAATATACTTTTTTTCAGCAAGCAGAAATTAAAAACAATCCAACTTTATTGACGCCAACTTTTGGTATAACATATAAATATTCTGAGCTAAATTCCTTTTATTCATCATTATACCACTCTGGAATTATTTTCCACAACAATGGCCTTCCCAATAGTTTGCTTATCTTTTGGAACCATCAAATAAATGATTCTTCTTCATTTTCAACTGGTTGCATCACTGAAAACGGAATGATAATTGGCTCGTTTGCATTGAACTATTTTTATTTAAACATGAGGTTCACCTTAGAGATTAACTCTTCTGAAATACCCATTGAATTTGCTTTGTCGTGTTCATTAGAGTCGTTTGAATTTTTACTTCAAAACAATTACCACCAAAAGCTGGGGATGTCAAATCAAATTGGGATTGCATACAAATGGTAAAAGTTTTAGTATTAGCCCTCTTCCTTTGCTCTACTCTTTCAAAAGGTCAAGAGGCTATTGATGAGACTATTGAATATTTACAAAAACTTTCTATTGAAGAAAACGATTGGGAAAACACAGCTGTTGTGTTGGAAGATTTTTTAGAGCGCCCGCTAGAAATAAATAATCTGGATTTTAAACGAATTCAAAAATTCCCAATTTTGAATTCTCGACATTTTTACGTGATAAAGAAATATCGGAAGTTAAACGGGACTATATATACTGCGAACGAATTAAAAGAACTGCCTTTTTTTACGCCTGAACTTGTTGAAACCATTCTACCTTTTATCACTTTTGAATCCAAACAACCACCTTCTAAGTTTCAAGTGAGAGTCGTGCATAAAACGTCCTTCAATCTTGAGCCTTCGCAAGGATTTTCCCGATTGGACAGTATGTATTTCCTCGGAGGAAGAACACAAGAAACTACCCGATTTAAACTTTCAAACTACAAACATAATTTTGCTTTCATATGGGAAAAAGATAAGGGAGAGAAAATAAACACTTCTTTTTTAAAAATTGGATATCAAGGAAATTTCAATCACCGTTTAAAACAGGTACATATTGGTGCTTACTCTCTTTGTATTGGAGAAGGACTTATCCATTCAAATAATTTTATAGTTGGAAAAAATAACCCTTTAAACAGTTTCTATAAAATCCAACGCTCGTTAAAACTAAATTCAAGCTCAACAGAATACAATTATGAAAATGGAACTGCTGTTGTTTACGAAAGAAAAAAAATGAAGGTACTCGGATTTTACAGTTTGAACACATTGAATGGAAAGGTTGAAAATGATACCATAAGGAGCTTAAAACAGGATGGTTTGTTTAGAACAAATAGTGAAATAGATTACAAAAAAAAAGGGCATTACTATCTCATTGGAAACAGTATCAATTATGAGTTTCACAAAACAACAATCGCTTTTAACACATTAAAAACGAGCTTTTCTAAGCCCTATCAACCTTTACCCAACTACTATAACACAAACTATTCAATGTATAAATTATGGAACAACAGCATAAACTATCGTTTTTTTGACGGTGAGAAAACTGTTAAAGGTGAACTTGCGATGGATCAAAAGGGAAGCCTAGCTACTACTCACTTTTTTGTTTTTAAATTGACCGACTCTTATAATTTATTGGCAAATGCTCGATATTTTTCTCCCAAATACAACAGCTTTAGAGCAAATAGTCTATCTGAGAGCTCGAGAGTGCAAAACGAAAAAGCAATATTGTTCGCAGGAGACTATCAAGATGAAAAAAGACAAATTTATATGAGTGCTGATTTTTTTTCTTTTCCTACACCTAAATACCTTGTTCAACTTCCTTCCTATGGAAAAGATTTTATGGGGTATCTGAATTATCAAATTACAGATTCCTTAATCTTTAAACTTTTTTTCAAACAAGAGTCGAAATATAAAAACCAAAAATCGGAATTCATGAATGAGCCCCAAAAATATACCTTATCTCATGTTTACGGAAAGGTTACCATAAGAGCGAATCAAGGAATAACCATAACATCTAGGCTAGACTTCAGCAAACACCAAACCAATGGATTGAATTCTTTTGGGAGAACTTCTTACTTAGAGCTTACCCACAAAAACGAATTGAGTTCTTTCTCTGCTCGAATGGTATTTTTCAAAACGGATAATTGGGACACGAGGATTTACTTATATGAGAAAGATGTCTTGTATCATTTTAGCGTTCCCGCTCTTTATGATGAAGGCACACGATTTTACATCAATTACAATCGAACCATAGGGAAACACATCAAAATATGGATAAAATATGGCCGTACTATTTTTGAAAACAAATCCTCAATAAGCAGCGGCAATAATGAAATTGAGGGTAATTTAAAAACTGAGATTAGAGGGCAGATTCTCTGTAAATTTTAAAGATTTTAATTAACCAAAAATTATTTCTTTGACGATTTCCGTTCCTAATTCCTCATTTAAAGATTTGATGATTTTTGATTTCGCAAAAGAAAGTTCATTGCGCAATGCCGCCGAATCTAAGCGGATCAATAACTTACCTTCAATAAGCTGCTTTGAAACTGTATGATTTTGTATTGTTGGGCCTAATACCTTCCCCCATGCTTCATACAAACGAACTTCGTTCATTTTAACGTTCAACTTATAGGTATCCATTAGTTCTTTTAAAGCATCTCCTATTTTTATTTGATTGTCTTTTCTCTTTGTCATGGTGCCAACCTTTTTTTCTTCCAAACTCCATTTACAAGTTCATAAACTATTCTGTCGTGTAATCTGCTTGATGCTCCTTGCCAAAACTCAAAATATGTAGGTACCAACCTTAAACCACCCCAATTTTTCGGACGTGTAACCTCTTGCCCATCAAATTTGTTTTTGATTTCTTCAACAGCGTTTTCAATTTCTTTTCGACTCTTTATTTCAGTACTTTGAGGCGATGCCCATGCTCCAATCCGACTTCCCTCTGGGCGACTCATAAAATAATCGTCTGACTCCTTTTCACTTACTTTTTCCACCTTACCCTCTATGCGTATCTGACGCTCCAAATCTCTCCAAAAAAATGTAATTGATGCATTTTCATTGGCATTCGTTTCTTGAACTTTGGCACTGTTGTAGTTCGTAAAATACGTAAATCCTTTTTCATCAAGATTTTTGAGCAACACCACCCTAGCCCTTGGCTTGTTGTCTTTAACAGTACCTAAAATCATAGCGTTAGGATCTGAGGAAACTTTTTTAAGAGCGATTTCATACCATCCTTTAAAAAGTTTAAATGGATTATTGGGTAACTTATTTTCGTCCAAAAAATCATTCTTTGAATAATCAATACGTTGGTTGTAAATGTTATCTGTCATTATTCTGAATCGTTTAATTGTTCAATAATTTTATCAACTTCTTTTTCCGTTTTTCTCAACTTTTCTGAACATACGGTTAAAAGTTCACTTGCCCTTTCAACTTTTTTTGCCAACTCATCAACGTCGATTTCTTCGCTTTCAATTCCATTCACAATCTCCTCTAATTCTTCTAGAGCATCCTTATATGTTACTATTTTTTCACTCACTATTCTGAAATTTTTGATTTTTTAATTCCGTCTTTTAATTTTATCTCTACATCTACTCCATTTGATAATTGAGAAACACTTTTCACTACGCTTCCCTCTTTCATAATAATTGCATAACCTCTTTTTAAAACGTTGGCTGGATGAATTAGTTTGATTGTATTTTCAACTAATTTAAGTTTTGCATTCTCCTTCTGAATAATCTGCTTTGGTAAAACATTCAATGTCAATCCCAATTGGGATGTTTTTTTCTGCTTACTTTTAAAAAACGCGTCTGATATGCGGGGAAGATCACTTTTTATTTCGATCAAACGCTTCCTGTTTCTTTCCAAACCCTTTTGCGTGGCTACCTTTGTAGCATGAGAGAGTTCCTTTAAAACAGTATTATTTTGAGCAATTTTTTCTCGCGTAAAGTAAGTTAAAGCATCTCTTAATCCAATGTAGTATTCCTCAAAACTTGACATCTTTTCAATTAAAAACTCTGCTACTGCTGTTGGGGTTTTTAATTTTGTGTGCGCTACAAGATCTGGAATTGTTTCATCACGTTCATGGCCAATGCCTGTTAACACTGGAACAGTATGATTGGCAATGGACTTACCTAATTCAAAATCATCAAAACCGGCCAAATCTAAACTTGCACCACCACCTCTAATCAAAACAACAACATCAAAATTTTCATTTGAAATTGCACGTAAACTTTCCCTGACTGAACGGGCCACATGTTCACCCTGCATTGTTGCTTGAAAAAGCTTGGTTTCAAAATGATACCCGTTGGAATTTACATTCAACTGATTCATGAAATCGCCATATCCAGCAGCAGTTTCACTTGAAATAACTGCAATTCTCTTGGGAACAAGAGCTAACTCAAGCTGCGCATTTTTACCAATTAAGTTTTGAACAGTCAATTCATTGATAATTTCTTTTTTTCGCCTTTCTAAATCACCTAAAGAGTAATTTGGATCTATATTTTTAACTACCAGGCTTACTCCATATTGCTCATGGAAAGTTACGTTTACACTAAACAAGACTTTCATCCCTCGTTGAAGTACATTTCCTGTAGCTGCAAAAAAACTGGACGAAATTCTTTCGTACTGAAATTTCCAAATATTGGCCCTCATTCTTGCCAAAATCTTACCTTCATTTTTTTCTACTAAATCCATATAGCAATGACCTGCGCCTGCAATGCGCATCTCGGCGATTTCGGCTATTAGCCATACCTCATTCAAAAAACTCATTTCAATAGATTGTCGAATAATTCCATTAAGTTGAGAAAGTGAAAGGTGATTATCGTTTTTCATGGATTTAAATAATATTCCAAATTTAATCATTTCTAACTTTCATTTTACGGTACGACAAAAGTTGTTAATAATAAGCACTGAAATACTTCTGATTCCTTTTCAAATAGTTTATTTTAGAACTTTGGTATAGCTGTTGATTAACATTACTCGAAAAGCCCTATTTTACATTATGAAACTTAGACTTTACTTTTCCTTCTTCGCTTTCTTAACTACCCTCTATGTAAATGCCCAAGACTGTGATCAAAAAGCCACTGGAAACAGCAAAATAGCTGGTGATTACTTTTCATGGGGAATGTATCCTTGCGCCTTGAAAGAATACCTTATCATATATTCAAAAAAACCAGATAGCAAAAAAGTCAACCGAAAAATAGCCCAGTGCTACATTAACTCCGCCGGAGCAAATAAAACACTAGCCATCAAACATTTAGATTTTTTAGTCAAATCTGGAAAACCTGCAAATGAGGTATATTTTGAACTGGGACAAGCGTATTTGTACAACAAGGAATATGATAAATCCATTGAATATTTAAACAAGTTTATTGAACTGGCTAAACCAGGTAAAGAGGTTTTAAAAATTGTTGAAAAATTCAAGAATCAAGCCTATTTTTCAAAAGAAATTATAAAATATCCAGTAAATGTAACGTTTAAAAACCTCGGTGATGATGTAAATAGCGCATACAATGACATGCACCCCTACCTCACTGAAAAAGAGGACTTTATAATATTCACCAGTGATCGAAAGGGCGTTAGAGGAGGGTTTGGAAATGGCGATGGATATTTTCCAGATATAATGCTTACAAAAGTTAAAAAAGGAAGAGATTCTTTTAAAGGTGCTAGAAGTATGACAGGCTCTTTTAACACAGAATTTGATGAAATGGCTGCTGGAGGATCTCCTGATGGTTCTTATTTAATTTACACTACCAACGAAGAGTTTCAAGTGTTTAATTTAAAAATCACTTATAAGGCACCCAAAAAGAGATCATATCCCACTGCAAAACCTATGGAAGGCGTAAACGGTAGAAACAGTAATGAAATGTCGGCAACAATTACGAACGATGGTGAATTGTTGATTTTTTCGTCAAACCGTAAAGGAGGTTTCGGAGGATTTGACCTTTGGATGAGTAAAAAACTACCCAACGGAAAATGGGGAAAGCCAATAAATATGGGCCCGAATATAAATACAGAATTTGATGAGACATATCCAAATTTTTCAAATGATCAATCATTCTTTACCTTCTCCTCCAATGGACTTAAAGGAATGGGGGGGTTTGATTTATTTAAAACTGAATTTTCAGAAGATTTGAAAATTTGGACTAAGCCTAAAAATTTAGGATATCCAATCAATACGGCTTATGACGACAACACGATCACTTTTGTTAAAAATGGTAGATATGCCTACAAATCGGATATTCGAAAAGAATCTATCGGAATGAGAGATCTTTATCGCTTAACATTTAATGATGTTCTTCCCATTTATACTGTTGTTAAATCCTCTGTATTACCAGATACGCTCGTGAATATGGATGAAATCACAAGCTCACTATCCTATGAAGTTGAAATATCAAAAAGACAACTTGATTCTGTGAAATCAATTAAAGCAGATGTTGGAGTAATAAAAGAATTTGAAAAATTGCATTCAACAAAGCAAAGAGATCTTGATAATGCCAATCCATTTACTAATAATTTCGTGGAGGTCACTAAGGATAATGGCGAAATATACGGTCAATACAAAACCAATGGACAAGACGGCAGATTCATTATGATTTTAGAACCAGGAGTTTACAATATTGCCATTTCCCATGATGGGTTCAATACTATCAAAACAAAAATTATAATCTACGATAAGTCGAATTTCACACCTGAATTAAAAAAACACTTTTACTTAAAGCCCAATTTATAATATGAAGTTAAAACTGAAAAGACCTATTTGCTTTTTTGATTTAGAGACTACGGGTACCAATATTTCCTCTGATCGGATTGTTGAGATTGCAATAACAAAAGTATACCCCGATGGAAAAGAGGAAATAAAGTGTCGCAAGTTAAATCCAACTATCTCAATTCCCATAGAGGCCTCCCTTGTTCATGGTATTTATGATAAAGATGTAAAGGACGAACCAACTTTTGCGCAAGTCGCGAAAGGACTTTTCGAAGTAATGAGAGGCTGTGACTTAGGAGGGTTCAACTCGAACAAATTTGATGTTCCTCTCTTAATTGAAGAATTTTACCGTGTTGGAATTGAGTTTGACGTAGCGAATATTAATTTAGTAGATGTTCAAAATATCTTTCATCAGATGGAACAGCGTACGTTGGTTGCTGCCTATAAATTTTACTGCGACAAAGACCTAACAGATGCGCACAGTGCTGAAGCAGATACCAATGCTACATATGAGGTATTACGAGCCATGTTGGACAAATACCAAAAAACAGAGTTTATAAATCAAGATAAAGAAGTTTCTATTCCGGTAGTAAACGATATGGAAAAACTTGCGGAATTCTCCAAAAGAAATAAGAACGTTGACTTGGCAGGACGTTTTGTATTCAACAAAAATGAAATTGAATGTTTCAATTTTGGAAAGCATAAAGGCAAATCCGTAGAACAGGTTCTTTCTGAGGAACCCTCCTATTATTCGTGGATGATGAACGGAGATTTTTCCATAAACACAAAGAAGGTACTGGAGAATATAAAACTTCAATTGTTGCAGAAGAAATTTGGTGATTAAATTATGAAGATAATTTGTATCGGTAGGAACTTTGCTGAACATGCTGAAGAATTAGGCAATGAAAAACCTTCTACTCCTGTAATATTTTTAAAGCCTGACACAGCATTATTGAGAAATAATGATCCTTTTTTTCTTCCAGATTTCTCAAAAGAAATCCATCATGAAATTGAACTGGTAATAAAGATAACGCGTCTTGGAAAAAATATCCAACCAAAATTCGCTCACAAATATTATGACGAGGTTGGTTTAGGTGTTGATTTCACAGCAAGAGACGTTCAATTTGAGCTAAGAAAAAAAGGGTTGCCCTGGGAAAAAGCAAAAAGTTTCGATTCATCAGCGGCGATATCAAAAAAGTTCATTTCAAAATCAGAATTGGGAGATTTGAATAACTTGAATTTTCATTTGAAAAAAAATGGTGAAAAGGTTCAAATCGGAAATACAAATCAAATGATTTTTTCGATTGACGAAATCATATGCTATGTTTCAAAGTATTTCACTTTAAAAATTGGAGACCTAATTTATACTGGCACGCCTTCTGGCGTGGGTAAAGTTAAAATCAATGATGAACTTTCCGGATATTTAGAAGATCATAAGTTGTTTGATTTTAAAATAAAATAATGAAAATCACTCTATTTATTTCAATTACTTGCATACTATTTTCGTGTTCAAAACACGAAAACAGACTGGAAGGTTCTTGGTTTGTAAATTACTTTGTAAATGATTCAAAAACGGATGATTTCACGCTAAAGCTCGATGAGGGTGGATCAGGAAAAAAAGATGGTTCAACAGACGTTATTTGGGCAGTAAATAAAAAAGAGCTTACCCTAATTATTAACGGGAATTCTCAACTATGGGAAAACAATCAAAACAAAAGAAACAATCAATATTATCTATCCAGTGACAGCACCGGAAATTACTTAAGAATGGAGATGGAAAGAATCAAGTAGTGCTTTACTTGTATGGCAAAAATGCTTATCTTTCAAAGAAAGTACCATGAAAAATTTTATTGGAGCTCTGTTGCTTTCCTTTATTCTATGTTTGACTCTCTCCTCTTGTGGAGAGTCGTCTGTTACCCATGATTCGTGCTCAGCTGAATGTAAAAAAGAATGTTGTGCAGTAAAAGTCGATAAATCAAAAAGCCATAATTGTGCTTCTAATTGTACAGAATCGTGTCAAAATTCGAAGGGCGAATCAGTTAAATCTGTAAAATCTGATGCTAAATGTGCAAAATCATGTTGTACAAATAATGTGAATGATTCATGTGCTCCGGATTGTGAGAAAGTATGCTGTTCATCCCAAAAAAAACCAGTTGAAATAAACAGTTGTAATGCAGATTGCTTAGAACCTTGTTGTTCCGGAGAGGAAAAGAAATCATGTTCCATAGAATGTGAAAAGAGCTGTTGTTAAAAACCAAAACTAATTTACTATTATTTTATACTTCATTCTCAGGAGGTTCGTCTCTATTTATACAATGACGATAAAATCTTTTTCTTTAAACCTCTTGTAATATGAAGTGCCTTATTATTCACAACCAATGCGAAAACAACGTCGTATCTGTGCTTGGAAGTCTCTACATTTTTATCGATAATATAAAATCTTCTTTTGCTTCGATATGATAAATCTTTAGGAAGATCTTTAAAAGATTTTAATCTACCTGTTTGAATATCGTAAAAGGCGTATTTTCCTTTTTTGACATCGAAAGTTTGACCACCTGCTTGAAAAATATTATTCTTTTGATACTGAATAGAATCGTACAAGAGAACGTTCTCAACTTTGTATTTACTGTAAAGTAAATCCAGTTCATACTCAAAATGAGCGTATCTAAAATTCGAACTTCTTGAACAGCGATCAATAGAGAGGCCATTAAACCAGAAAAGAATGTAGGATTTACCGGTATCTAACCTAAAATATTCTGAATTGAATTCTTTACGCTCAAACTTAACAAAGCTGCCTATTGAGTCGCCTTTCCATTTTTTTGCAACCTCAACAAGAATAGAATCACCTTGAATTTTTTTTGC
>MDTG01291531.1_pt1 | contig 10225 bp, 11 predicted proteins | sample 811421 | NCBI WGS metagenome assembly MDTG01 (sample SAMN05326645, study PRJNA326480) | marine metagenome | isolation source: seawater | place: Pacific Ocean: South East | collected 2011 | reverse complement strand
CGACTTGGTTATTATATTCTAAACCGGGCAATCTTATACCTACAAACCAACTAATTATAAGTCCACCTAAACTTGCTGTAAGAGAAACGTAAACTAAAGATCCATTTATATCTTTCAACAAAGGTATAATAACATTTGATGACAATCCCCAAAGAATTGGAATAAAAGCTATTAGCAACATAATCGCTCTTACAATTTGAAGTCCTATACTCTCGACAATTTTTGCGAAATTCATACAATCTTCTTGAATTCTTTGTGATGCACCTTCTACCTTCGTATCAACTTTTTTCCAGTAAGGCATGTAGGCAAATGTCATGGCTTCTCGCCAACGAAATGCATAAAGTCGTGTAAAATAATTTGTTATTGTATAAATTACTACATAAGGAATAGCCAATTTAAGGAAAAGATAAATCCCATCATAAAATTCAGAAACGTCTCTCTCTGTTGCCTGCTGTAACAGATCGTAAAAACCTTTATACCACTCATTAATTTTAACATCTATCCAAGTCTGAGCTAACAAAGATGCTATTATAAAAACGAAACCTCCCCATGCCCACAAACGCCATTTTTTACTTAGAAAAAAACTTTTTAACATTTATTACCTTTTAAAAAATTATCAGCATATGATTTCTTAATTATTTTTCGTTTTTGCGGGTCCACAATATAAAAATCAATATTATTCTTTTTAGCATAATTTATTGCTTGTTCTTTAGATGAAAATTGTAATTTCACCTCTGACATAGTGTCTTTTGAAGTTTCCCATCCCATTAAAGGATTTATACCTGTATTCAATGTATCAAATTTTAAAACCCAATTTTTAGTATTTCTTTTTCCTGACTGCATTGCAGTTTTTGCTGGTTTAAAAATTTTAGCTCTTTTCATAATATTAAATGGTCGGGGTGCAAGGATTTGAACCTTGGACCTTCTGGTCCCAAACCAGACGCGCTACCAGGCTGCGCTACACCCCGATTGGTGTTTTTATATAGGATTTAGTAGTCTTTTCAACTAATAAAGTTTTTTATAATATGAGGTATAAATGAGTTCAGTAGTCAAAATTGGAATTGCTTTAAATAAAGGTGACAAAATACAAAATGTAAATAAAGTAGAAGCAATAAAAGATAAGGGAATAATTAACGATAGAAAATTTAATGAAAAAAACAGTAAAGATTGTCAAATCACTCTTATAGAAATCGAAAATATCAATTATTTTAATAAGGTATCAAATACTAACATTTTACCTATAGACTTCAGAAGAAACATTATTACAGAAGGTATTAGACTTAATCAACTTGTTGGAAAAGAATTTTTTATTGGAAATGTAAAATTAAAAGGCCATGATTTATGTAGACCATGCAAATACCTTCAAAATAAGTTAGCACAAGATAATTTTATTAAAGAATTTTTACACAAGGGTGGTTTAAGGTGTGAAATTTTATTTAGTGGTAAAATTAGTGTTGGTGATATAATAAAGCTAAATGATTAATTATATTACTGCTCCTTTTAAATGGTTCTTTAAGCTTGAAGCTGCAAGTGGTCTTGTACTTTTGTTTGCCGCTATTATTGCATTATATTTAAGTAATTCTTTTTTAAGTAATTATTATTTTGATATTTTAAATATTCATTTTTTAATAGGTACTGAAAATTTTGGTTTAGATCTAAGTATAATACATTGGATTAATGATGTGTTAATGGCAATTTTCTTTTTTGTTGTTACTTTAGAAATTAAAAGAGAATTTTTACAAGGTGAGCTGTCCAAACCTAAACAAGCGCTTTTGCCTATTATTGGGGCAATAGGTGGTATGTTAGTCCCTGCCCTTATATATATAATAATTAATTTAGAAAGCGGTTATACTTTAAGAGGTTGGGCAATTCCATCAGCAACTGATATCGCTTTCTCAATTGGAGTTTTATCATTACTAGGTACTCGAGTACCATTATCATTAAAAGTTTTTTTAGTAGCTTTAGCAATAATTGATGACTTAGGTGCAATTGTAATTATCGCTTTTTTCTATTCTTCTGATCTTCAATATAATTATTTATTTTTAATGTTAATTGCTTTTATTTTTTTGATAACTTTAAATAAATTTGGGGTAAAAAAATTTTTACCCTATTTAATTGCCGGTATTTTCTTATGGTACTTTACACATGGTTCAGGAATTCATGCTACAATTTCAGGTGTTCTTTTAGCTGCAACCATTCCACACAGAACTAACATAAAAGATTTTTCGCTTTTACTAAAGATGGAACATTTATTATCACCTTATGTTGCTTTTGGAATTATGCCTTTGTTTGCTTTAGCAAATGCAGGTGTAGTACTTGAGGGCATGTCTTTTTCAACTATGTTAGATCCGGTTCCATTGGGAATTATTTGCGGTTTATTTATAGGTAAACAATTAGGTGTTTTTATCTTTTCATATTTATCAGTAAAATTTAAAATTGCTGAAATGCCATCTAATTCAAATTGGATAAAGTTTTATGGTGTAGGAATTTTAACAGGTATTGGATTTACTATGAGTTTATTTGTAGGAAATTTAGCATTCGCTGATTTTTCTGATAACATAAGTGGTGTGAAAATCGGTGTTTTGGTTGGTTCGTTATTGTCTGCAGTAATTGGCTATTTTATCCTATTGATATCAACTCAAAAAAAGTAATATTTAATTAGTGTGAATATCCTAAAAACTTTATTATTAATAATTATGATATCTTTAATGGGAAGTAAATTAAGCGCTGATTATAATAAATTAGCATATGACTTTAGCTTTACTGATATTGATGGAACAAATTTAAATTTATCAAAATATAAAGGAAAAATAATTATTGTAGTCAATGTAGCAAGTCAATGTGGATTCACAAATCAATATACTGATATGCAAAAAGTATGGGAAAAATATAAAGATAAAGGTTTAATTATGTTGGGAGTGCCTTCAAATGATTTTGGTGGACAAGAACCTGGAACTAACACAGATATAAAAGATTTTTGTGAAACGAATTTTGGTATTACTTTCCCTATGACAGAAAAAGTATCAGTAAAAGGTGATGAAGCACATCCATTCTATATGTGGGCCAAAGATAATTATGGTAATTCTGCAGTTCCAAAATGGAATTTCCATAAAATAATAATAGATAAAAATGGTAAAGTTTTAGACACTTTTGCGTCTATAACAAAACCAACATCTGGCAGATTTATTAAAGCGTTAGAAAGTGCTTTAAAATAGAAATTATTAATTACTTATAATAAAATTATCGATATAATTTTTTAGGTCTATTTTTCCAAAATGCTTATAAATTTTATTAGATAAATTCATTTTTGTAAGTGCAGAAGCATATCTTTCACCTGGTCTCTTAGGTAAAAATTTAATTTTTGCATTAAACATTTTAGCAACTTCCAAAATTGAATAACTTTTATGATGTGCAATACTATAATGCCTACATAAATTCGCTTTCCATGCCTTGTAGCAAATTTCTACAGTATCAAAAATATGTGTAAATCTTCTAGTTTGATTTCCGGGTCTTACTACAGGTAAGGATTTATTTAAAATAAAATGATTTTCAAAAATTCCAATTACTGTAGCCATACTACCTTTGCAAATTTGATGTGGTCCATAAACATTATAAAAATAAATAACTTCATATTTAAATTTGAACCACTTCTTTAAATTTTCTAGTAACTCCAAATTTTTAGCTTTGGTAAATGCATATGGAGACAAATTTTTATCATTACCCCCATTGCCTAATGTTGCTGATGTGGCAGAATAAATTAATTTTATTTTATTTTTTAAACAATAATTGAAAACAGCATTTGTTCCAATAGAATTTGAATTAATACACTCATTCATTTTTAAAAAACTTTGGTAAATTCTTGCAAATTCGCCAAAATGAAAAATTGCTTTAATTGATTTAGGTTTTTTTAAAATTTCAGAAATATTTCTAGTATCAGCTCTAATATATTTTACTCTATTATTTCTAATATGATTTTTTTTTGTTCCAGATGAATAGTTATCTATGCTAATTATCTTAAAATTTGTCTTTTTTAAAAATAAATTAATTAAATTTGTACCAACAAAACCTGCTCCACCTGTAATTACAACGATATTTTTTTTCATTTTAATTTATAAATTTAAAGATAAACCGTCGTGTGCAGGTATTACATTGTTGGGAAGAATTTTCAACAGTGAATTGTAGTCAATATCATGATGAAGATTAGTCAGTATTGTTTTTGTTGGTTTTAAAGAACTATGCACTAAAAGTGCTTCGGCTAAATTAAAGTGGGAAGGATGTTTTGCATATTTTAAACAATCAATAATAAGATATTTCAAATTTTTAAACAGATTGTTTTGAATTATTGATAAATCATTACAATCACTTATATATGCAGTTTTTTCAAAGATATATGCAACACTATTAATTCTACCATGCTTAACTTTTGTTGATTTAAAATTAATTTTTTCGTTGTGTTTTCCCAAAGTAAATTTTCTTTTTATAATATTTGATTTGACTATAGGAGGATAATCACCATTTCGTTTAAATAAATAATGTTGTGTTTTTTTTAGATAATTAATTGTTAATGAATCTCCATAAACATTAATTCTTTTTTTTTGGTTCCAAAAAAAAGGTCTTAGTTCAAATAAGCCATTAGTTTGATCAGCATGCTCGTGTGTAAAAATTACTGATGAAATATCTTTAATATTATTTTTAATCAACTGATTTTTAACATCTGGAGAGGTATCTATTAAAACATTATTTTTACCTTTAACAATAATTGCAGAACATCGAGACCTAAAGTTTTTTTTATTTTTTTTGTCACAGGCTCCCCAAAATCCATCAATTCTTGGAACGCCAACTGAACTACCGCATCCTAAAATAATTAATTTTGATTTCATTTAATATTAAAAAGTTTGATAAAATTATTAGTTGTTTTTAAAGCAATCTCGTTTTCAGTTAGATTTTTAATTTCAGCAAGTTTCTTAACAGTATTAATTATATAAGATGGTTCATTAGATTTACCTCTATAAGGATCTGGTGATAAGTATGGTGAGTCAGTTTCAACTAACAAGTTATCTAGAGGTATATCTGTTACTACTTTAGATAGTTCGTAAGATTTTTTAAAAGTTATTATGCCGCTGATTGAAATATAGCAGCCTAAGTCTAAAAGTTTTTTAGCAAAATCACCAGAGCCAGTAAAGCAATGGATTAAAACTTTTATTTTAGAATTTTTTTTTACTGATTGTAATATATCAAAAGTATCACTTTCAGCATTTCTAGTGTGAACTATAACTGGAATACCTAATTCTGAAGCTGCATTTACATGTTCAGAAAAAGATTTTTTTTGAATCTCTTTATCACTATGATTGTAATAGTAATCTAATCCTGTTTCACCGATACCAATTATTTTTTTATTTTTTTTAATTTGGTTAATTATTTCATGTTTATTTATGTCAGTATTTTTTTTGGTCTCATGAGGGTGAATTCCATAAGTACCGTATATATTTTCAAATTTTTGGGTAATTATTTTAATTTTTTCAAAGCTTTCTAATGTTGTGCAGATTGTTAAAAATCTTTTAACATCATTATTTTCAGCTCTAGCTATGATATCGTCTAGTTGATTAAATAATTCAGGATAGTCTAGATGACAATGAGAATCTATTATCATTAGTTAATCTTTTTAAATAATATTTCAAATTCTTCAATCTTTACTTTATCATTAAGGACATTTTTATTATCTAAAAACGATAAATCTCTTGATTTTTTATTGACATTCAATGCATTTAAAACTTTTTCGGTCGCCTCAGGTATAATTGGGTTTAGTAAAATTGATATTTTTGATATTTGCTCAAGAGCTAAATGTAATATTTCATTCATTTTTTTTGGATTAGTTTTTTTTAATTTCCAAGGTTCCTCATCATTAATAAATTTATTTGTTAAAAAACTTATATTTATTACAGATTTAATATAGTTATTTAAATTTTGATTATCCATTTCATTTCTTAATTCTTTAGTGAGATTTTTTGTTTCATCAATTAATTTTTTACTCTCGATACTTAAATTTTTATTTCTAGTAACAGTGCTATCGCAATTATTTTTTATAAAGGAAAAGACTCTTTGACATAAATTTCCATAATTATTTGCTAAATCACTATTTATGCAATTCTCTAAACTTTTTAGAGAAATATTACCATCACTACCATGAGATACTTCTTTCATTAAATAATACCTTAATGAGTCAACTCCGTAGTTTTCAATAATTTCGAGTGGATTTAAAATATTTCCTTTTGATTTTGACATTTTTTCATCACCTGACAATATCCATCCATGACTAAAAACTCTTTTGGGAGGATTTATTTTAGCGGCAAGTAAAAAGGCAGGCCAATAAATTGCATGAAATCTTAAAATATCTTTACCTATAACATGCAACGATGCAGGCCAAAAATTTTTATATAATTCATCATCTGTATTTGGAAAGTTTAATGCACTTAAATAATTAGTTAAAGCATCTAACCAAACATAGATTACATGTTTGCTATTATCAGGAACTTTGATTCCCCAAGTAAATGAAGTTCTGCTAACAGAAAGATCTTTCAGACCGCTTTTAACAAAATTTACTACTTCGTTTCGTCTGGAAATTGGAAGAATAAATTTCTCATTTTTGTTGTAAAAATCTAATAATTTATCTTGCCAAGCTGAAAGTTTAAAAAAATAAGATTCTTCCTCAACCCATTCAACAGAAGATCCAGAAAACGTCGAAAATTTTTTACCATTTTTTTCGATTATTTCATCAGAGTTGTAATAAGCCTCATCAGATACTGAATACCAACCTTTATATTTAGACAAGTATATATCTCCAGATTTAACGAGTCGTTTCCACAATTCTTCAACTGACTTATAATGTCTCTTTTCAGTTGTTCTAATAAAATCATTATTTGATAAATTTAATTTTTTAGTTAAGTCTCTAAAAACTTGCGAAATTTTATTACAGTAAACTAATGGATCTAAACCATTTTTTTCAGCAGATTTTTGAATTTTTAAACCATGTTCATCAGTCCCAGTCAAAAAATAGACATTACAATTATCATTTTTTTTAAATCTGGCAAAAACATCAGTGATAATACTTGAGTATGCATGACCTATATGAGGTTGACCAGATGGGTAATATATAGGTGTAGTAATATAAAAATTATTTTTTTTCATTTAATTATTTTGTTTTTTATAATTTTATTAGTATTGCTGCTTTTGTGTAAAACCAAAGTTTCTGAAAGAAAATAATCATTAAAATTTTCTATCCCTTTAACTATATCTCCATCGGTAACACCTGATGCACAAAAAATCACATCGTCTTTCACCATATCATTAATATTATATTTTTGGTTTAAATCTTTAATTCCAAGTTTTTTTGTTCTAATTTTTTCTTCTTCATTATTAAATATCAATCTAGTTTGCATTTGGCATCCTAGACATTTTAAAGCAGCTGCAGCAAGCACTCCTTCTGGACCCCCTCCTATTCCAAGATAAATATCAACAGGTGATTTATTATCAGATACAGAAATAACTCCCGAAACATCACCATCTGATATAAATTTTATTTTGACATTCATTTTTTTTAAAGAGTTAATTATTGTTTCGTGTCTAGGTCTTTCTAAAATACAAGCAGTCAAATTTTCAGGTTTAGTATTTTTTGCTTCGGATAATATTTCTATATTTTTTTTAACTCCAAAATCTAAATCTATTAAATTTTCAGGCAAATTGGGACCTACAGCTATTTTTTCCATGTATATGTCAGGTGCATGAAGTAAATTGCCCTTTCTTGAAACTGCTAGAACTGATAAAGCGTTTGGCAAATTTTTAGCTGTAAAATTTGTTCCTTCCAAAGGATCAACAGCGATATCAAATTCCTCACCTTGTTGATTTCCAACTTTTTCATTAATATAAAGCATGGGGGCCTCGTCCATCTCACCTTCACCGATTACAATTTTTCCATTCATGCTTATTGAATTTAAAACTGTTCTCATTTCGTCAACAGCCGCTTTGTCAGCTATAATCTTATCATTTTTCCCTTTGTAGAGAGAGGCGCCGAAAGCTGCTCTTTCAGTTGCTAAAGCAAAAGAGTAGATGAACTTTTTATCAATATCCATTTATACTTTTTCAATTCTAATAAAAGTCGGTTTTTTTAAAATAAATTTATTTTTTGTTAGATTTCCTAATAAATTATTATAGTTTTTTTCTAAATTTTCATGAGTAATAATTATTACTGAAGCTTTTTTACTTTTTTTATCCGGAATCTGGATCAAATTTTTTATTGAAATATGATGTTTTGCAAAAATTTGTGTAATTGATGAAAGTACTCCAGGCTTATCTTTAACTTCGACCCTCATGTAAGATGAACATAAATGATTAGAGATATTGAAAGAATTTATTTTTTTTCTTAGCTTAGATGAAACTCCAAATGGAAATTTAATATTTCCTCTTAATACTGAACATAAATCAGAAATAAGAGCTGAAGAAGTAGCTCCAGGACCAGCACCCTCTCCTTGTATTACTGATCTACCAACTGGTAGTCCATCAATTACAATCGCATTTAGAACTCCATCTATGTTTGCTATGTAAGAATTGCTTGATACTAAACAAGGATGAACTCTTTCCATTAAATTATTATTTTTAATTTCTGAAATTGATAAGAGTTTAATTTTATATCCCAGGCTTTTAGTATGCATAATGTCAGTTAAGTTTATGTTTTGAATACCTTCAGTTAACATTTTGTTTTTTGAAATTTTTTTATTAAAAGCAATTGACGAAAGTATTTTAAGTTTAGCAGCTGAGTCATCACCATTAATATCGGATATTGGATTTGACTCGGCAAAACCTAATTTTTTAGCTTTTTGCAAAACATCAAAGAAATTTTTTTTACTTTTTTCCATTGATGATAAAATAAAATTAGTAGTACCATTTAATATGCCGTAAATTTTAGTTATCTTATTTGCTATTAAACTTTCTTTTATCGTTCTAATAATTGGTACACCTCCAGCTACAGAAGCCTCGTATTCTAAATTAACATTATTTTTTTCTGCTAAAATTGCTAATTGATCACCATATTTCGCCATTAGAGCTTTATTAGCTGTAATAACATGTTTCTTTTTTTTCAATGCTAAAAAAACTAACTTTTTAGCATAGCCATCTGAACCACCAATTAATTCAACTATTACATCAACATCTTTTTTTAAAGCCAAATCATTAGCGTTTTTAATATACTTACTTTTTGGTATTTTAACTTTTCTTTTTTTTTTCAAATTTTTTGCTGAGATATATTTAATAACAGGCATTTTACCAGTCTTAAGAAAAATATTTTTTTTATTTTGTTCTAAAGTTTTATAAAAATAACTTCCAATGTTTCCAAAACCAGCGATTGCAATATTTATTTTTTTTATCTTCATGATTACTCGGGTAGATTATTTATGTCAGGATAAGATTTAGATTTGTTTTCATTTACAATTCTTTCAACTATCCTGTAAAAGTCTGATGTTTGTCCTTTTTTAATTTCTTGTACTTTTTTAACAGGTTTGTTTATTTCTGCCCTGTTAATATCATTATCGCTCGATTTTTTTTCAATAATATTTATCTTTTTTGCTGAAACATTTTTATCTTTCTTCTTTTTTCTTTCTTCTAGTTTTAATTGTTTAGCTAATGCTTTTTCTTCTTTTATTCTTTGTTTTTCCTCTAATTTTAATTGTTTAATTAGTTCTTTTTCTTCTTCTAATTTATTTTTTTGAGCTATTTTTTTCTTCTTGGCTAAATTTTTTTCATCTTTAATTCTATTTTTTTCATCTATTTTAGCTTGTTCAATAATCTTTTCCATATTAGTCATCTTTTTTTTATCATTTTTATTTAATTTTTTTACTTCAACTGACATATTTTTTTCAAAGTAAGCTTTTCTTTCTTTATCATTAATACATGGGTGATCTCCACACCAATAAACTTTTTTCTCAGATGTGCAAGATATAATTATTATAAAAATTAAAACATATATTAAATTTTTCATAATAATCCAGTTGTCTCTTTAAAGTTATATGCAACATTCATATTTTGTACTGCTTGGCCAGATCCACCTTTAATTAAATTATCAATAGCAGATATAATGATGATCTTTCTTTTGTTTCTATCCATGCATACCGAAATCTTGCAGAAATTAGTATTAATAACATCTCCAGTACTTATCGGTTCATTAAATTTAGAAAAT
>MDTG01267906.1_pt1 | contig 10225 bp, 10 predicted proteins | sample 811421 | NCBI WGS metagenome assembly MDTG01 (sample SAMN05326645, study PRJNA326480) | marine metagenome | isolation source: seawater | place: Pacific Ocean: South East | collected 2011 | reverse complement strand
CTAACTGGGCCGCTATCTAATTCCTCATTTATTTTCATGATACTTATTCCTGTTTCAGGATCTAAATTCATAATCGATCTTTGGATTGGTGCTGCGCCCCGCCAACTAGGAAGTATTGAGGCGTGAATATTAACAAAACCCTTTTTAATTAAATTTAAAAAATTTTTTGGAATAATTTGTCCATATGCACATACTATTGCGAGGTCAGCATTAAACTCCTTTAAAAATTCATACTCCTCATGGTTATTCATTAGTGTCTTTGGCGCTCTAAAATCTATATTTAAAGTTTCTGAAATGCCTTGAATTGGACTCTTATTAATTTGCTGTCCTCTATGAGATTTTTGAGGTGGTTGGGTATATACTAAATTTACGGGAAATCCATTTTGATATAATGATTTTAATATTGGCACAGCAAATAAAGGTGTACCCATAAAAATAATTTTTTTTGCCATCAAACTATTATTCTATCAGGATTTTTTTTAATTTTAGATATTTTTTTAATAATTAAATCTCGTTTGAGTTTTGATAAACTATCAATAATTAATTTACCATCTAGATGATTTATTTCATGCTGTAAGCATGTTGATAATAGACCTGTGCATTCAAAAAATTTTTTCTTACCGTTTAAATCTATATATTCAACTTCACATTTTTTTGGTCTTTCAATTTCTATAAATGTATCTGGAATGGATAAACAACCTTCTTCATAAACAGATTTTTCGTCGCTTAATTTTCTTATTACGGGATTGATAAAACTCATAGGATTTTTTTCTTCATCTTTTGAGGAAACATCTACAACTAAAACTCTTTTTAAAATTCCTACTTGGACAGCAGCAAGCCCAATACCTTTTGAATTGTACATCGTCTCGAATAAATCATTAACAAGCTTTTTTTCATTTTCACCTACTTTTTCTAAAGGTTCAGAGATTTTTTTTAATATTTCGTTGGGAACAGTTATAATTTCTTTAATACTCATGCAATAGATAAATAAACTAATTTTCAAACTTTTAAAGGAAGAACTTTAAGCAAAATTTTATTTCTGAGTAATTCAATATCTAATTGATTTAATGTTCTTATGATGAAATAAATTGTATCTTCATCAATTCTATCTAATTTATCTTGTCCAATTACCTCAACAATTCTTAAAAGGGCTGCTCCCTTCTCGTTGTTATTTATCATTACTTGTATATCTGTAGGTATTGCTGTTTCATCAAACTGTGTTAAGTCTTCATATTTTTTTGATATTTCTATTCCATCAAATTTTAGTGACTCTAAAAAAATCTGATCTTTTTTGGAAAAAAAATATTTTTTATTCTTCTTAATCTTTCTCAAAAAATTATCTAAATCTTTTTCAATTTTAGATTTTGAATAATCTCCATTAAGGTAATTTATTAGTTTTGATTGATGTAATACATCATTATTAAAATCTACATTAACCTTCTTATCTTCAATAATATTTATATTTGTGTAATAAAAGCTTGTTAAATTGTCAGGTATGTCTGTAGGATTTATTTTTTCTAAAAACTTTTTTAGCTCAACATCAAATGCATTCTCAATTTTTTCTTTTTTAAATAAATTTTTTAATAGTTTTAGTAATTTTAATCTTTCAATTATTTCAGACTCAAGCAAAATCCTTTGATACACTAATGCTCTTGCTTCAATTTTTGATAAAGATTTATATGATTGTTCAGCGTTTAAAAGTTGATTTATATTAAATTGAAATTTTCTGTAAATTTTAAATAAATCTTCTTCAGGATAATTTTTATCGTGAGTTGCTTTTTCTAAAATCGAAATTTTATCAAATTCTGAAGGTTCAATTTTTTTTATTGAAGTTATTAAATTTGATGCGGATAAATATTTCCATATAATTTTGTCGGTATTTTCATTTGGTTCAAAAATAAAATCAGAGTTCGTTCTATGTGCTAAGTGAAAATCAAGAATAGATTTTTCAGATATTGTAATATCGATTTTATCATTGTAACCCAACAAGAATGATATTTTTTTATCAAAATATTCATCCTTAAATCCCAATTCTTTTTTTAAATCATATAAAAGTTGTGCTTCTTCAATTTTTTCATTTACTACTAAACAATAAATATTAAATTTTACTAAATATTTATCCTCAAGAGGATCTAAATTTTTTGAAAATATTTCACATGCCTTTTTCAAATTTGCCTCTGATAAGAATTCATCAACTAAAAATCTTGTAAGTTCTGGATGAAAATTTACTATTTGGTTCTTAATTAAATATTCCTCAATTAATTCCAGATCTGAATTTTTAATTAACCAGTTAGACTTGAATTTTAAAAATTCTTTTTCTGAAATATTTTTTTTAGGGGAGTATGCGTTAGTTAATAAAGAAATTTTCATTATTTCCTTCGCATCTTGAGATAATTCGATTTTAGCTAATTTAGAAAAAATTCTTTTAAGTTGATCTCCGTCCGACTTAGACCACATATTTATATCTAAACTATTATCTTCTGGATCGTAGAGACCAAATAATTTTACTTCTTTTGTTTTTAAGTTTTCCTCTAATTCTATTGAGTTATTTGTTTTTTGCGATTGCATTTTATAAATGTCTGACTCAGATAATGTTTTAATGTCACTATCTTGTTGATCTATATTTTGAGAAGAGTTTGATAAATTTTCTTTTGATTTTTTATCAATATTCCAAATATCAACTGGTTGCTCCTCAGCATAAACAGCTAATATAAAAAATAAAGCTAATATAATTGAAAAAATATATTTATTTAACAATTTTAAAATTTTCATTAGAAATTATTTTCTCAATTTCTTTTTTAGGTGTAGGAAAATCTATTTCATTTAATAAAAAAACAGCTCCTATTACAATAACTGTTGCTATTGATAATTTAATTATCGGTCCAACAATACTTACTCTCGATCTTGTTTTTTTTATAAATTGCATATAGTTTTAGTTTATTTCAAATTAAGACATATTTGTGTTTTTTCAATATAGAAACTTATGAATTCAAAAGGAAATATTGTTTTTTTAGGTATGATGGGGTCAGGAAAGACCACTATCGGTAAATTAATTTCTAAAAAACTAAAATTAAATTTTTTTGATATTGATCAACAAATAGAGTCTAATCTTCAAATGGAGATATCAGAGATTTTTAGTAAAAAAGGTGAAAACTTTTTCAGAAAATTTGAGGAAAAAATAACGTTATCCACTTTGGCAAAAAAAGATAGTGTTATAGCACTCGGTGGAGGTGCTTTTTTAAATAAAAATATAAGGAATGAGGTTTTAACAAATCATACCTCATTTTGGTTAGATTTGGACAGTGAGATTATTATCAAGAGAATTAAGAAAAGTTCTAAAAGACCACTAGCTTTAAACTCTACTAAAAATGAATTATTAAAACTTATAAAAAAACGTTCAACTATATATTCAAAAGCATTATATAAAGTAAATTGTAATGGTTTTACAAAAGCAAAAATAGTAAATGATGTTATAAATTTATATGAAACCAATAAAACTAATAGTTAATACTGAAACTCAAAAATATTCAATTTTTATTGGATCTAATTTGATCTCTCGGATTGACAACATCATTGGAAAAAATTCCATAAATTTTAATAAATGTTTATTAGTTATCGACGAAAATATTCCAAAAAAATTTATATTAAAAATCAAAAAATCTTTTAAAAATAAACAAATATATACCCAATTTATTAAAGCTAATGAAAAAAATAAAAGCCAAAAAATAACTAATATAATTTTAGAAAATTTACTTAATAAAAATTTTACAAGGAATGATTGTTTAATTACAATTGGTGGTGGGATTACAGGTGATGTTGGTGGTTTTGCAGCAAGCCTTTGTAAAAGAGGAATAAAGTTTATAAATATTCCAACAACACTTTTAGCACAAGTTGACTCTTCAATTGGTGGCAAAACGGGGATTAACACAAAATATGGAAAAAATCTTATTGGAAGTTTTTATCAACCAAAATTAGTGATTAGCGATGTAGATTTTTTAAAAACACTACCAAAAAGAGAAATTGTTTGTGGTTATGGTGAAATCTTAAAACATTCATTAATTGCAAATAAAACTTTTTTTAAATTTTTAAATGAAAATATTTCTAATATTCTTAATTTGAAAACTCCTTTTATTGAAAAGGCTATTTACAAAAGTTGTAGAATTAAAAAGCAAGTAGTCGAAAAGGATGAAAAAGAAAAGAACATAAGAAAAATCCTAAATTTTGGTCACACTTTCGCTCATGCTTATGAAGCATCACTTGGCTATACTACAAAATTAAATCATGGTGAGGCAGTAATTTTAGGTATTTGTACGGCTTTAAAATTTAGTAACAAAAACAATTTTATTAACAACAATGAATATCAAATGATTATTGACCACATAAAAAAATCTAAATTGCCTTATAATCTTAGAGGTTACTTTTCGTTAAAGCATTTAAATAAGATCATTTCATTCATGTTAAAGGACAAAAAAAATTACTCAGATGATATAAATCTTATTTTACTAAAAAAAATTGGAAAACCAATTTTGAATAAAATTTTTACGAAAAGTAAAATTAAATTATTCATGAAAAAAGAATTAAGAAATTAAAATTTGTAACGAATGAATATAATTTTTAATTTCCTGATTAAGAATTTTATAAATTTTCTTATTACTCTCAATTTTATTCATTTCTTTTAGCTCAATTGATTCTATTGTTAGCTTAATATGAAATTTGTCAATTTGATTACCTGGATGATTTTTATGGAGAAAGGATTTATCTTCTATCTTAATACTCTCAATTTTTATTTGATCCCCAAGTTTTTTTTTTATAATTGCAATTAATTTAGTTATATTCATAAATAACACTTATAATATATAACATAATATGAAAAACATTTGTGACTGGAATAATTGCGATCAGATTGGAGAATATAAGGCTCCTGTTGAAAAAGATAACAGTAAAAAATTTAGAATGCTGTGTCTAGATCACGTTAAAGAATTCAATAAAAATTGGAACTATTTTTCAGGAATGAATGATGAGCAAGTCCTAAATTTTTTAAAATCAGATATGATTTGGCATAAGCCAACTCAGAGTTTCAGTTCCTCTGATAACTTTTTTAAAGTTCTATGGAATAATACATTAAAAGATGAGCTTGATAAAAATAAGTTTAGAAGCGAGTTTAATCATATGCGTCAATTTAAATTTGACCATAAAGATATCAAAGCATTTGGAATTCTAGGTCTTTCTGTGGGATTAAAGTGGCAAAAAATTCAAGATAAATTTAAAATACTTGTCAAAAAATTTCACCCTGATATGAATTCTGGCAACAAACAATATGAAGAAAAACTTAAACTAATTACTTTAGCTTATACACAGCTTAAAAACACATATAGAGAAAAAATTGACACCTAATTTAAATATTCAACCTGATATTAAAGTTTCTTTAAAACAAACTTTTGGAATTGACTCCGAAATGGAGGTTAATGCATTCTCAAAAAAAAGTGAGTATGTTCCAGAGATAGATAAAAATTATAAATTTGATAGAGATACTACTCTTGCAATCATTTCTGGATTTGCATTTAACAAGAGAGTTCTTGTTCAAGGTTACCACGGTACAGGAAAGTCAACACATATAGAACAAATTGCTGCTAGATTAAATTGGCCTTGTATAAGGGTAAACCTAGACAGTCATATCAGCAGGATAGATTTAATTGGGAAGGATGCAATCGTTTTAAAAGATGGTAAACAAATTACTCAGTTTAATGAGGGAATACTTCCTTGGTCAGTTCAAAACCCAGTTGCTCTAGTTTTTGATGAATATGATGCTGGACGACCAGATGTTATGTTTGTTATCCAAAGAGTTTTAGAAGCTGAAGGTAACTTTACATTACTAGATAAGAATAAGGTTATAAAACAGAATAAATTTTTTAGATTATTTGCTACATCGAACACAGTGGGGCTTGGTGATACATCAGGTTTATATCATGGAACTCAACAAATTAACCAAGGCCAAATGGATAGATGGAATATCGTAACAACACTCAATTATCTTCACTTAGAAAAAGAAATGGATATTGTTTTAGGAAAAAATAAAAATCTTAATAATCAAAAAGGTAAAGAAAAAGTTGCTAACATGATAAAAGTTGCATCTTTAACTAGAAAAGGTTTCATGGCTGGCGACATTTCTACTGTTATGAGTCCTAGAACAGTTCTTCATTGGGCTGAAAATACAGAAATATTCAAAGATACAGGTTATGCTTTTAGAGTAACATTCCTAAATAAATGCGATGAAATTGAAAAAAGTACTATTGCTGAATATTATCAAAGATGCTTTGGTGAAGATTTGCCTGAGTCTCTTGTAAACATTCAAATTTAGATGACTTCAAGAGATGTTAATTTAAAAGAAAAGCTTAAACAAGCTTTAACTTCTACTGCAAAAGTAATTTCCAATGATTTTAAAATTAAAAGTGCTAAAGATAACACAAAAAATTCAAAAATTATTGAAGGTCGTGATATAGACCAATTAAACTCTAAGAATGATTTCATAAAAGCAAGAGCTGAGTCTGACTCTTCTGCTTTAAAAAAAAAATTTTCAAATGATCAAATTTATAAAAAAAATCTTCCTTCAAGTAATTCGTGTAGATCTCTCTATTCTATCGCTGAAAAGATAAGATATGAGTCTTTGGGTTGTAAAATGCTTAAAGGTATCAAAAAAAATCTCAAACAAAATTATGACCAGATAATTAATTCAAAAAAAATGGAAAATATTAAAACTAAAGAAGATATCCCAGTCACTGAGGCTTTTGAATTATATATGCTTAAAAAATTTCATGGTGTCAAATTAAATTCTTTAACTTCAGATATGCTTAGTTTTTGGGAAAAAGACTTTGATCAAGCAATAAATAAACACATGAAGTATTTGGAGGAAAATTTAGATCATCAAAATGAATATTCCTCAAAATTTTCAAAGATTTTACAGGAAATGGAAATTTTTCAGAATGAGGATAATGAAGAAACTAATGAAGAAAATTTTGAGGACGAGCAAAATAATACATCAAATGACGATCAAGATAGTAATAACGATGATCAGAAAGATAAAAATAAAGAGGAAGACACTCAAGCAAGTTTGGATACGGATTACGATGTTGATGAATATAAACTAGATGAACAAATGGCTGAAACTGATACTGATCAACAAAGTAATGAACAAGTTATCCAAAAAAAAAATATTCAAGATATAAATTCAAATTATAAAGTTTTTACAAATCAATTTGACGAAATTATTAAGGCAGAAAATTTAGAAAATTCCGATGATGCTAATAAATTAAGAAAAACACTTGATCATCAACTAATTAGTTTTCAAGATGTAATAACAAAATTAGCAAATAAATTACAAAGACAATTATTAGCAAAACAAAATAGATCTTGGGAATTTGATTTAGAGGAGGGGCTTTTAGATAGTTCAAAATTACCTAGAATTATTATGGATCCTTACAATTCTCTATCTTTTAAAAAAGAGAAAGATTTGGATTTTAAGGACACAGTAGTTACTTTATTAATCGATAACTCTGGTTCAATGAGAGGAAGACCAATTACAATAGCAGCTATATGTGCAGATATTTTATCAAGAACTTTAGAACGTTGTTCCGTTAAAGTTGAAATATTAGGTTTCACTACAAAGAACTGGAAAGGTGGTCAAAGTAGAGAATTTTGGAATAAGGACGGTAAGCCCAAAACACCTGGAAGATTAAATGACTTAAGGCATATAATTTACAAAAGTGCTGATACCCACTGGAGACAAGCTAAGAATAATCTTGGATTAATGTTAAAAGAAGGTTTGTTAAAAGAAAATATTGATGGAGAAGCGATAACTTGGGCTTTTAGTAGATTAAAAAAAAGAAAAGAGGAGAGAAAAATACTAATGGTCATTTCAGATGGCGCTCCAGTTGATGATTCTACATTGTCAGTAAATTCAGGAGATTTCCTTGAAAAACATTTAAAAAAAACAGTTAAATTTATTGAGGAAAAAACTGATATAGAAATTTTAGCTATAGGTATTGGTCACGATGTATCAAGATATTATAATCGAGCGATTAAAATAACTGATGTCAATGAACTTGGTGATGTGATGATCTCACAATTAAGTAGCTTATTTGATAAAAATAATAAATTACATTAAATTTTTGCAAAATCCTTATTGTTCCATTTAATGATTATTTCTGCCCCACCTCTAGTTTTTGAATTTCTGCAATTTATAGATGCATAATTTTTTTCAAGAAGTGTTTTTCCAATAAAAATTCCCAAACCAAGACCTGATGTTTTTTTTGTATCCTGGTTATTTGATTTTAAGTACGGTTCTCCTATTTTTGATAAAATTTCATTTGGGTAACCATTACCATTGTCTTCAATAATAATCTCGGTAAACTCATTATCACTTTTTAAAGTTATATAAACTTTACTTAAAGAAAACTTGTTAGCATTTCCAATAAAATTTCTTAGACCATAAACAATCTCAATAGATTTTGTAATTTTTTTCGAGTTTGAGTCTTGATCAAAATTTAGAATGAATTCTTTATTGCTGGTCTCCCTAAATGAAGCAACGATCTCTTTTACATAATCCTGTAAGCTTAGGTCTTCGTCAATAAAATCATCCTCTTCATTAGGATTGAGTGAGAGTTTTCTTAAAATTTGATTGCATCTTTCAACTTGACTAGATAATAGTTCCACATCTTGAATTACATCTTTTTGATTTTTAAATTGTTTTAAAAGATCTTGCGTAATAATTTTTATTGTAGATAGAGGTGTGCCCAATGAATGAGCTGCAGCAGCTGCTTGGCCTCCTAAAGATAACATTTCATGTTCTTTAGCCATTATCTCCTCCATCTTATTTAGAGCCTCTTTTCTTAGTCTGGACTCAGAACCAAATATTATCGCAAAATAATTCAAAAAAATTAATGCTATTACAAGAGCTATTGGAATAGAGTAATAATAGTAAGGGCTTACATGAAAATGGTCACTCAAAGGAAATGGCAATTCCTCTGAATAAAAAGTCAAAATAACAATTATAAATATAGTTATAACTACCAGCAGTATATTTGTCCTCAGACCTAAATTTGAAGATGCAAAAACACTTGGGATTATTATGAAAATAATAAAAGGATTAATTATTCCCCCGGTCAAATAAATTAATACCGCTAATTGGAATAGATCTATTATGAGAAAAGTTAAAGCTGATCTGTCAGATAATTGAGTTTTTCTATATATTAAAATTAAATAAATATTACTTAATGCCCCAAAAAAAATTACTAAATTTGACGTTATAAAATCAAAATCAAAATTAAAGTAAAAGTAAACAATATTTACTGAAATAAGTTGACCAATTATCGCTATCCATCTTAAGGATATATAAGTGGATTTTTTTAATGTATAATATTTTGAAGTTTCAAAAAACTTCATCTTTTAAATATCAAGGTTTTGCACATTAATTGCATTTGAAATTATAAAATCTTTTCTTAATGAAACATCACTACCCATCAAAGTATGAATTAATTTTTGATCTTTTGCCATATCCTTTGAGTATTTTACTTGTAATAAGTTCCTACTATTAGGATCCAAGGTAGTGCTCCAGAGCTCTTCTGGATTCATTTCACCCAAACCTTTAAATCTTTGTATGCTCATTTTTGATTTTTCTAAATCTAATAATCTTAAAAATTCTTTAGAACCATTTTTAAATTTATTTAGTTCTTTATTATTGGCTAATATAAAATTTTCTAATTCCTTCTCGTCTTTAATATAAATGCTTTTTGATCCTTTGTTTATTTTAAATAATGGAGGTTGAGCTAAGTAAACATGCCCATTTTCAATTAATTTGTTGAATGGTTTGTTATTAAAAAATGTCAACAGTAAAGCTCTAATATGGGAACCGTCCACATCAGCATCGGTCATTATAATTATCTTACCATATCTTAAATCTTTAAGATCAATTTCACTCGCTTTTGGATCTAATCCCAGAGCGTTTATTAATGTTAAAATTTCATTTGAAGATATCATTTTAGCCAAAGCTTTTGTTCTGTGATCAGAGCCATTTTTATTAGTACCATTTTTTTTTTGTTGCAACTCTTCAACATATGTATTCAAAATTTTTCCTCTCAAAGGCAAAACAGCTTGGTTAGATCTATTTCTTCCTTGCTTAGCAGAACCACCTGCGGAATCTCCCTCAACTATAAATAATTCGGTTCCTTCT
>MDTG01179032.1_pt1 | contig 10225 bp, 10 predicted proteins | sample 811421 | NCBI WGS metagenome assembly MDTG01 (sample SAMN05326645, study PRJNA326480) | marine metagenome | isolation source: seawater | place: Pacific Ocean: South East | collected 2011 | reverse complement strand
TTACACCCTCACTGTGCTGACAACCTGCGCGCTACGCGCATCAGGACGTGGAAATTGGAGACGCGGTATGTTACACGATGATCTGTTGCAAAGCATGCCTGACGGGCGCAATTGTGCCGGGGCCACCGCAGATCAGGGAGTGACTCGCGGGTCATACCACCAGACGAGACACTCGATGGACCAGGCTTTTTTTTCTTCCCTTGCCGACTCCCTGCCGCAGCTTGAGCCTGGCCGTGCTGCCGATGAAGCTGCGCGCCGTTATGCGGGTTATTACGGTATCGACTTTCACGACCGCGCGGCCCAGCACCTGGGGCGCATCGAGGTGGACGGTTTCAGCGTTGCCACGCAGATATGGAAGCCGCCGGTGGCCCGCGGCACGCTGCTGATTCTGCACGGCTATTACGATCATATGGGGCTGTATCGGCATCTGATCCAGTGGGCGCTGGAGCAGCACTACGCGGTGCTGGCCTTCGATCTGCCCGGGCACGGCCTGTCGAGTGGCGAGCGCGCCAGTATCGACTGCTTTCTGCGCTACCAGAAAGTACTCGACGGGGTGCTGGAGCAGGCGCTGCTGTGGCAACTGCCGGCGCCCTGGCACATGCTGGGACAGAGCACCGGTGGTGCGATTTTGATCGACCGTCTGTTGCACGGTGAGCTGCCCGCACAGCTGGGACGCACGGTGCTGATGGCGCCGCTGGTGCGTCCGCGCCAGTGGCTGTTCTCGCAAATGGGGTTGAAGCTGCTTGGCGGGTTCGTGCAGCAGCTGGGACGACGTTTTACCGATAACTCCACCGATGAGGCCTTTCTCGAATTCATTCGCTCGCGCGATCCGCTGCAGCCCCAGGTGCTGCCGGTGGCCTGGGTGCAGGCGCTGGAGCGCTGGATTCCGCGCATCGAATCGGCCGCCGCGGTAGAGCATCAGCCGCTGATCATTCAGGGGCAGGAAGACGGCACTGTGGACTGGCAGCACAATATTCAGGTGCTGGAGAGCAAGTTCGCCGGCCTGGACACCTTCTATCTGCCGACCGCGCGTCATCATCTGGCCAACGAGCACCAGAGCCTGCGGCAGCAGTATCTGGACTGGCTGGCACCGCGTCTGCTGTCCTGAGCAGATGCGTTTAGCGACGGGTGACGCTAGTCGGCGGCCGGCAGGCTGAGACGCAGGGTGCTCGGCAACGCGGCGTCGAAGCTGACGCTGCCGCCGGCATTTTCGATCACCCGTCGAACAATCGGCAGGCCCAGCCCTGTCCCGCTGCTGCCCTGTCTACCCTTGCGAAAACGCTCGAACATCGCTTCCTGATGAGCCAGCGGCACGCCCTGGCCCTCATCGCTGATGCTGACCTCCACTGATTGGCCGTCGCGCCTCGCCTGCAGTCGAACCTTGCCCTGGCCGTGCAACAACGCATTTTCCAGCAGGTTGATCAGCGCCTGACGCAGCTCCTCTGCCTGTCCCTGACACTGCAGCCCGTCCTCTATCACTACCTCCAGCGTGCGTTGTTGTTCCTCGAACAGAGGCAGTAGTGAGGCCGCTACCTCGCGGGCCAGCCGCGACAGCGCGGTGCTCTCGCCCGATCTGGTCATGTGCTGCCCCTCATCCTGCCGCGCCAGTGTCAGCAACTGCTCGACTAATCGGGTGAGTTGACGCATCTCCTGTTCCAGCGCCGGCCAGTCCGGATTGCCGCTGCGGCGTGCGTCCTGCAGACGCAGGTCCAGCACTGTCAGTGGTGTGCGCAGTTCGTGAGCGGCATCGGCGATAAAACGCTGCGAGGCGTCGTAGGCGCTGGCCAGGCGGTCCAGCGCCTGATTTGCGGCATTGGCCAGGGGTTGTATTTCCCTTGGCAGGTCGGCCAGGGGAATGCGCTGGGCCGGTGCCTGCGGACCAATGTTCGCGGCCAGCGCAGTGGCCCGGCCTACGGGGCGCAGGGTCCAGTGCAGCAGGCTCAGAATCAGACCGGCGGCCAGCAAACCGAGCGGGATGACAAACAGCACACTGTGACGCAGACGATCCAGGAGCAACTGGTTGAGCATGGCGCGTTCCGCCGCGTCGTTGCGCGAGACCATCAACACGGAGCCGTCGGCCAGGGCAATGGGCACATTGATCACCTGCCCGCCGAAGGGGCTCCAGTGCCACCAGCTGTCGTGATCCTCCGGGGCAGGCAGGCGCAGGCGCCGCGGACGCGGCATGTAGTCGGCGAAGCTGTGCAGGCTGCCGTCGGGAGTGTAGAGGGTGTACTCCATTTCGTTGCCAGCGTGGTAGCGCGGCAACGCGCTGATCGGTTGATCGGCGCTGTATCCCTCGCTGACCGTGCGTGCTTGCAGCAGCAGAATGCTGCGCCGCAGATCGTCCCGGGTGCCGTAGGTATGCACCGCTGACAGGCTGGAACCCAGTACAAAGACCAGCAGCAGGGCGACGAGGATGCGCAGACGCAGGCTGCGCCCAGATCTTGTCAGCTTGCTGTCAGCTAGCGCTGGCATAGTGGCGCCCGCCAATAATATTGAGAATATTTATCATTTGTATTTTTCATCAGGGGAGTCAGCACGCATGCCAGCACAAAGCACACATCTGCACAAGCGGTTTAGCCCAGCGCTCTTGGCGCTGGCCGTGGCCGCAACGCCGGGCTTTGCCGAGGAAGGTGACAGCAGCAACGTGGTCGAGCTCAAGGAGGTCGTGGTCACGGCGGCTGGTTATGAGCAGCAGCTGATCGATGCGCCGGCGTCTATCACGGTCATTACCCAGGAAGACCTGGAAGGCAAATACTACCGCGATGTGACTGACGCTCTGCAGGATATTCCCGGTGTATCCATCGAAGGGGGCGCTGGCGGCAAGCTGGAAAGCACCAGCATCAATATTCGTGGCCTGGGTGAGAGTTACACGCTGTTCTTGATCAACGGCAAACCGCTGGGCGCCTCCACCGAGGCCTACTACAACGGCTTTGGCAGCGCGACTCAGGTTGGCTGGCTGCCGCCGCTTAACGCGATCGAGCGGATCGAGGTGATTCGCGGCCCGATGTCCTCGCTGTATGGTTCCAGTGCGCTGGCCGGGGTGATCAACATCATCACCAAGGAAGTGGCAGACGCGTGGAACGGGCGCATCAGCTATGACCATCTGCTGCAGGAAAATGACGACGCCGGCACGGCCCGTCAGGCCAACTTCTACCTCAGCGGTCCGCTGGTCGAAGATCGCCTGGGTTTGACCCTGTATGGCTCCAGCTATGAGCGCGACGAGGATGAAATCCAGGGTGGCTACACCGCCAAGGAGCGCATCGATGGCACTGCCCAGCTGAACCTGAAAGTCAATGACGCTAACAGTCTTGAGCTGGAGGGTGGCCGTGCCGAGCACGACAACGAGCGCACCGCCAAGTCCGGCTCTCCGGGAGAGATGAACAACATTCGCACCCATTACGGCCTGACCCACACCTTGCGCTGGGGCGAGCGATTCGAGACGCGCAGCTTCCTGATCGATGAGGAAGTGGAGATCGAGAATGGCAGTGTCGAGTCGGCGTACACCAGCACACTGGCCAACACCAAGACCGTGTTGCCGCTGGAAAACCAGACCATGACCCTGGGCGCCGAGTACAAGTGGGAAACCACCGATCACGACGCCAGCCGCTTCTACGGTGGCGCCAACAGCCTGTCGCTGGAGCGCTGGCAGCGCGCGCTGTTTATCGAAGATGAATACTATGTCACCGATGATCTGTCGCTAACCGGCGGCCTGCGCTACGACGAAAACGAGCACTATGGTGAAGAGCTGATTCCTCGTCTGTATGCGGTCTACCGCATGACTGACCACTGGGTGCTCAAGGGCGGGGTGAGCGGCGGCTACAAGGCGCCAACACTGAAACAGGCAGATCCGAACATTGTTGAGAACGCCGCTCGCAGCCGCGCCTTTGACATGGGTAACGCCGACCTCAAACCGGAAAGCAGCATCAACTACGAAGCCGGCCTGATGTGGGACGCGGCTAACGGCATCAACGCCGGTGCGACCGTCTACTACACCGAGTTTGAAGATCAGATCGGCCGCAAGGTGATCTGTGATACCCGCGACGGCTCGGACCCGGTCTGCGAAGTTAACGGGGTGCAGCGCCAGTACATCAACCAGTACACCAACCACGACTCCGCCGAGCTGCGCGGGGTGGAGCTGTTCTTCAATGTGCCGCTGGGGCCGGTTGATCTGAAGACCAACTACACCTACTCCGACAGCGAAATCACCGAGTCCAAGGATTCGCCGGAGAGCGTTGGTCAGCCGTTCAACAACCTGCCCAAGCATATGGTCAACGTGGGCGTGGACTGGGCCGCAACCGAGGCGCTGGGCGTTTGGGCCAAAGCCCGATACAAGAGCCGTACGGTGGAGGACTCCAGCAGTCAGCTGCCGTCTTACACCCTGGTTGACGTCGGAGCGCTGTATCGCGTGAGCGACAACTTTGATGTCTATGGCGGGCTCTACAACCTGTTCGACAAGGAAGTGACCGCCGAGGATTACGGCAAGACCCTGGATGGTCGCCGCCTGAACCTGGGTGTTGCTTTCAACTTCTAGGTCGCGGCGCGCCGAGTGGCGTCAGGTCTCAGAGGGCCTGACGCTGTGTGAGCCGGTAGCCCAGCCCGCGCAGGGTTTCAATACTGGCGTCGGCACCTGCCTTCGCCAGTTTGCGGCGCAGTCGTGATACCGCCGCCTCAATGGCATTGGGCGTGACGGCTTGGTCCAGTGCGTACAGGCGCTCCTCCAGATGATCCTTGACCACGACCCGTGGCGCGCTGCGCAGTAGCTCTTCGAGTAACGCCAGTTCGCGCTTGGGCAGCACCAGCGGGCGGGCATCGACCTGCACATCGCGGTGCTGCTCGCAGAAGCTCAGGTTGCCTATGTGCAGGCGGCTGTCGGGGCGCGGCCCCGCGCGACGCAATATGGCGCGCAGGCGGGCTTCGAGTTCGGCCATCTCAAAGGGTTTGAGCAGGTAGTCGTCGGCTCCGGCGTCCAGGCCGGCGATGCGGCTGTCCAGTGCGTCGCGGGCGGTGAGAATCAGGCAGGGCAGGTGAAGGTTGCGGCTGCGGCTGCGCTGGCTCAACAGCTGCAGGCCATCCATGTCCGGCAGCCCCAGATCCAGCAGCATGGCGTCGTACTGGCTGAGTTCCAGCATCGCCAGTGCGGCCTTGCCGTCCTCGGCGCTGTCGACGACAAAACCGCTGCGGCGCAGGTGGCGACCGAGCAGATCGCGCAGGGAGGGATGGTCTTCGACGATGAGTAGCTTCATAGCCTGGATTTCCTGTCGGCGTGTCAGTCTGTGGTCAGCCGGGTTTGCGATAGTGATAGGCATTCTTATTCAGCGCCTGTGCTGGGCGCAAGTCATGGAACCTCCCGATGAGTGATCTTTCTTCGCCGACGCCCTGGCTGTCGGTCCTGGCGCGGCGGCGTATGGATGTCGCGGCACGCTGTCTGTTGGCGGTGCTGGGCGGCTATGTGCTGACCGCGCTTTGCACCGCCAGTCTGGCACGGCTGCTGCCTGGCGAGCCGGCACAGGCGGTGCTGGCGGCAACCCAGCTGTCCTTTCTGATCTACTGCGTACTGGTGATCTGGGCGTTTTCTGCCGGGAGTGCGCTGCGCGCCTGGTTGGTCGCGGTGCTCTGCTGCCTGCCGTCGCTGGCGCATCTGCTGTGGGTGGAGGTGTTATGAACGGCATGGGTTTTCGTCAAAGTAATGCCTGGCTGCACACCTGGGTCGGGTTGCTGCTGGGCTGGTTGCTGTACGCGGTCTTTCTGACCGGCACCCTGAGTTTTTTCCAGGATGAGATCAGCTACTGGATGAAACCTGAGCTGCACGCCGCCACTCCGGGGCCGCAGAGCGCCCAGTTGGCGCTGCAGCAGTTGCAAAAGCATGCCCCGGACGCGCAGTTGTGGCAGATCGATCTGCCGGACGAGCGCGATCCTGAGTTGCAGATTCAGTGGTTTGCGCCGGGTGAGCATATCGGCAAAAGGGGAGGCGAGCGGCTGACGTTGGACGCGGCAAGCGGTGAGCCTCTGCAGGTGCGTGAAACGCGGGGCGGGGGCTTTCTCTATCGCTTTCACTTTGAGTTGTACGCCATGCCGCGCCAGGCCGCGCGCTGGATCGTCGGCATTGCGACCTTTGTCATGCTGGTGGCCATCGTCAGCGGAGTGGTGACGCACAAGAAGATCTTCAAGGATTTCTTCACCTTCCGCCCGGCCAAGGGGCAGCGTTCCTGGCTGGACGCCCACAACGCCACTGCCGTGCTGGCATTGCCGTTTCACTTCATGATCACCTACAGCGGCTTGCTGCTGTTGATGTTCATGCTGATGCCATGGGGTGTGCAGAGCCAGTATCAGGGCAATATGCAGGCGTTCTTTGGCGAGCTGCGGAGTCGGGGTGAACCCGTGGCCGAGGTGGCTGCTGAGCCCGCTGCGTTGACCCCGTTGGCGCCACTGCTGGAGCAGGCGAATGCACGCTGGGAGCGAGGCGTGGCGAGTATCCGCATTACCCGGCCGAATACCACGGCAGCGCAGGTGGAGCTGCGCGAGCAAGGTGGTGACAGCCTGCTGCAGCGTGGTGGTGCCGAGCGCCTGGTGTTTGATGGTGTCTCTGGTGCGGCGCTCGCGCAGCCAGCCGAGGCCAGCCCGCCAGCGGCCAGTGCGGTCTACAACGTGTTTTCCAGCCTGCACCTGATTCGCTTTGCCGGCCCGCCGCTGCGCTGGCTGTTCTTTGTCAGTGGCTTGCTGGGCACCGCAATGATTGCCACCGGGCTGGTGCTCTGGGTGGTCAAGCGGTTGCCGCAGCGACTTAAGGCCGGGCGCACGCCCTTTGGGCATCGCCTGGTTGAGGTGCTGAACGTTGGCACCATTGCCGGTTTGCCCTGCGCCATTGCGGCTTATTTCCTGGCCAACCGGCTGCTGCCAGCGCAGCTGCCGGGGCGGCTGGACTGGGAGATCAATGCGTTCTTTCTGGTTTGGGCGCTTTGTCTGCTGCATCCGCTGCTGCGTACGGCGCGGCAGGCCTGGCTGGAGCAACTGGCGCTGGGCGCAGCGTTGTTCGTCAGTTTGCCGCTGCTCGGCTTGCTGACGGCGCACAGTGGGCTCTTCAGTAGCCTGGGGCGCGGTGACTGGTTGTTGGTCGGCATGGACCTGACCCTGCTGGCAACCGCAGCGGTACTGGCTTTTGCCGGCTGCAAGCTGGCCCGGCACCAGCCGCTGGTGCGTGCAGCACGCCCCCGTCCGGCACCGCGGCAGAAGGAGGTTGCGCTGTGATCGGGTGGACGCTGTTGCTGTGCCTGCTGGGCATGGCCTGTCTTTGTCTGGCGATGCCCAAGCACTTTGAGGCTGCCTCTGGACGCAAGCTCGCTGCGGGCCAGACGGCGGCCCTGCGGCTGCTTGGTTGGGGAGGGTTATTGCTGGCGTTGTGGCCTGCTGTGCGCGCGGCGGGCCCGTCGGTAGGGCTTGCACTGTGGGCCGCCGCTCTGACGCCAGCGGCCATGTTCAGTTTACTGCTGCTCAGCTATCGCCCTCGCTGGCTGTCACCGCTGCTGTTGTTGTTCAGCCCGATCAGCCCGTCAACCAGGGTGTCGCGCCACAGCAGGTAGTCGTGGCCGCCAGCAAACGCCTGACTGGTTGTGCCGCGCTGGGGCGTATACCCGGTGTCGATCTCAGCTCTGCACCGCACTAGCGTGCGCAACAGGTTACGGATTCAGCGCGTCCCTGGCCGCCGCGCTGCTGGCGCGGAAAAACGCCTGGCCACTCTCGGTTTCGCTCCAGTCGGCGTAGGCGCTGAGCTGGGCATCGCTGAGGTCGCGGTACACATAACCGAGGGTCTGCGGCAGCTTTGGCTCCATTTGCGCGCGGAGGCTTCCGCGACCTTGGCTGGCCAGGCCGTCGGGAATGGTCAGCAGGCCACCGAGCATGTCGTTGGCGCTTTGCGTGGCCAGGCTGGCCAGCGCGAGGGAAACCTCCTCGCCCATATCCAGCGCCGGCAGCTGCTGGCCAAGGCGTTGCAGGGTGGCTTCGCGCTCGGCGCTGAGGGTCAGCGGTGGCAGGCCGTTCTGCATTCGGCTGACTTCTGCTGGAGAGGTGGCGCGGGTCTCGGCAGCAACCACTGCCTGGCCCAGCTCTGAGCGATAGAACTCGCGGGCGTCGGTCAGCTGCTCATCGGACAGGTTGACCGCCAGGCTTGCCATTGCACGGGCGTGCATGCGCTCGGGCTCAAAGCGTTCGTTGCTTTTGCGCAGCAGGTTCTCGGCGACGGCAGCCGGCAGTTGTGCAGCATAGCGGCTGCGCGCTTTTTCCAGCGCCTGCTGAAAGTGCGCCTGATGGGTTTCCATGCCAGAGGCACGGTACAGCGGGGAGGTGTCGGCCTGAGCGCTCATGCCGAAGCTGAGCAGGCTGACAAACAGGGCACCGCAAGTGGCGCGCAGTAAAAGTCGGGTCATGGTGTTCTCTGTTGAAGTGCGGGAGCTGCATAACAGCCGCGTGAAATATCTTGCCTGCAACCGGCATTGGCATAACAATGCGATGTTGCCTTCGTTGCTGCTCACTCGGGCGGATGTTCATCCGTGCGCGTGATTAGGCCCTCCGTATCAGTGGCGAACAGGCGTCCTTCCCTTTGAGTAGTGTCACTATGCCCGAGTTCCCTTTGGTGTCGGCCCGTCGCTTCGTGAGCATGGCCGATGAGTTGGCCGAGCGCGGCTGGTCGGTACAGGAGCAATTGTTGCCTGAGCCTCTGGCGCAGGCGTTGGAGTCTGATTGTCGTGCCCTGTGGCAGCAGGATGACTTGAGCCCGGCCGCCATCGGGCGGGGTGACGGCCAGCTGGTGGCGCCTGGCATTCGTGGTGATTACACGCGCTGGCTGGATGACTGTCCGCAAACCTCCGCCGGTCGCACCTACCTGGCGCTGATGGACGGCGTGCGCGAAACCCTCAACCGCAGCCTGTTTCTGGGGCTGGATACCTTTGAGACCCACTATGCCTTGTACCCGCCGGGTGCAGGGTATCAGCGCCATCTCGACCGTTTTCAGGATAACCCGCTGCGTACCATCTCGGTGGTAAGCTACCTGAATACGGCCTGGCAGCCGGGTGATGGCGGTGAGCTTCGTCTTTACCTGCCGGACGGCGAGGTGGATGTGGCGCCTCGCGCCGGCACTGTCGTGGTCTTTACCAGTGCCGACATCGAGCACGAAGTGTTGGCTTCGCGCTTTGAGCGCGCCAGCCTGACCGGCTGGTTTCGCCGTCGCCCGGATAATCCGCTGCTGCGCTGACCCCCCAGTCGCGCAGCGTCGACAGGAGTGTGCGTGGAAAAAATTCTGGTCAGCGCCTGCCTGCTTGGGCAGCGCGTTCGCTATGACGGCGGCGGTTTTCAGCCGCTGCAACAGCTGCTGGCGTGGCAGGCGCAGGGGCGTCTGGTGGTCGTCTGTCCTGAAGTGGTGGGTGGATTACCAACGCCGCGCGCGCCGGCGGAAATTCCGGGTGGGCAGGGCGCATTGGTGCTGGGCGGGGAGCGGCCGGTGCGTACCGATCAGGGCGAGGACGTTACCCAGGCCTTTATTCGCGGCGCAGAGCAGGCGTTGGCGCTGGTACGCCAGCACAATATTCGCTACGCGTTGCTCAAGGCGCGCAGTCCTTCCTGTGGCAATGTCGAAAATTACGATGGCAGCTTTTCTGGTGTGCGGGTCAGCGGCGAAGGGGTTACCGCTGCTGCGCTGCGACAGGAGGGGGTGCGAGTGTTTAATGAAGAGCAGATCGCTGAGCTGGCGGTGTTGCTTTGAGTCGGCCGCAGTCTATAACAGGGGGCTGTGCGGCGTAGCGAGCGAAAACTGGCAGCAGTGCAAGCATCGCAGGCGCGGACACGCCTTCGGCTTAGGCCGCCCTGCCGCGCCTTTCATCTGCAGAGAGGGTGATCGCGCAGCCCAGTCTTGGCTATCGCGGCGAAGCGTCCGGCGTGAATCCCAGCATTACGCGAGAAAAAAGGGGCGCAACCCTGTGGTTGCGCCCCTTTTGCGTTGCGGCGAGCTGCTTAGAACAGCACGCGAACGCGGATGGTGCCTTTGACCTGCTGGATTTTCTCCAGTGCCAGGTCCGAGTACTCGGCGTCGACGTCGATGACGACGTAGCCGACTTTCTCGTTGGTCTGCAGGAACTGACCGCAGATGTTGATGCCGTTGGCGGCGAACACCTGGTTGATCTCGCTCATGACGCCCGGCACGTTCTCGTGGATGTGCAGCAGGCGATGCTTGCCC
>MDTG01421846.1_pt1 | contig 10226 bp, 9 predicted proteins | sample 811421 | NCBI WGS metagenome assembly MDTG01 (sample SAMN05326645, study PRJNA326480) | marine metagenome | isolation source: seawater | place: Pacific Ocean: South East | collected 2011 | reverse complement strand
AGAAAAAGAGGTCGGTATTATTATTTTAAACAGACCTAAAGCACTGAATGCTTTGGATTTAGAAATGGCTGAACTTTTATATGATAAATTAAAAGATTGGGAAAATAAAAAAAGCATTAAAAGAGTTTTAATAAAAGGTGAGGGCAAAGCATTTTGTGCAGGGGGAGATGTAAAATCAGTTTTTTTATCTTCAGGAATATCAGATTTAAAAGAAAATTTTTTTTATAAAGAATATAAACTAAACTATGCAATTAATCAGTTTTCTAAACCATATTTAAGTATATGGGATGGCATTGTTATGGGCGGTGGTGTCGGTCTATCTATTTATGGAAATTTTAGAATAGCAACAGAAAATTCTAAATTTGCAATGCCAGAATCTGCTATAGGATTTTTTCCTGATGTTGGAGGAAGTTTTTTTTTATCAAGAATTTCAAACAATATTGGTTTATACCTAGGTTTAACAGGGACAATTATAAACTATAAAGAAATGATTACTTTGGGCCTGGCAACTCATTTTTATCCAAGTAAAGAAATTAATCTTCTGGAAAAAAAATATATTGATGAAGGTATATTAATTGATTCAAAAAAAATTCAAAAATTTAGTTCAGAAATAATCAATAATAAAAAATTCATAAAAGAAACTTTTGTTGGTAGCATTCATTTAATAATAAAAAAACTTAAAGATTCTAATTCAGACTTTGCTAAAAAAACTTATGATATATTAATAAAAAGATGCCCAATGAGCTTGGCAATAACAGCAGAATTAATTAAAAGAGCAAAAAAATTATCATTGAAAGAATGTTTAGAAATAGAATATCAATTAAGTCAGAAAGTAGTTTATAGAGAAGATTTTAATAACGGTGTTGAGGCTGTTTTAGTAACGAAAACTCATAATCCAAGATGGAATCCTAAATCAATTTATGATATTACTTCAAGTGAAATAAAGGAATTGTTTCAAAACCATACTAAAAAACTTAAACTATAATTATGTCGAATAATATACCCTCTTCAGCAAAAGTAGTTGTTATTGGTGGTGGTGTAGCAGGATGCTCAGTAGCATATCATCTTGCTAAATATGGATGGAAAGATGTTGTATTGCTTGAAAGAGATCAACTTACTTCAGGTACAACCTGGCATGCTGCTGGATTAATTGGTCAAGTTGGCTCGTCTGCAACAATTACAAAACTAAGAAATCATTCTTTAAACTTATATAAAGATCTTGAAAAAGAAACGGGATTGTCAACTGGCCTAAAACAGAATGGCTCTTTAACAGTTGCAACAACTTCTGGAAGATTAGATGAGCTAAAAAGACAAGTTAACACTGCCCAATTATTTAATGTAGAGGCAAATGAGATTTCTGTTGAAAAAATTAAAGAAATTTATCCTTTAATTAATACTGACGATGTTGTTGGTGGAGTTCATATACCTAAAGATGGACAGGCAGATCCAGTAGGTGTCACAAATGTTTTAGCAAAAGCAGCTAAGAATAATGGGGCAAAAATAATAGAAAAATGTCTAGTTAATAAAATTTTAACAAAAAATAAAAGAATTGAAGGGGTTGAAACTAGCCAGGGAAAGATTGAATGTGAATATGTAGTATTAGCATCAGGTATGTGGTCAAGACAGATAGCAGCAGATATAAATGTTAGTATACCTTTATATCCAGTTGAACATTTTTATATACTAACTGAGCCTATTAAAAATATTGATAAAGCACTTCCTGTTCTGAGAGATTATAACCACTGTTTATATATCAAAGAAGATGCGGGTAAATTTCTGGTAGGTATATTTGAACCTAATGCAAAACCAGCATTTACTAAAGACAAAAAAGTTCCCAATGATTTTTCTTTTTCTGAACTTCCTGAAGATTTTGATCATTTTGAACCATATTTAATGCATGCAATAAAAAGAATACCAAAACTTGAAACTGTCGGTATTCGAAAATTTTTTAATGGTCCAGAATCCTTTACACCTGACTCAAACTATTTGTTGGGTGAAACTCCAGAAATTAAAAATTTTTTTGTTTGCTGTGGATTTAATAGCATAGGAATTGTTAGTGCCGGAGGTGCAGGAAAGGTCACAGCAGAATGGATGATAAATGATGGATTGAGTGACGATGTTTTTTCTTTAGATATATCTAGATTTGAAAAATTCCATTCTGATACAAATTTTATTATAGAAAGAGCTGCAGAAAGTTTAGGTAATCAATATGCAATGCATTGGCCATATAAACAAAAAAAAACATCAAGAAATATTAAGAAATTTTCCTATCATGATGAATTGAAAGAAAAAGGAGCTTGTTTTGGACAAGTTGCGGCTTTTGAAAGTCCATTATGGTATGCCTTAAATGGGGAAAAGCCAGAATTTAGTTATAGTTTCGGTTATCAAAATTGGTACAAATCTGCAGAGCATGAAACAAAAAAAACAAGAGAAGATGTTGGTTTTTTTGAATTAACTCCATTTGCAAAATTTGAGATTGAAGGAAATAAAACTCATTCATCTCTTCAATATTTATGTGCAAACAATATTAAAGATATCCCAGGTTCAATTACATATACTCAAATGTTAAATACAAAAGGAGGAATAGAAACTGATTTATCAGTAACATGTATATCAGAAAATAAATTTAGAGTTGTGACTGGATCAGCAGTAAGAGAGCATGATAAAAAACATATTCTTAAATACCTAGATAATAGTCTAACTTTTAATGATATTACTGAGGATTACTCGTGCTTTGGTATTTTTGGTCCTAAAAGTCGTCAATTACTTAGTGAAATTTTTGGCAATGAGTTTGAAAACAATAATTTTAAATTTGGCACAGGTAAATTTTTAAAAATAGAGAATATACACATCTGGTTCCAAAGAATATCATTTGTAGGAGAATTGGGTTGGGAGTTATACATACCTACTAAAGAATCGAAAAAAATTTATGGCATAATTCATGAAGTTGGTAAAAAGTATAAAATTGTTCATTCTGGAAGATTAGCAATGGATATAATGCGTATGGAAAAAGGTTATTTACATTGGGGACATGATATCACTCCTGCAGAAAATCCTTATGAAGCAAATCTTGGTTTTGCAGTTAAATTAAATAAAGACAATGATTTTATTGGAAAAAAAGCTCTTTTAAAAATTAGTGAACAACAACTTGCTAAAAAAATTATAATGATGACTTTAGATAGCTCTAAACCAGGTGAGCCACTTTTACTACATGATGAGCCTATTTATTATAAAGGCAAAATTATAGGTGAAACAACATCGGGTAACTACTCCTTTAATTATAATAAAAATATGTCGTTAGGTTATGTAAGAAATGTAGAACAAATTGAAGAAATGCAAAAAAATAAAGTTGAAATTCAAGTTGCTGGCAAAAAATATATTGCTACAATAAATGAAAAACCACTCCATGATCCTAAAAATGAGTTAATTAAGATGTAATGAAAAAAATATTTATTTTTTTCTTAGTTATATTAATTATCAGTTCAATAATATTTTTTGCTATTAAAGATCAATTAGATGTAAATAAGATATTAAATAAAATAGAAAAAGATACAAATTTTAAAGTATTTTTAGAAAAAGATGAGGTTTGGACTTTTTACCCTCATTTTGAATATCAAAATAATATTTCAATAAAAAATTCAATTTATAATTTTGAAATGGAAAGAGGAAAACTATTAATATCAAAGGATTACTGGCCCAATAAACCTATTAAAATTAATTTAGAAGCACCAAATTTTAATTTAGAACAAATTCAATTTCGGGAGTCTTATTTAAAAGCTCATTATAAAAATAAACAAATATTTATAGATAAGTTTTTTTCAAAAATAATAGAAGGAAATATTGAGGTTAAAGGAAAAATAGAAACCGGTAATGAAAATATTTTTAATATTTATGGTAAGTTTAAAAATATAGATTTAAATTTATTATTACGTCAAGCAAAAATAGCGAACTGGGATAGAGTCAAAGTAAAAATTTCATCACCTAATTTTGATATTAATTCAAATTATAAAGATACTAAAAATTTAATATCAAATTTAAATGGTGCAATGGATTTAGAAGGATCATTATTTTTTGTTTCAACTGAAGAAGAAAGATTTGGTGCAGCTTTATTATCTCTTCTTGCAGATAAACTAAATGAAATGATTGCTGTAAGTAAATCTGTTAACTATTTAATAAATAAATTTGCAGATTATCCAACAACAATTTCAGGAAAATTATTTTTTAAAGATGGCATTATATCTTCTAACAAATTATTAATGGAAAATGCTGAAGGTAAAGCATCTGTAAATGTAAAATTAGATATAAAAACTAATGAAATAGATGGTACAATTGATTTTTATGAGAATAATCAAATTATATTAACAGCTCAACTTAAAGGAAATTTAGAAAATCCTGAAATATTAGTCGGGGGAGAAATGTTTTTTACAGATGAAAAAAATGAAACAAAAAATATTAAAAAAATTTTTGAAGAAGGTATTGAATCCCTTGTTAATAAGCTTATGGAAACTAATTAAAGTGATTGATTTGTATACATGGCCAACTCCAAATGGCAGAAAAATTAGTATCCTATTAGAAGAATTAAAAATCGAATACAATGTTCTTCCTGTAAATATTAATAAAAATGAACAGTTTAAAAAAAAGTTTACTAAAATCTCTCCAAGTAATAAAATACCTGCTATAGTTGACAAAGAAAAAGGTTTAAGTCTTTTTGAAACTGGTGCTATAATGTTATATTTATCTAATAAATATAATAAATTTTGTTCTAAAAAAAATCATTTAGAAATAATGCAATGGTTTTTTTTTCAAATATCACAAGTTGGTCCCTTCCTTGGTCAGGCCCATCAATTTCTTTATTATAATAAAGGTAAAAGTTCTTTCGCTGAAAAAAAATATATAGATTATGTTAAGAGAGTATATGAAACACTCGATAAAAGATTAGAAAAAAATAAATATTTAGGAGTTGAATATTCTATTGCTGATATTGCAACTTGGCCTTGGGTTGCAAGATTTGAAATACATGAGGTTAATCTTAGAAAATACAAAAATGTTTTAAATTGGTATGAACTAATTGCTAAGAGATCTGCAGTAATTAAAGGATATAATGTAGTCGGAGAATATTCAGAAGTTCCAAAACCTTAAACTTTGTAAATAAAAACTGATATTGCTGTTCCTAAAAGTAATAAAGCCAGTAAGATTTCTATAATATTTTTTAATTTATTATTTGTTAAATAATGACGAATTACACTTCCTCCAAAAGCCCATATACTTATCGAAGGAATATTAATTATAGTTGACATAATAACCATAAAAATTGTTCCAATAATTAAATTTTCTTTTTCAGGATAAAATAAAGATACAGCAGTAATACAAATTACCCATGCTTTAGGATTAACAAACTGAAATAATATAGCTTCATAATATTTTAAAGGTCTCGATTTTTCTTCATTAGAAATTATATTTAATGAACCAAACATTTTGTATGCTAAATATAAAATATAAGCAGCACCAATATATCTTAAGATATCAAGCAAAATTGGAAAGGAAGTAAACAAGCTTCCTAGACCCAAACATACTAATGTTAATTGCAAGCCATGACCAGTAGGTATGCCAAATATATTTGGAACTGATCTAAAAAATCCAAATTTAATTCCAGAAGTTGTTAAAATACTATTATTCGGACCTGGAGTCACATACATTACAAAATTATATGCACTTACTGCTAAAATCAATTCCCAAGTTATCATTAATTTAATCTCTGAAATTTATAAATTGAATAGGAATTCCAATATCAGAATTTTCAATCATTTGCATAACACTTTGCAGATCGTCTTTCTTTTTTCCATCTACTCTTAATTCGTTACCATTGATTTTAATTTGTACTTTTATCTTCGAACTTTTTACATCAGCAGTAATTTTTTTTGCAATTGATTGTTCAATTCCTTCAATAAATTTATAAAACTGTCTAATTTTATTACCACCAGCTTTTTCAAGATCTTTTTTGTTTAAACAAAGTGGATCAACCTTTCTACGCACCAAATGAGTAATTATTAAATCATGAACTTGATTTAATTTAAGTTCATCATCTGTAATAACAATCAAATCATTTTCTTTTCTTTCTATTGAGGTATCTGATCCCTTAAAGTCATATCGGTTAGCAATTTCCCGACTAGTATTGCCAATTGCATTATCTATTTCCTGATAATCTAATCTGCTTACAACATCAAAACTTGGCATAACTATTCTTTACTTTCTTTAGCTGAATCAGGCAATTCTTTATTAGTAGATATGTTAAATTCTTTTTTATAATTAGATAATTTTCTAGTAACCACTGTTGCTCTTTTTTCAGCAGTTTTCATGAAATCATGAGCTTTGTTTATACTTTCACTAGCGCCTTCAAAAGAATCATAGACATTAGCCATATGATCATAAACATCTCTAAAACTTTCAATAATTTTTTGTGTATCTTTATTTTGTTTAAAATTTGCCCAAGCATTCACTATAATACTTAAATATGCATACAAAGAAATAGGTCCTACGGGTATAATTTTTTTTTCTAGTGCCTCATCAATTATAGACTTTTTTAGGTTTTTGTCATTTTTAGAAATTACAGAAAACATAAATTCATTAGGCATAAACATTAAAACAGCATCTATAGTATTAATACCTTTAAGATTTTGATATTTTTTTGCTGAAAGCGAAGATATTTTGTCTCTTACTAATTTAATATGATTTTCAAGTCCAGATATTTTCTCTTCTTCATTTTCTGCATTTACATATTCTTCCCATCCACTTAAAGATACTTTTGAATCAATAATTACATCTCGTTTTCCTGGCAAATGAATAATAGCGTCTAAAATATAGCGCTTATTCTCAGCATCATAATATGCTTTTTCCAAATGATATTCTTCATTTTGTCTAAGTTCCATTTTTTCTAATATATTCTTTAGTTGCCATTCACCAATCTTTCCTATTCTTTCTGACCCACCTTTAAGAAAAATATTTTGCATATTTTGTGCTGATTTATTTAGTTCTGTGCCAGCATTAGTAAATTCCGTAAATTGTTGTTCTACCTTTCCTTGATTTAATTTTAATTCTTCTAAAAAATTTTTTATAACATTTTGTATTTTTTCTGGTCCTTTGTTGATACTAAATTGCCAATAAATAATTCCAATAATTAAAGCTCCCAAAATAAAGCCAGCTACAAATAATATAATTTGTTCACTCATAATTTTTTATACCTTAAAATATATCCATAGCCCACAATATTGATAAATATATGACTAAATATCTCCCTACTTTTCCAATTGATACTAAAATTAAAAAAGGACCAAATGGATAACGTAATATACCAGCAGCAAATGTTAAAGGATCGCCAATAAATGGCATCCAAGAAAATAATAGTGACCATTTCCCATATTTGTTAAAAAGCTCAGTTCCTTGTTGTATTTTTTTTTTCTTAATTGGAAACCAACTCTTTTTAATAAAATAATTTACATAATAGCCACATACCCAATTAAATACAGAACCCAATACATTTCCGAGAGAGGCGGCAAGGAGTAAAAGAAAATTATTATATTTTCCAAGTGATAACAAAGTTCCAAAATACATTTCTGATCCAAAAGGAACTATCGTGGCAACCATGAAACAAACAGTAAATAATGAAAGATAAATCACTTCTCATTATATTAAATTAAACTACGTGTTTCCCCAATAGCCATTTTCCAAATACTTTCATCTTTATAACCATTTGATTTAGCAGCTTTCTCAAATTTTAGTGGAGGTTCCCAAGGATTTTCTGCGCTTAATCTAATTGTACCCCAATGCATACCTAATATTCTTTTACTCTTAAGCATTAAGGTAATTTGTAATGCTTCTTCAGGTGTGCAATGAGAAGCTTGCATTATTTTTCTAGGCTCATAAGCTCCAATAGGAACTATAGTTAAATCAAAAGGCCCATATTTATTTCCTAGTTCTTCAAAAACAGGTCCAAAAGCGGTATCGCCACTAAAATATATTTTTGTTTTTTTATAATTGAGAATATATCCATTCCATAATGTTGAATTATATTTTTGTCCTAATCGCCTTGACCAATGATAAGCAGGCATAGCAATAATTTCACAATTCAATATTTTTTTGCTTTCATACCAATCTATTTCATATACATTTCTGTAACCAAAATTTTGAATAGTTTTAGATAATTTCAAAGGACAAATAACTTTAATATCTCCTTTATTTTTTATTTTTATAAGTGTTTTACTATCTAGGTGATCATAATGATTATGACTAATTAAAATAGAATTAATTTTTGGTAAATTTGAAACTTGAATTCCTGATGGAATATATCGACTCGGCCCAATACCAAAAGGTCCGGCAGTTTTTGATAAATAAGGATCTGTTAAAATATTCTGATTTCCTAATCTAATTAAAAAAGATGCATGTCCAAGCCATGTGATACTAATTTCATCATTATTATTTTTAAACTTTGATAATGCTTCCTTTTCTAAAATGGAATGTTCAGGAGGTATATTATCTGGAACTTCTTTTTGATCAAAGAGCTCTTTTTTAATTATTCCTTTATAGAAAAAACGAAAAAAATTATTCGATCTTTCCACAATTCTTTTGGGACTACCTGGTAAGTTACGAAAGGTACCATCTGATTTATGATGATAAGGTAAATCATTCATTGCATTAAGTATTTTTGAATATTTTAATATAATTATTGTTACAATAGAACCGAAGAAAGCTTTAAAAAATTGACGTCGGCCATTCATATAACTATGATCTATATATTATAAAATTTTATAAATGCGAGAAATAATAATGAGAGGCTTTGAAAATTCAGAGTTTGAAAATAGAGTAAAAAAAGCACGTCTATTAATGGATAAAAATCAAATTGATTTATTATTAATAACTTCTCCTCATAATTTTCGTTATTTTACAGGCCTAGATTCATATTTTTGGGAAAGTCCTACTCGGCCATGGTTTTTATTAATTCCTATCAAAAGTGATCCAGTTGTCATTATTCCTTCAATTGGTCTAACAGCTCTTAAAAAAAACTGGATACAAAATATCAAAACTTGGCAATCGCCCAATCCAACTGATGAAGGAATTTCTTTATTAAAAGAAACTATTTTAAGTTTTATACCACATAAAGGAAATATAGGTTGTGAATTAGGTCAAGAAAGTCATCTACGGATGAGTATTAATGATTTTGATTTACTAAGAAAAAATTGCTCTCAAATTAATTTTATTAGTGCCAGTAATATTATTTGGGAATTAAGAATGATTAAATCTCAAAATGAAATTAATAAAATTAAAAAAATCATTTCAATTACTAGTGATGTATTTGATAATTTTTCAAAATACATAAATGTAGGAATGTCAGAAATTGAAATTTGTAATATCTTTAAAAAACAACTTTTAGAAAAAGGTGCTGATCAAACATTATATATGTCATGCGCATCATCAAGAGGTGGTTATAATCAGATTATTTGCAATCCTACAAATAAAAAAGTTGAAAATGGTGACATACTTATTATTGATACTGGTTCAACTTTTGATGGATATTTTTGTGATTTTGATCGAAACTTTGGTTTTGGAAAAATAAGTCAAGAATCTAAAGATGCTTACAAAGTTTTATGGGAAGCGACAGAGGCAGGTTTAAATAAATCAAAACCTGGTTCAACATGTGCAGAAATTAATAATGCAATGATAAATGTTTTAAAAAAATCAGACCTTAAATCCAATAGTATCGGTAGAATGGGTCATGGATTGGGACTGCAAGTTACAGAACCTCCAAGCATATCTCCTAATGACAACACTGTTTTAAAAGAAAATATGATTATAACAATAGAGCCTTGTTTTGAGTATTCTCCTGATAAAATGCTCGTACATGAAGAGAATATTTTAATTACTAGTAATGGATATGAATTACTTACTTCTAGAACACCAGTAGATATGCCAATTATAATTTAAATTATTGATTCAATTTTAGGCATCAAACTAATTAATTCTTTTGTATATTGATGTGTTGGATTATTAAAAAGCGTTTCTGTTTTTTCAATCTCACATAATTTACCATTTTTTAAAACAGCAATTCTATCACACATCTGTCTAATTACTGGCAAATCATGACTTATAAACAGTATTGTCAAATTTAATTGTTCCTGAAGATCTTTGAGTAAATTTAAAATTTGCGCTTGGATACTTACATCTAAAGCTGATGT
>MDTG01360800.1_pt1 | contig 10226 bp, 15 predicted proteins | sample 811421 | NCBI WGS metagenome assembly MDTG01 (sample SAMN05326645, study PRJNA326480) | marine metagenome | isolation source: seawater | place: Pacific Ocean: South East | collected 2011 | reverse complement strand
CCGTTAGGGATGACGGGGTAGACTTCAAAAACGGAGCAGAGGTAAAGACTTCAACGTTCTATACAGGCTCTTTTGGACAGACTGAGCTTAAAATACCTAAAAGGGAATATATCGAAAGAAGCCCTAGCTTTTATGTACTTGCTCGGTTAAACTCTAAATTGCTATTTAAATCTCCCAATGAAATGATTGTTGACATTTTGGGTCAAATCTCTAATAATAAGTTTGACTCTTTAAAACAAGAGAAACAGTATATCGAGGGTGGTCCAATTAATTACGTCGTGAAGCAAAGCGACCTCGACCCCGTGAAAGTGGTTGAGGAACCTTGGTTTTTTGACCTTTGGAACTAATTACGCTTTATGGGAATGTTTGATGAAATATCAGTACCTAAGTCCTACTTGAAAGGACTGTTGACAAAAAACGAAGAAAAACTTCTTAGCGGTAATAATTACCAGACTAAGTCTTTTGAAAATTTTTTGGGTCAATATAAAATTTACAGACAGAGATTGTATTTTAAAGATGCCGAGTGCTCCAAAGAGGAAAAGTGGGCAAGGACTTCGCATAGCGGAAAAGTTAATTTTTATGATTCTATGGCTGACCAAGATGGAAATGGATGGTGGGCCGAGTTTGATTTTTTATTTAAAGATGGAGTTTTAGATAAAAAAGAGGTAGTTAAATTTGAGATGATAGAAACCGCTGAAGAGGCAAAGAGAAAGGCAGAGAGATTTCAGCAAGCTTCAAAGGAGCAAGACGCTATTCGAGCCACTCTTAAGTATAAGTTTTTTAATTGCTTGAATAGATTTTTTTATAAACTTTATTCATGGAGTCAAAAAAAGATAACTTTTAAATAAATATGAAAACTAGCACAGTATTATTATGGTGGTTCCTCTATATGGTAGTGGGAACTTTAGCAGCAATGGGTGGCGGATTCGTTTTCGGATTCGTAGGTGGAATTTTATCATTACCTGAACTTCCAATGATGGTGATTTTATTTCCGGTTTTATTCTATATCAATTTCATTGTTTATAGGTGGTCAGTTAATAAGATTGTTAACGCATCATAATTAAAGCCCTGATGGCCGAATGGATAAGGCAACAGCCTTCTAAGCTGTAGATTCTAGGTTCGAGTCCTAGTCGGGGTGCCAAAAATTTAATATGGAACAAGAATCCTTAAACAAAACGTGGTTTATCGATATTGATGGGACAATTGTAAATCACATGAGCAACCAAGAACTCGATCAAGCTATTGGGTCTATGGGTGAAGAGAGTCACTTGCTGGAAAAAACTATAGATAAAAGTTTAGAGTTTATGAGCTCTATACCTTCTGAAGATACTGTAGTTCTGACCACGGCGAGGGACACCAGACACAAACAACACACCCTAAAAATGTTAGAGTACTTTAGCATTCGATATGATGAAATTATGTTTGATCTACGTTCTGGCCCGAGGTATTTAATTAACGATATAAAGCCTGTAGGGACAGCGGGCAACTCAAAACCTCTAAACACGGCTCATGCGATAAATGTAGAGAGAGATAAAGGAATATCAATTGAATCTCTTTCTTGAGCTGGCTTTAAATTATTGGAAAAATAAGTTTAAAAGATCAGTTCCGTGTAACTGTAAAGTATGTGCGACTGCTCCGAATGCAAAAAAGGGTTTGAAGAAATAGACCTTATTTGGGTGCAGGTAAAGAAAGAACTTTTATTACTCTGTAAGGAGTGCTACAAAAAATTATATGAACGTTAAGCTTATTTCATTATCTCAACCGCATGACAGTGGTATGAGTTGTGAAGATTTGATTGCTTACTGCGCTAGAGTTAGCAACCCATCTAATCAAAACAACACCACAACAGCCCCAAAACTGTTGAAGTATTTGATCAAACATCGTCACTGGTCTCCTTTCGAGATGGTAAGCATGACTCTCGAAATAAAAACTAGCAGAGCTATCGCCGCGCAAATTTTAAGGCATCGCAGTTTTAGCTTTCAAGAGTTTAGCCAAAGGTATTCTGAAGCTCAAACTTTAGAACCCGTAGAAATAAGGAAGCAGGCTGAAAAAAATCGCCAGAGTAGTGTTGATGGATTTCAGGACGCGTATTTGCTTTCTAGAGTAAGAGAGCATACCGCGAAAGGGGTTTCGTTATACAAAGATTTAGTCGCTGCAGGAGCGGCAAAAGAGTCGGCGAGAATGATTCTACCGCTCACTACTGAAACAACAATGTATATGGGGGGAACTATTAGATCTTGGGTGCATTATATAGACTTGCGATCACAAGAAGACACACAGAAAGAACACAGAGAAATAGCTTTAGCATGCAGAGATATTTTTTGTGAGAACTTCCCTAATATTTCTGAAGCATTGGACTGGAAAACTGTGTAATTTTAGAAAATGATCGTTGATTTCACATCTCAAATTATAGCGGAAAAAGAGAATAAGACTCTTAACAAACCTTTTCGTACCCCCGGCGGTCCTAAAAAGTTCTCAGTTTATGTTAAAAACGAGAAAGGAAACGTTGTAAAGGTTAATTTTGGTGATCCAAATATGGAGATCAAGCGCGACGACCCTAACCGACGTAAGAATTTTCGTGCTCGTCATAACTGCGACAACCCCGGCCCCAAAACAAAAGCTCGCTATTGGTCTTGTAAAATGTGGAGCAAGAAAAGCGTTACCGAGATGACCAAAGGCTCACATCCGGGGTATGACTGGGACGGTAAAACTATTTTTGATTTAGATGAGATCCTTACAGTTAATCCAGCTCTCGCTTTGATAGACGACCCAGAGGGTGAGGAAAATGAAGAAGGCTGCGATTGTAATACTGATTGCGGGTGTCAGGAGGCCCAAGCCAAAGCTACTCCTAGTGAATATATATTTGACAATCCCGGAGAAGCTATGGAGAAGGCTAAAGAAATGGGTTTTGATGAAATACATACTCACGAAGATGGGGATGATAAAGTTTTTATGCCGGGGCCAAGCCATGAAGCTTTAATGAAAAAGTTAGAGTCTCAATCAAACCTAGATAAAAATACTTACGCCAATGAGTATAAAATGACTTGGGAAGAATATAATGAAGTCATAAACCCCTTGGAAGATGTGATAAAAAACGGTTTTCTAGAAGAGTTAGAAGGAGCGAGACCCGGCCCAAAGTCAGGCGCTCAGACTCCATCTAAACCCAGTGAAAAGAAAAAAGGCTCTTCGAAAAATAAACCCGGCAGTGCTGGGGGAGAAGGAGGTAAGATTACTTTTTCCGAGAAAGTATTAACCTCATTAAAAAATAAAGTAAAAGAGCACAATTCTAAGAGTAAGAAAAAAATCACACTTGGTCAACTGAAAAAGGTCTATAGAAGAGGGGCGGGAGCTTTTTCCCAATCTCACAGACCCGGCATGACTAGGGGAGGGTGGGCGATGGCTCGCGTTAACATGTTCTTAAAAATGAAGCGGGGCGGGAAAGTTAAAGATTCCTACCGCAAAGCTGATGGAGATATCTAATATGTCTAGCAAAGAGCAAATTCAAGATATGATTGAGGATTTATCCGGTTTAGATATTAGCCGCATGGGGGAAGAAGAGAGGGAAGAGGCGACTTATATTGTGAACGATATTATCATTTCTCTTGAAGAATTAATTGATTTATTGTAGTCTTCTAGGCACAATACTTAAATGTATGAGTATAGTGCCGAAGTTCTCAGAATAGTTGACGGTGACACGGTTGATGTACTAATCGACTGTGGTTTTTCTACTTTCCGCAAAGAAAGGGTGCGCCTTCACGGCATAAACGCCCCTGAGAGCCGCACCAGAGACAAGGAAGAAAAGGTTAGGGGTCTAGCCGCCAAAGCGCGTCTAGAGGAGCTTATAAACCTTACCTTGTCAAAAATTGTCATAAAGACGGAACTGGACAAGAAAGGGAAGTATGGCAGGATACTGGGAGTGCTGTGGGATAAGGATAAAAGGAAGAACTTTAACCAAATGCTTGTCTCAGAGGGGCATGCAGTAGAATATAACGGAGGTGAAAGATGACACCTGACTGCCTAGCAAAAAGAGTTTTTTTATGTTTTTTATTGGTTATAATTTTTATTGGTTGCGCTGGGTGTCAGAGCATTAAGTGGGAGTGGCTACCCCAAGCCAAAAAATTAAAAGCTAATAAAGAAGTTCCCCGCTTCTCAGACCCGCGACCTTTTATTAACGGAAGTGAGAGAGGCGAGCCCGCCCTCAAAGGAATAACCATTATTAAAGGTAGTTTTTAATGAACATTGGTGTTATTAGCTTTGAGTGCCCACCAAATAACGATAGGGCTATCAACTTTCCAAATAAACAAAAGTATTGCGATAAGCATGGCTATACTTTTCTTCCTTATACAGAAAGTTTGGATGAAGATTACCATCCGTCTTGGAGTAAAATATTATATCTAATCAAACACTTGCGAGACTTTGACTGGCTTCTGTGGGCTGATGCTGATGCTTATATCGTAAATTCTGATATAAAACTTGAAAGTTTTATCAAAGATGGCAAGGACTTTATTATACAATGCGATACCGAGGGAAAGTATACAGCTATTAACGCGGGAGTTATATTCGTAAAAAATTCTCAATTCTGTTACAACCTTTTAAAAATATGGTGGGAGACACGCACTATGGAGATGTGCAAGAACCCTAATAATGACGAGTGGGAGCAGCTTGGACTTAAGTATTTAATAGGGCAAAAAGGCGAGAAGTATCAGGATATAATTGATGTTATACTGGACGATAAAACAGGATTTAATGTGATACCGCAGTTTACAGATGAAAATACTTTTATAATGCACGCTAGAAAGCCGCATAAAAATATAGAAGATGTTAAACATTTGATTTTTTAAAATGAAAGACTGTATAAAAAAGGCTTTAGATGACTTGATAAGGAATAGGCCACAAATGAACCTAGATAGTGAGATGGCTAGGACTCAGATTGCAGAGTACGTCGCTTACTGCATAAAAGAATCTTCAACAGACGAAACTAAAGATAAATGCGTTATCTGTGGCTGTATAACAGAGTATGATAGATTTGATCATATCGATAAGAGATACCATTATATAGAGGGGGCTGGGCAGGTTTGTCCAGACTGTTACTAATGACAAAGAAAGAAATTATAAGTTTTTGGATACTCATACTTTTATGTATTGTGCTAAACTGCTTTTTGGCCGCTAGATATTTAGTGTGAAAATAATTAAAAATTTATGGCTAATTTGGTGCAGGACAGTCGACCACCGGATCGGAAAGACTGACGATGACGAGCCAGACATCCCTATTCTCACCTTAAAGCAAGCGCAGATAAGTCTTTTTATTAGGACTTTCATTATTCTTGTAAATTTAATTACGTGTTTCTTCATTGTAGCTAATATAATACATAAGTGGTAAACGAAAAAGATATTGAGGGCATCTTAAATGACCTTCTAGAAAAAGATCAGTCTGCAATGATAGCTCTGCTATCTTTAACTATACCTACTACGAAAGCAGTTCTTGAGGACTATGACGTTAGGTTTGGTAGTCGTAGCGGCGATTACCCGCAGCTTGGGATAATCACTATACTAAACAAGATCATTGAGGGTTCAAATAAAAGGATTAAGTTTGATTATAGCTGTGATCCAATTAGCATGGAAATGACCCCACATAAATTTAAATTAGTAGATATAAATAAAAGATATGACGTATAAAGAACTACTCTTTAAAATGGCAAGAAGGGGCATGTTAAGTCTCTCTAACGACAAAGATGGTAGAGGTTTATTCTGGGTGAGCATGAACAACATGAGGACTCTTGAAAAAGAGTTTGATTGGAAAGATTTTGAAGGGGAAGACCCGCCAGAAAAAGAATACTATATAGACAAGCAGGGGAAAAAGCAGGAAAAATGTAAAGGGTTGAAATTCAACCAATCTCCATTTCGGACTGATCAATGCATAGGTGAATAAAAAGGTGCCAAATAAACAAGAGGTGTCGGAAGCTGTATCTTGCGACCTTGCGTTAAAACTTTTTTTAGGAGCTTGTAATGGAGTGGTTAAAATATCAAGAGAGGAAGTATCACATTTAAAAAAAATTAGTCTTGAGAAGGATCTGGATACTCAATGCATTCTTGATATTTGGTATGTTACTAAACTTGCAGGGTATGATGATTCACTAAAACCGGATGAAGTATTCTTATCTAATATTTTAAATGAAATATACTCCCCTATAAAACACAAGTCTCCGGAGGACTCTTGTTATGAGTACATTTATCTAAGGTCCATACAAGAATGTACCGATCAATTTGCTTTCACAGACGACTTACAGAGAGGCATAAAGGATAACGTATCAAAAGATTTAGAGGAATATTTATACTATTTAACGCATGTAATTTATTATGATTTAAAATTTGGCTTAAAAAAATATGATAACCTATCTAAACCTGCCTTAGAAGAAATAATTAGTTTGTTAACCAAACCGACCACGGCTAGTAAAATATTAAATGCCAAATATTGCGACATACTAGGAGAAATTTTAATAGTTCTTATTCTATGTGGAGAAAGTGCTAACCCTATCTTCTTTGAAATAGAAAAAATAGTAGAGAGTGTTAAGGATATTGATGATTGTCATACCAAAGCGGTTACTAAAATATATCAAAATTTAAAAAATTGTGAACAAAAAAACGCCAAATAAACGTATATATTTTATTTTTTTTTAATCGTCGTGTATGTACTAATGGAATCATGAGTGAGAAAGGGCCAAATAAACACTATGTGCAAAAATCCATACTGCTTTAACGACACCTGTAAAGGTGAATGTAAAAATTCCAAATGAATCGTGAACGAAAAAACGCCAAATAAACACAATTTTACTCCGCGAGAAGCTCCGAAACTTCCTGAGAATGAAAATTTTGTTTCTCATTCTGATACGCCTTGGCCGTTGATGAGCGAATGCCTAGAGCGCGATAGACAAATTCAAATTATGAACGATAAAATCCCAAATAAACATAATCTCCCCGATGTTCGATCATTTACATTCGATGACGATAAAAACGATTGGGCTGAAGAAAGTTATCATAATTTTTATTTTTTTGAGGGGGAAGATGCCAAGGTAATTTATCACTATTCTGATACTGGTAAAGCAGAAGGCTAATTAACAGATTGGTTAATCTCAGGGTAACAGTCTCGTTAACTCCATAAAAAAAATTTTTTTGAGCCGAGAGGTGTTTAATTTATCTTGTTAAAAACTATCCCATTCTTCTCATAAAAATTATTTTTTTTAACAGAGCATAAAAATATGAAAAAAGGGGTTGACTTGTTTCCCTGCATCGTCTATGCTGTTCTTCGTTATGATTACTTCATCAAAACAGACAACTCTAAAACAGTCCGACGATTTCCAGTCGGTATCCTTTGGAATAAAAGAGAGTGGACTCTCTCATATCTTCAACGTCCTGCGAAATCAATTATATTCTGATAAGATTCTCGCAGTTATCCGTGAGTATTCTACTAATGCGGTAGATGCCCACATTGAAGTAGGTAAATCAGACCTACCTATATTAGTTACTCTCCCCTCTGCACTTACGCCTGAGTTTAAGGTGCGAGATTTTGGTCAAGGTTTGACAGAAACTCAAGTCTCTGAGATTTATGCAATGTATGGTGAATCTACCAAACGAGGCACAAATGAACAGATTGGTCAGTTGGGGCTTGGCTCAAAGTCAGCATTCGCTTATGGAGATAATTTTATCATAAATTCTTATGTTAAGGGAACGAAAACAACATATAACGCTTTCATCGACCCCTCTGATGTTGGTCAGATATCCAAGATTCATACCGAAAAGACCTATGACAAGGACGGTATTGAAATTGTTATACCAGTAAAATCGGATGACCATGACGAGTTTTACAAAAAGGCAGTTCGCTTATACAAGTATTTCAAGGTTATTCCTAGTGTTAAAGGAGCAAGCCAAGAGCAATTAGAAAAAGATTTAGAGCAGGACGAAATTGTCGTTACAAAAGATAATTGGAGTCTTGTAAAAGGTAATTCGTATGCCGTTATGGGCAACATTGCCTACCCATTAGATTCTAGTGCGCTAAACATTAGTTGGCAGGATGAAAGAGCAGATTTAATTTCAGCGGGAGTTGTAATTGATTTTGCGATTGGTGATTTGGAAATTTCCGCTTCCCGTGAAGCATTGCAATACACCGATAAGACAAAAGATATTATCCTTAAAAAACTAGAAGCGATTATCAAACAGTTACCCGATGTATTGGGCGAGAAGTTTGAAGAATGCGAGACTTTATGGGACGTAAAGATTTTATATAATGAGGCTTTTCGTCATGGAGGTTTTGGTCAAAAGATTCGCAAGATAGTAGAAACCAAAGGTATTTTATGGAATGGCATCAAGGTTACTAATGGAACTTTCAGCACTCAAAAGTGGAAGTCTGAGAATCTTGAAGTAAAGCACTTTGACAGACCTAACAGTTACGGTAATCGTAAACGTGTTAAAGGGGAGGATGTTAATAATATTTATGCTAAAAATGATGTTTTAATAATTATAGATGATTTGCCTTCGCATCATGGTAGACTAAATCGTATCGCACCTTTACTGGAGCAGTATGATAACCGTGATGAGCAGCACAAGGATACCCCCTTATATGAATCTGTTTATTTGGTAAACTTCCGTGAGAGTAAAGCCAAGAAGGAGTTTTACGATCAGACTAAATTTGATTTTCCTACGAAAAAACTGTCAGAATATCCCAAGATTGTATTGCGTGATATATACCCAAGCAACGCGACAGTATCGGGAGGCACTACTGCTAAAAACTCAAAGCATAGCACCAAGGTTTTCTCTTTGGACGAGGAATGCACTTATGGTAATTATCATACTTGTCGAAGTGATTTCTTTCAGTCTAATGAAGTTGATTTAGACGAAGGGGGAGTTTATGTCATCGTAGATAAGTTCTTTTGGGGAAATGACAGAGATGGAGACAAACATCCTGCTCACCTTGTCAAAAAGGTAACAGCATTAACAAACATAGGTATAGATGTTCCTACTGTTTATGCGATGAAACCTACTGAAAAGAATCTCAATGCAGTAGACGGCAAGCAATGGACTTACTTTGAAGATTGGGCGATTGAAGCATTTGGTAACTATATTGGTGAACTCGGCTACCTCAAAGATTTATACTTCAAATTAGTAGCAGAAAATCATACCAAGTTATGTGACCGCAATGATGAATTTTGTAATGCGTTAATAACAATGAGTGAAAGAGACGATAGCTTCATTGATTCACTTCCAGAGTCATTAGCTAAAACATATCTCACTCGTTTTCACGAAATGAATCGTGCAAGCGAAAGCGAAGCAGATAAAGAGTTGTCTAAAATCAGAGACGCTTTCAATACGATTGGCAAATCAACCCGTGAATATGGGTATGGTTATTCTGATTCTGAGGAAAAGCTCGAAAAGATTAAGAATCCTGACACAAGAGGTATCCTAGATCATTGTCTGACTAAAGATTGGGATTGGTTGCGTGAATCAGAGCATGATTTGAATGCAATGAATGAGGAATGTCAGAAACGCTATAACATGATTACGCTGATGGATGACTCTAATTATAGTTGGAAGAGTCAAGAGAAGTCTATAAAAGCAACAAGAGAATACATCACTATAGTTGAAGCGACATATAATATTAAAAAAAAGATAGAAAACACGAAGGCATCAAACGCTGATTTACTTACAAAGTTTCCAGAAAACATTTTCTTAAACACTAACGCATAAAAAACAAAAGGACTAATATGTTACCATACATACTTACTGATAAATCCCTTACAATCGTTGTAGACGGTAAGGCACTCACGATGGAGAAAACAAACCCATCGTTCAACGAGGCAACCAAACTGCTTGCAGAGGAACGGTTTGATGAATTGCCTGACTTGTTCGACGTTCCAAAAGCAGTCGAAAAATTCGCAGATGGAAACATATCTGTTTCTGATGGTGAGGTTCATTACAAAGGTGAAGCGATTCACAATCATGTTGTAGGTCGAGTTCTCGATTTTATGCGTCAGGGGTTGCCGTATAAGCCTCTGGTGAGGTTTTTGGAAAAGCTCATGGAGAATCCCTCTCGTCGTGCTGTAAACGAGTTGTATGCGTTCCTAGAACACAAAGCGATGCCTTTGACTCCAGACGGCAACTTCCTTGCCTACAAGGGAGTGAGAGGGGATTATACCGATTGGCACTCTGGCAAATTCCGCAACCAAGTTGGTGAT
>MDTG01260091.1_pt1 | contig 10226 bp, 11 predicted proteins | sample 811421 | NCBI WGS metagenome assembly MDTG01 (sample SAMN05326645, study PRJNA326480) | marine metagenome | isolation source: seawater | place: Pacific Ocean: South East | collected 2011 | reverse complement strand
GCCTCCATCATCTCGGTGCAGGCCTCCATCATCGGGCCCATTTTCTGCATCATCTTCATCATGGGCATCATGCCGTCCATGCCGGACATATCGCCGTTCATCATGTTGCCGGCCATGCCGCTCTCACCGTCCATCATCTGGCCGGACAAACCGGTGTTGTCCTGGGCAACCACGCCGGTGGCCAAAAGTGTGGACACGGCAGTCGCCATGCTCAGGTTCTTGAAAAGTGTCATTAAGTTTCTCCTTCAGGTTTTCTAGAGCTTTTCGGGTTCAGTCCCTCGACAAGCTCGGCTCTGCGGCCGAGTTACTTTTTTCGCATGAGTTGGATTTGCACATCACGCAGACGCCAAGCCCGCACATCACGGCGCAGGGTGCCACGGCCAGGATCAGCGGCGCGGCTCCGATGGCCGTCACCCAGCCCCAATTCAAGTAAAGCCCGGCGCCAATGATCGCCATTGACGCAAGAATCAGACTTCGCCGTCCCAATTGCGGCCGCCACGGACGTGCCTCCGGCGTTTCGGTGTAAGGTGATGTTTCGGACATTGGCTATTCACTCCTTTCGTTGATGATGGTCTGGATTTGGGCCATGACTTCATGGCTGTCCCATTCGGCCGGCCCCACAAGTCGTCCGCGCTCGAAACCGTTGCGATCGATCAGGATCGTGGTGGGAAGGCCCAGTACACCGAATGCCAGCATCGCCCTTGTGCTGTCGGCGAGGTACATTCCCAGATGGCGAATGCCGATTTCCTCGTAGAAGCGGCGCACCACCTTCATTCCCGCGCGGTCGATGGACAGTGGCAGGACATGGAAATCGTCCCCGCCCAGCTTTTCCTGCAAAGCGTCGAGCGTTGGCATCTCTTCACGACAGGGAACACACCAGGTTGCCCAGATGTTCAGTAGGACCACCCTGCCCCGGAAATCCGCCAGCGTCAGATCGCGCCCCGCCCCGTCCACGAAGGGCGGCGACAACATCTCTCGCGGCTTTTCGTGAAGCGGCATCAATGGTCTAGCTTGAACCGGCCTTGCGACGCCAATCGCCGCCATGCCAGTCAACAATTCACGTCGTTTCATGATCCCGCTCCTTCCTGAAGACGCCGCACCACGGGAAGGATGTTTTCCTCCAGAGAGTTGCGGTTGAAGGGGCCGATATGCTTGTAGGCAATCCGGCCCTCGGCATCGATCACGAAGGTCTCGGGCAAGCCGTAGACGCCCCAATCGATGGACACGCGCCCGTTCCGGTCGGCGCCGATGCGGGTGTAAGGGTCACCAAGCTCATCGAGAAAGCCCAATGCCTCTTCGGGACGGTCCTTGTAGTTTATGCCGAAGATCGGGACTTCACCCTGCGCCGCCAGTTCGTTCAGCAACGGCATCTCTACCCGGCACGGCACGCACCAGGATGCCCAGACGTTCACGATAGACACCTGCCCTTTGAGGTCGGCGGTCGACAGACCGTCGGTTCGTCCCTCTATCGGCGGCAAGTCGAACTCAGGCACCGCCTTGCCAACAAGTGGGGAAGGAAGAGTGTCGTTGCCATTGAACAGGCCCCAATAAAAACCTGCGCCGATGAGGGCGAAGATCGCAACTGGCAGCACGGTGACAAGCCGACCCTTACGGCGATTGGCCTCGACCGCGCTCATAAATCACCCTTGTCGTTGACAGAGACTTCCGCCTGGAATTCGCGCTGTCGATCCGGCCAGGTGCTTTTGATGTAAGAGAGAACATCGGCAATCTCGTCGTCGGTCAGGATGCCTTCAAACGCCGGCATGTCGCTTTCATAACCGGGCACGACGGCACCGACGCCGCCCTTGGTTACGATAAAGAGGTTCCGGTCCGAATGGTGCCAGGTATGGCCGGTTTCGTCATGTGGCGGAGCGGGCATGCGCCCATTGTCTAGACGCCGCCGCCAATCGGGCTGCCCCTCCAGTTCGGCACCGTGACAGGATGCGCAATTCTCCGCATAGAGCGCCTGCCCTGCTGAGATGTCGGCTACAGTCACGGGCTCGCCGAGGAAGGAAAGCCCTTCCACCAAATCCTCGTCACTTTCCGACTGCGCGAGGACGGCAAAGCCGATCGCGGATAGTGCGACGATGGCGGCACCGATTGTTGCGGCCCGCCTCATGTCGCACTCCTGAGGTATTTCACGAGTGCGACGAGGCTGAGCACCAGAACCGCAGCGACGAGCAGGAGCAATAGCCCTCCACCGAACATCATCACACCCATCATCGGGCCGTTCATCATGTCCATGCAGTTACTCATCGGAGTAAACGGCGATCCCGCCCTCGCCGAAGGCGTAGGTCTTGAGCGTACCGGTCTTTACTCTTGCCATGCCCGGTGCGTTCGCAGGCATGCCCGGCAAAGTAATGCCGGTGATGTCGGGCTTCTCCGCGACCAGCCTTTCCAGGATCTCCGAGGGCACCAGTCCACTGACAAAATAGCCTTCGATCTCGGCCAGATGACAGCCGAGCCCCTGTTCGGGAACGCCGACTTCGATCGAGCGCTTGTCGAATTCCCGATCGTCGATGCGTGTTACCGTATAACCGTTCTCTTCCAGGTAACCGGCGTAGGTGTCACAGCAGCCGCAGCCCGGGTCGCGCCAGATGGTGATCTGCTTCGTTCCGTCTGACACATCGGTACTTGCGTGACCGGTCGCATCATCGGTGCTTTGTGCCGAAGTCAGCGTCGTGAAAGTGAAGGTTCCGCCGACGCCAAGTGCAGCAAGCGAAGCCAGGAAAATTCTTCTGTTCATGGGGTTCTCCATCATGCGATCGCGAGCGCGATCCAGGTTGCGCCGCCATCGCGGCTGAGTTTCAGAGCGCCGTTAAGTATGGCGGCCACGTGATTTTCGTCCCTTGGGTGAAGCGCGATGGCCCTCCCCTGCCCTTCTGCCTTGTGCGTCCAGACCACGCCGCCGTCCTGCGACGCCCAGACCCCCGAGGGCAGTGCCGCGTAAAGCTTAGACGGTGCCGTCAGGGCACTGGCCAGCGACAGGACCGGTTCGTCCGCCGGCAGGGGTGCCTCGGCAGGCGGTGCGTCGCCCGCCGCCAGAGCGTCCATCGCATTGCCCGGCTGAACGTCCTGCCAGCGGCAGAAACAGTCCGGAACGCGGGTCAGGCCCTTCTCGGTTCCCGCATAGATCCATATGCCGCCCATTCCGGTATCGAGATCGACCGATACCAGCGTCAGCGGGTCGCGCTCGGCCGCGTCGAGCCAGGGCCGGTCCATGGCCAGGGCCCAGGTTGCGCCTGCATCCTCGCTCTTCCAGAGGCCGTCGCCGCGGATCGCGGCATAGATCATGTCGGGGTTTCCGGCGGCCACAGCCAGCGCCGTGACCTCACCGGAGGCAAGCCCGTCGCTTCGGGTAGTCCATGACGATCCGCCATCGCCAGACACGGCCACCCCTCCCCGCGCCAGTCCGGCAAGGAGACGTCCGGGACGCGCAGGATGCGTGGCGATCGAGGAGACCGGGGAAGGTGTCGGTCTCTCTTGCCAGCTGCGACCGCCGTCGAGGCTGGCCCTCAGTGTTGCGCCTGCGATCAGCAGCGTGTCGCCGTCGAAGGCGAGCGTTCGAATATCGGCCGCCCGGTCGGCCGCGCGCACCGCGCCGGGCAATACGAGCACTGCGGCTGCACCCATACCCAGTGCCAGGAAGTGGCGTCTGTCCGGCTCAAAATTCAAGGTACTGTTTGTCATATCTTGTCCTCCTCCGGAGCTCATGCGACGCGGATCACGCCCATCATTCCCGCAGCCTGGTGTTCGAGAATGTGGCAGTGGAACATCCAGTCGCCGAGGTTGTCGGCGACGAAGGCGATCTCGACCCGTTCGCGGGGCGCCATGAGCACCGTGTCCTGCCATTCCCGATGCGGCGTCGGCGCACCGTTTCGGCTGATTACGCGGAATGAGTGGCCGTGCAGATGAATCGGGTGATCAAAAGCGGTCGCGTTGGTCATTTCCAGAATGTGACTTGCGTCGCGTTTAAGCGTCAGGAACGGGTCGAGCACATGCCCCTCGGCGGCTTTTCCGTTGACGAACCAGATGCCGCGTCCGTCATGCATCATGCCCATCATCCCGCCGCCCATCATGCCTCCACGCGGCTCGAGGCCCATTTCGCGTTCCACCATCATGCCCATCATCCCGCCGGTGAACGTCACCTCATGACGCTGCGCAGAACTCAGGTCTGGTTCGGGAATAGGGTTGACTGGCAGTGTGATCGGCCAGTCCGGTGTAGCCTCGCGCAGGGCGGTATCAGCGTAGGTGAAATCGAGGACTCGAAAATCGTTCCCGCGATAGGCACGGTCGACAAGCTGGGATTGCGCGCCGGGCACACCGATGCAATCCAGGATTACGTCGGCGCGCATTGCGGGTCCAAGAACGACAAGACCGCCCGGCGGGTCATGTGGCGTGACGGGTTGGCCGTCGAGCGCGATGATGCGCGGTGTATGGTCCCCGAAATCGAGCGCGAAGATCCGGGCATTCGCGGCGTTGATCAGGCGGAGGCGGATCCGCTCCCCTGATGCCACCTCGAATGTCTCCGGCACAAGACCGTTGATCGTCACGGTGTTGCCGAGGCGGCCCGCGTGACTCACGTCATGGGCATTGCCGAAATCGTCAGAAATCGATGCGTCGTCGGTCAGTCGCCAGTCGTCCAGCACCCAGGTAACTTCGCGGTCGACACGAGGGGGATTGGCCTCCTCGACGATAAGGGGACCGTAGAGACCGCGCCCGACCTGCTCGAAGCTGCGCTGATGTGGGTGATACCAGAAGGTGCCGGCATCGACTGCATCGAATTCATAGACGAACTTGTCGCCCGGGGCGATCGGCACCTGTGTAAGGTGCGGCACCCCGTCCATTGCGTTCGGAAGCCGGATACCATGCCAATGCACGGTGGTTTCCTCTGCAAGGTCGTTGGTAACCTCGACCTGCAGGCGTTCGCCTTGCCGGATGCGGATCTCCGGGCCCGGTACTTTGCCGTTGTAGCACCAGGCCGCGGTGTCGGAATGTGGCTCAGGAACAATCCTTGTTCTTCCCTGTGCGGCCCGGAGCGAGAATTTCTGGGTGGCGGCTTCCGCCGCCCCCGGAAAAGGCAGAGTGGTGGACATGACACCCGCGAGCGACGACGCGACAAAGGCGCGGCGCGTCACGGTAGGTTTGCATTTCAAAGACATCGGTCTGGGGCTCTCTGATAATTCGGTCCTCCGCCGGAGCCAAAGCGGCAACTGCGGTTGGGGAATACCTGCAACGCGGAGCGGCATTGCTCCGGCGTCACGGCATGACACTGCGGCCGCGAAACCGCGGCGCGTGTCAGATCAGAGAAGGATTTTTGGAGGCTGTTTGGCAGGTGGGCTGGTCAGACCGCGAAAATCCCGCGCGATCGGCAGTCCATGAGCGCTCGAAACTGCAAGTGGACCAAGTTCCGCCGACGCTTCCACGACCGCGGCGGCGGCCGCTGAGTTGCAGACAAAATCACATGCGACGCCCAAGGTTCCCGCCGTATCGTCATCACATGCCTCGCAGCCGACACCTGCCATTTCAACTCCGGCTGCGATCATTTCAGATGCCATCCTGGCCGAACCGGCCGCATGCGCAACCGAGCTTACCGCGAAGGCGGCAAGGACGGCTATCATGATGAGGCGGGCGACAAAGTGCATGCGGCTAATTTACCAGTGTTCAGAGGGTTGTTCCAGCGGGATGTTTTCGCGTCTCCGGACGTCGGAACGCGTCAGATCATCCATTATCGGGCAGTCCGGACGATCATCGCCATGACACCGAACAACGAGATCACGAAGCGTCGCGCTCAGCGCCTGCAACTCCTCGATTTTTTGGTCCACCCGCGCGAGATGGCTTTGTGCGATCGCCTTGACGTCGGCGCTGGACCGCTCGCGGTCCTCGTACAATGACAACAGCGTGCGACATTCATCGATGCTGAAACCCAATGACCGCGCCCGGCCGAGAAACGCCAGCTTGTGCAGATCCTGAACAGCGAAATCGCGGTACCCGTTTTCACGCCGCGACGGTTGCACGAGTCCTATATCCTCGTAATACCGGATCGTTTTCGCCGGCAATCCGCTCTGTTCCGAAACATTTCCAATGTTCATGGCTGACAATCCTCTCCTTGAAACACTAGATAGGGCTTCCACCTACTGGAAGGTCAAGAACACTCGGATACTTTTTTGTGATTACCCTTCAAACAATAAACCTGTCCCAACTCCCATAGTGTTCCTCGCTGCGCTTCCCGCGCGGCAGGCTGAGCGCGATGAGAGCGATACCGGCGAGGATACCGACAAGGCTGCCTGACACCGTGCCTCCGTCCAGGGACCAGGGCGCGATGACGAGCCAGAGGCCGAAGAGGATGTTGAGGAACCGCAGAGGACGCGCGACCTCGGCCCAGGCGATGACCGCTGTAGTCAGGACCAGTGCGCCCAGCAGGTGATCGCTGTTCGCCATGGCCGCTTCATTGCCAAAGATCGCGCGCGACAACATCAGGAAGACCCCGATCGCAGCACTCAGCCCGAGTGTCCATGGCACGGTGACGCCGCGCGCGCTTTGCCGGAAGATCTGCATCGGTCGCGCGTCGAAGCTCATTTCGCCCCCCGTTGTGCCACCGGGCAGTGCATCGCCCCTGAAGAACGCGCGCCAGAACGGTCTGCCCCGGCGCGTATTCCAGACCATGAACTGGACCATCGCGACGATTTCATCGAGTGAGAATGGGATCATGATCAGCATGGCCAGCGCCGCCATCAGGCAGATCGTGCAATAGGTGCCGATGGTGATCGGCTGGATGATGATGAAATAAATGCTGACCACACCGAGCGGCCCGACGACGATGCCGAACAGTGCGACCATCCAGGGCATCGTGCGCCAGCGAAGGCGGCTGCCCATGACGCCCATCATGATTTCGAACATGTAACTCATCGCGCCAAGGCCGCCGTCGGCAATGGGCCAGGCTTTTGAGACATCGGAGGTGATGATGTATTCGGTGCCATTCAGCGCGACCGGCGATGAAAAGAACGGCTCCCACACGCCGTCTACATGGCCGAGCTGGTAGGCCGACAGGATGCGCGACAGGATGAAGCCCACGACACCGAGCGCGATGATCGGCAGGCGCTGGACGTATGTGGAAGGGCAATAAGTCCAGCCGGGCGGGATGTCGGTATCGTCCATCATCCCCTCACGCGACATCCCCGGCATCATCGGGATCAGGATCGTCAGTGCGATCACCAGCGCGCCGATCAGCGTGTCATTGGCATAGACGGCCGCGTTTGGCGTCCAGAACACCAGCGGCGCGGCCAGCAGCCAGACGCCCAGTGCTGCATTCGCCCATTGCGCCCAGCCGTTACCATGGCGCAGCGACAGGGCGGCAAAGACCATGATGGCAAGTCCGGTGAAGACATTGTTCCACGCGGTCAGCCAACTGCGCGTGGCGGCGGCCCACAGCCCGCGATCCTCCGTCACGCGCTGGACCGCCGCGCTGAATTCGGTCTGATCGAAGGTGCCGAAAACCGATGGCGCGGTAGCCAGCCACAGGCCGAGCGCCATGACCAGCCAATGCACCCAGAGCATCGAGAAATGCATCTGCCGCATATGCTCGTCGTGCTCGCGCCTGTTCTCCTTCGCTTCGGACTCGGTCGGTGCCTTCTCGGCAGCCTCTTCAGCCACGGCGTTCTCGACCTTGGCCGCCGAGACCCGCGCCGCGTTCAACCCGTTCGCTTCGTACCATTCGTAGGGATCGTCCTTCAGGCGCTGAAGGATGCCCGGCATGTCCTCGCGCAGGCTGTGCTGAGGAGCCCAGCCCAGAAGCTTCTTCGCGGCGGACAGGTCGAGTTCATAATGATCGCTGGAAATATCGACCATCCACGCCCGGATGAAAGCATCCTCGCCAAATACCTTGTTTTCCGTCCAGGCGCCGAGCTTGGCCAGTTGGGGCGGCACGTTCCACGTGATCCAGTCTTCGCCATGCAGTTCGCGTCCGATCAGTCGCTGCAATTCTCCGAACGGGATCGGGTCGGCCTCGCCCAGTAGCACCGGAAAAACGTCCGGCAGCTTGACGCGCCGATCAACGATACGTTCCACCGCGTCTAGAAAATCGTCGAGATGCAGGAACGCCTGCCCGCGCGACAGATCGCCAGGATAAACCTTGCCGCTGAATCGTCGTTCGTGAATGCGGGCGATCTGGTGGGTCAGAAAAGTCGACTGCCCGTTGTCATCGTAGATACCGGCGGGGCGTATCAGTACGAGTTTCTCGTCGCCCCTTACCTCGCGCAGTACCTTCTCCGTGCGCACCTTGGATGCGCGGTAAGGAAACCTGGGATCGAGAGGATGATCCTCGTCTATCGGCTCCCCCGGCTCGGTCGGCGCATGGGCAAGCATGGTGGAAGCGAAGACGAACTGTTCAAGCTCAAACCCCTGAAGACCCTTCATCAGCCGTTTTGAGCCTTCGACCGTAACGGCATCATACGCCGGATCATCCTCGCCGCTGAGATCGAAATAGCCCGCAAGGTGAATGCAGGCGGCAATCCTGTCGCCGTAAGCCAGCCGCACACGATCAAGCGCGGTATCGACACTTGCCTGATCGGTGATGTCGAAGCAGACGCACTCGGCCTGATGCGGCGGATGGGGCGGCGAATACCGGTCAAGTCCGACGACGCGGTAGCAACCGTGTAATCGCCGCACCACCGCGGACCCGAGATACCCGCTCGACCCCGTGACAATGACGACTGGCTTGCTTTCATCCGCCATGGAAACACTCCGGCTTTCCGCTATGTGCGCAAGTATTTCACCAGCGCAATGATCGCGAGAACCAGCACCACGATGACAAGAAGCCAGACGATTCCCATGCCAAGCATCATGCCGCCACCCATCATTCCACCATCCATCATGATCTTATTCCTTCTTTCAGTTGCTACCGGTTCAACTAAGTCATTGGCATTTGGTTTCAATTTCCAGCGCTGGAAGGTTGGAGGCCGCGTCTGGGATCGAACATTTGAAAGGGTGCAGGCTTCTATTGACCTTCCAGCAACTAGAAGCATTAAGTGAATTGTCAGCAGCCTGCCGAAGGAACCTGACATGGACACTAAAAAAGCAGAAACACGCGAAGTCACTGATCCCGTCTGCGGGATGAAGGTCGATCACGCGACAGCCAAACACCGATCAACTCACGCGGGCGAAGAGTTTCTGTTCTGCTCGTCACGATGCAAGGACAAGTTCGACGCCGAGCCCGAGACGTATTTGGGTGCAGGGCCGGCGCCGGAGCCGATGCCCGAGGGAACGATTTTCACCTGCCCGATGCACCCCGAAATCGAGCAGGTCGGACCGGGTGACTGCCCGATCTGCGGGATGGCTTTGGAACCCAAGGGCGTGCCCACTGGTGACGAAGGCCCGAATCCCGAACTCGTTGATTTCACCCGCCGCTTCTGGATTGGCGGGGCGCTGACCATCCCCGTCGTCCTGCTCGCGATGGGCGGCTATGTCGGCATGCCCATTCGCGACTGGACGGGGGAAAGGCTTGCTCACTGGCTGGAGCTGATCCTGGCGACGCCGGTCATTCTCTGGGCCGGCTGGCCGTTTCTCGTGCGAGGCTGGAAGAGCTTCCGCACGCTGAACCTCAACATGTTCAGCCTGATCGCCATGGGCGTCATCGCGGCCTGGACCTTCAGCACCGTCGCGGTGATCGCACCAGGCCTTTTCCCTGCGGGCTTCCGCGACGACCAGGGCAATGTCGGCATCTATTTCGAGGCAGGGGCAGTGATTGTCGTGCTGGTTCTGCTCGGCCAAATCCTGGAGCTGCGCGCACGTGAGCGAACCGGCTCCGCCATTCGAGCTCTGCTCGACCTTGCCGCCAAGAGCGCCCGAATTATCCGTGCCGATGGAAGTGAGGAAGAAGTAGCGCTTGAGCATGTCCAGATCGGCGATCACATCCGGGTACGACCGGGCGAGAAAGTGCCGGTGGATGGCGAAGTGATCGACGGGCGGTCCTCTGTCGACGAGTCGATGCTCACCGGCGAACCCGTGCCGGTCGAAAAGGTGACAGGCGATACCGTTACTGGTGCCACGATCAACGGCACTGGCAGCATTATCATCGAAGCGAAACGCGTCGGCGAGGACACGATGCTCGCGCAGATCGTCGAGATGGTGGCAGCCGCACAAAGGTCGCGCGCGCCCATCCAGAAGCTCGCCGACGCAGTGGCAGGGCATTTCGTGCCGGCCGTGATCGCCGTGGCCATCGTTTCATT